>OAVK01000578.1_pt1 | contig 18033 bp, 20 predicted proteins | sample 1495301 | NCBI WGS metagenome assembly OAVK01 (sample SAMEA2580094, study PRJEB22360) | human gut metagenome | biome: human gut; feature: human-associated habitat; material: faeces | place: Denmark | collected 2008/2010
TCTGGCAGCCTGAGTTCACAGATAAAACACTCTCCAGGAAACCCGGGGCGGTTCAAGCTGATGCGTCAACCATTCTTTTTGTCTCGTCTGCTCTGAAGTGGTGAAGTGGTTTACTGAATTTGGCCACCTGAACAGAGGTGATATGCTCACCTCAGAACAACACAGGTGCTCCAATGAAAAAAAGAAATTTTAGCGCAGAGTTTAAACGCGAATCCGCTCAACTGGTTGTTGACCAGACATACACGGTGGCAGATGCCGCCAAAGCTATGGATGTTGGCCTTTCCACAATGACAAGATGGGTCAAACAACTGCGTGATGAGCGTCAGGGCAAAACACCAAAAGCCTCTCCGATAACACCAGAACAAATCGAAATACGTAAGCTGAGGAAAAAGCTACAACGCATTGAAATGGAGAATGAAATATTAAAAAAGGCTACTGTAGATTCAATCTGTCAATGCAACACCCCTTTCAATTATCTCTTTCGGTGTTTTGAACTTCAGTGTCTTTCTCGGTCTGTTGTTTAGCTGAGCAGCAACCAGATCTAGTTCATGTTGAGTATATTGGGCAAGACATGTCTTTTTAGGAAAGTACTGCCGAATTAGCCCATTTGTGTTCTCATTTGTTCCCCGCTGCCAAGGACTCTGAGGATCGCAGAAGTAAACTTTAACGCCGGTGCTGACAGTAAATTCTAGATGTCTGGCCAGTTCCATTCCTCTGTCCCATGTCAGTGATTTTCTGAGTTCTGACGGTAAACTCAGGAATTTGTCGGTAAGAGCCTGATTTACTGAGACAGAATCTTTGCCCCTGAGTCTAAGGATGATCGTATAACGTGATTTTCGGTCTACAAGTGTGGCTATATGAGAGTTTTTTGTACCTGAGACTAAATCGCCCTCCCAATGCCCCAGAGAGCGTCTGTTATCGATATTTCGGGAACGTTCGTGAATTGGTGTTCCGTTCACTATGTTAATCGTACCTCTTTCGCCTTTGCGGGTATGACGCCTGCCATGGCGAAGGCTATGCGACCGTCGCAGATGCTGTATATTCAGGTGGTGTAGCGCTTCACGGCTACGAAAGTACAGCGTTTTATAAATTGTCTCAGGTGATATTCGCAGCGTTTTTTGACGTGGTTTTGTTCGCCTTAACCATCCTGATATTTGCTCTGGAGACCATTTCATCTCCAGCTTTTCCAGAACAAGCTTTCGCAATGGTAAATTTTGATCCAGTAAGCACGGTTTTGGCCTTTTCGCCATTCTGTTGGCTCGGTTATTAGCATCAACAGCTTTGTAATAGCGTCTGCCCCGATTACGCTGAACTTCACGTGAGATCGTCGAAGGACTGCGATTCAGCGCAGTAGCTATCGCACGAATGCTCATTTTGGCTGACAAACCAGCTCGTATCTCCTCGCGCTCAGACAGTGTCAGGTGAGCTACAGCCCGCTTATGCTCATGGGGTTTTATGCCGCCAGTATCCCTTAACATAGTGAAGATCGTTCCGGGTTTTGAACCCAGGATATTCGCTATTTCACTGAAGCCTGTTCCGTTCTTCCATAGTTCAAAAACAGAGGCTTTTTCCTCTGCTGTAAATGTTCGTCTCATTCAAAAAACCTCCGCAACCCCATGTTTTCACATAACTGTTGCGTTGACCAATTGAATCTACAACCGCGCTCTTGATGTCAGACTCCCTGAACAGTTCTCGATAATCAGGAAACTCAGAGCGCATTATCCTGTGGTCACACTCTGCCATGTGTTCGGGGTTCATCGCAGCAGCTACAGATACTGGAAAAACCGTCCTGAAAAACCAGACGGCAGACGGGCTGTATTACGCAGCCAGGTACTTGAACTGCATGGCATCAGCCACGGCTCTGCCGGAGCAAGAAGCATCGCCACAATGGCAACCCGGAGAGGCTACCAGATGGGGCACTGGCTTGCTGGCAGACTCATGAAAGAGCTGGGGCTGGTCAGTTGTCAGCAGCCGACTCACCGGTATAAGCGTGGCGGTCATGAGCACGTTGCTATCCCGAATCATCTTGAGCGACAGTTCGCCGTAACGGAACCAAATCAGGTGTGGTGCGGTGATGTGACCTATATCTGGACGGGTAAGCGCTGGGCGTACCTCGCCGTTGTTCTCGACCTGTTCGCAAGAAAACCAGTGGGCTGGGCCATGTCGTTCTCGCCGGACAGCAGGCTTACCATGAAAGCACTGGAAATGGCATGGGAAACCCGTGGTAAGCCCGTCGGGGTGATGTTCCAGGCGATCAAGGCAGTCATTATACGAGCAGGCAGTTCCGGCAGTTACTGTGGCGATACCGGATCAGGCAGAGTATGAGTCGGCGTGGAAACTGCTGGGATAACAGCCCAATGGAGCGCTTCTTCAGGAGTCTGAAGAACGAATGGGTGCCAGCGACGGGCTATGTAAGCTTCAGCGATGCAGCTCACGCAATAACGGACTATATCGTTGGATATTACAGCGCACTAAGACCGCACGAATATAATGGTGGGTTACCACCAAACGAATCAGAAAACCGATACTGGAAAAACTCTAACGCGGAGGCCAGTTTTAGTTGACCACAACAGACTACCTGAAGGGAGCCGCGGTCGCCTAGCAGTTGCAGTAGCAGGAGATCATCCAGCCGCAGTACAGGTCACGATGACTCTGGTTAATGATACCGGCTTTGACCCCGTATTTTCCGGCTCTATCGCTGAATCATGGCGTCAGCAGCCGTGCACACCATCCTATTGTTGTGACTGGGAGGCTGCCACCATGCTTCGCGCTTTCCCTCTGGCGAAAAAGGGAGAAGGACGGGCCCGTCTGCCTTCACTTTATGCCAGCTTCGGTAAGCTGGGTGAGACACCGACTCATAAAGATATCATTGATAACAATCGATCCATCAACTGGCCTGTATAACGTGGCTGCCGGTGATTAAGAAAGCTGCACCTACCTAAGTAGTAGCAAACGCACACTTTTTAGAAAAATCGATGGTCAGAAACTGGATTAGCAATTCCGTTCCAGGGTTGCTTTTGATTTACGTTGGCGTCTGATCATTGATTTATCCTCAAAAGCCCAACCTCATTGGTAATGAACCAGCTCCGTGAATGTCCGCTCTGGCACAGAGCGAAATTTTTTGATCTCCCCCCCTGAAATCTAAACTTAGTCATGTCACGTTTTTGGGTTTCTAAAATTTTAACTTCGCGTTTTTCGTTGCCGTAAGGGTTATACAGAAATGTCCGTTAAGCAGAGTTCAAAATTGATTGCCGTGATCACGACTGGTTTGAAAGCCGCGCCCAAGCCTGTACAGCTCTGGTTTGCGTTGATTATGAACCTGTCAGCCTAAAGCAAGCGGATGGACGATGAGTATTGGTAATCTTTCAGAGTCCGGAAAAGTTCAGCCCCAGTCTGAACAGGCTTGCTGGCGCCAGTCCAGTTTCATTCAGTCGTGGTTTGGTTCTTACGGCCTGTGCAATCTACCTCATTAGGCACATCGGCCTGCCAGATACCGGCTCGGGGTGTATTTCCGCTTCCACGCTGAATACTGTTCTCAGCAATCCTGGGGTCATCACCTCTTCTGGTGTGCCTTGCGCCATAACATGTCCGTTTGCCATTACCACCAGTTGATCGCAGTACCGGCTAGCCTGATTAAGGTCGTGCAGCACAGCGACCACCGTTTTCCCCTGAGTCCGGAGTTCGCCCATCAACCGCATCAGGTCCACCTGGTGATTGATATCAAGATAGGTGGTTGGCTCATCAAGTAATACAACGGGCGTATTCTGGGCCAGGACCATCGCCAGAAATGCGCGCTGGCGCTGACCGCCGGAAAGCTCGGTTAACCGACGAACGGCAAGATGATTGATCCGGGTCTGGTTCATGGCGACATTAACTCGTGCATTGTCTTCAGCGGAGAGACGCCCCCAGAGTGACAGCCAGGGATTACGACCATACGAAACCAGCTCCTGGACTGTGATCCCCTCTGGCGTTAAATGGTGCTGAGGCAGCAGCGAAAGCCTGCGGGCCAACTGGCGCGATGAGAGCATATTTATGGGATTATCGCCGAGAAATACGGTGCCAGACTGCGGCATTAAAAGCCGCGAAAAACAGTTTAACAGCGTCGATTTCCCGCAACCGTTAGGACCGATCAGGGCGGTGATCTTCCCCGTTGGCAGTGAGAGTGAAACGTCGTTAAGTACCTTGTCTGTCCCGTAACTGACCGTCAGATTTTCAGTTCGTAAAGTCATTTATCGCATTCTCACAAGCAACCAGACAAACCACGGCGCACCGATAATGGCGGTCAGCACGCCAACCGGGAGCTCCAGTGGGGGATGAATAATTCTCGCCAGCAGATCGGCAACCACCAACAGCAACGCACCTGTCAGGGCTGAAACAGGCAGCAGTCTGCGGTGACGTCCACCGGTGATGCTACGCATCATATGCGGCACCACGAGACCAATAAAGCTAATCGGGCCGCAGGCGGCCACGCCGGTAGATGTCATGGCGACAGCTAGTAACAAAGCCCAGAATCGGGTATGGGGCACCGACACACCGAGCGTGGTGGCGCGCGCATCGCCGAGTGCAAGGAGGTCGAGATCGCGGCAAAAACTCAGGCTCAGCGGCAGAAATAAAATCATCAGCGGGATGGCAATCTTCACAAAGCTCCAGTCACGGCCCCATAAGCTGCCGGTCAGCCACAGCAGGGCGTTGTTCACATCCTGTGGGCGCGAGAGCATCAGATAATCCGTCAGGCTGGCCCAGCATGCAGAAAGCGCCACGCCGGTGAGCGCCAGCTTCATCGGCTGGTGGGTCTTTGCCAGCATCTTCAGTAATATCAACCCCGCCATGCCGCCCGCAAAGGCCAGCAGCGGCAGCACCATCACGGGCAGTGACGGCATAAGAAGTAGAGCCCCCACAGAGGCCAGGCTGGCGGCATGGTTAACGCCGAGAATATCCGGTGATGCCAGAGGGTTGCGCACAATCCCCTGTATCAGCACGCCCGCCACGGCGAGGGCTGCACCGACAAACAGTGCCAGCAGCAAGCGCGGCAGTCGGTACTCCATCAATACATAATAATGCTCGCGTCCGGCCTGCCAGTCGGTCAGCAGCGCGCGCCACGGCACGGGGATCACTCCCATATGGAGTGATAACAGCGCACAGCCCGCCAGGGCAAGGGTGATGAAAATAACCAGCGCAATTTTCATCCTCGCCTCCTCACAAGCCAGACAAAGCAAGGGCTGCCAATCAGCGCCAGCACTGCGCCTGCGGGCAGATCTCCGGGGAAGGCCAGCGCGCGTGCGAGTACATCTGCCAGCAGCATCAGCGTGGCCCCCAGCAGCATGCTCACTGGCAGTACGTTGCGCTGATCGAAGCCTGCCCAGAAGCGCGCCAGATGTGGCACCAGCAGACCGATAAACGCCACCGGACCTGCCACGCTGACGCACGCACCAACCAGAAGCAGCACTAACGTATTGATGACCAAACGTAGCCTCGTCAGGTTCACTCCCAGCGTATGGGCGGTGCTGTCGCTGAGGTTGAGCAGGTTCAGTTGATTCGCCAGCAGCAACACGACAGGGACTGCAGTGACCACCACCGGCAAGAGCTGCCAGACATCCTGCCAGCGGGCGTGGGACACTCCGCCTGCCAGCCAGTAAAAGATGCCGTAAGCATGATCTTCGGCCAGCAGCAGGGTGATGCGGGTAAGGCCCATACAAAAGGCCGACAGCGCGATACCCGCGAGGATCAGTTTGTTTCTGTCATGGGTATGACGAAATCCGCCTCCTGCGGTCATGACCAGCAGCCAGCTCACGCCGCCCCCGCATGCCGCGATGAACGACAGAGAATAGCCTGCAATCGGCGTCGGACTCAGCGCGCTGGTAAGCGCCATAGCCAGTGCCGCGCCGCTGTTAATGCCGAGCAGTGAAGGAGAGGCCATTGGGTTGTGGGTCAGGGTTTGCAGCAGCGTGCCCGCGAGCGCCAGGCTTGCGCCGATCAGAACGGCGACCAGGCTTCGTGGCAAACGAAGGTTTGGCACCAGCGCTTCTGGTAGCGTTGGCGTGTGTCCAGGCAGCAGGGCGCGGGTTGCATCTGCTCCGGAAACAGGAATGGCCGAGTAGCAAAACAGACTCAGCCAGAAAATAATAATAAGTGCTGCAACGGGAAGCCCCCACAGCAGCACCGGGTGTTTTATCGCGGTCATTTCACAACGGTAAGCGGCTGATGGTGGAAGATTTTTACCGTGTCAGCGGCAATACGCTCTGCAGCAAAAATACCGCGCATCCGCGCCCAGGTGTTACTGTCGACCGAAGCAACCTGCTGCTTCTGCGCGGCGGTTAACATCTGCCAGAGCGGATCTTGTTGCCAGCGTTTAACAATGCTCTCTTCGCGATAGTGGGCAACCAGCAGCCAGGCAGGATTGACCGCCAGCAGTTGCTCCAGGCCGATGGACGGCATGGACGCACCCGCCATCGCAGCGGGAACGTTCAGCCCCAGAGAGGCCAGCACGCTGCCGGTCCAGGTCTCCTGAGTATGCAGGTTGAATTGCTGTTCGCGTGATGTGCCAAAGGCCACGCGTGTCCCTTTGGGAAGCTGGCTGGCCCACTGCGCCATCCTCTCTTTATGTTGCTCCAGACGTGCCTGCATCTCTCGCTTTTTACCCACCATTTCGCCGATGATAGCCGCAGATTGCAAATTTTCAGCGTAGGTTTCGTTGCGGGACTTAAGCAGCAGTACCGGCGCGATTTGCTGCAAGGCGATGTAAACCCCCGCATGGCGACTGCTGTCGGCAATGATCAGGTCTGGTTTCAGAGCGGCAATGGCTTCCAGGCTCGGCTGCGCGCGCGTTCCGACGGACTGCCACGGTTTCAGGTGCGCACGCACTTCGGGCAGGATGCGTTTTGCATCGTTATCGTCGGCAATACCGATCGGGCTGACGTCCACGGCGGCCAGCGCATCGGCGAACGAGAGTTCCAGCACCACAATCCGTTGTGGCGTTTTTTCGAGTGTAAACGTGCCGTGTTCGTCCTGAACCATGGCGGCAAAGGCGTGGCTGATCACCAGCAGCAGGCCTGCAAAAAGAAAACGGATAAATGCCAACATAATCACATTCCAGCTAAAAGCCCGGCAAGCCGGGCGTTAACACATCAGAACTTCAACGACCCCTGCATATACAGCGTGCGCGGCTGGCCTGCATAGATGCCTTTGTTGTTGTCGTCATAAGAGCGGATGAAGTAGTCCTGGTCGAAGATGTTTTTCACACCGAATGCCAGGTTCAGATCTGCCATCTGCGGGCCAAAGTCATACGCCACGCGTGCGCCCCAGAGCATGAAGCCGGGAATGCGGCCGGTACTGCCGTCGGCGCTCTCTTTCACCGTATTGGCGTTATCCGCAAACTGGCTGGACTGGAAATCGCTGTTCAGATTGAACGTCCAGTTTCCTGGCTTGTAGTCCACGCCCAGCGTGCCTTTATGTTTCGGGGAGAATGGTACCAGATTGCCGTAGGTGTCGCCTTTCTCGCGGATTTCCGCGTTCACATACGCATAGCTGGCGTAGATGGAAACGTTATCAAGCGTTGGCGTTAGCGTACCCAGATCGTAACGTGCCTGCGTTTCCAGCCCGGTATGGCGCGTTTTGCCACGTGCAGTGACGGTGTCGTTGGTCTGGTTGGAGTCGTACTGATTGTTAAAGTTAATCAGGAACAGCCCCATTTCCGCCGTCAGCGCGCCGTCGTCGTAGCGGGTACCGAGTTCCCAGGTTCGCGCTTTTTCCGGTTCCACATTGCCGCTTTGCACAGCCTTGCCAATCTGGCTGTACTGTACGGTGCCGAACGAGCCTTCAGTGTTTGCATAAAGATTCCAGCTGTCAGTCAGGTGATAGAGCACGTTCAACGCCGGAAGCGGTGCGTTATAGCTCACTTCTTCGTGCGTGCCTGTGATGGCGTTGTTCTGGTATGACTCGATATGTTCGAAACGCATACCCGGCGTGATGGTCCAGTTGCCGATGTCGATTTTGTCATCCAGATACCAGGCGTGCGCCTCGGTGCCGGAACGCGTATCGCGGTCGTAAGGGCTTGAGCCGGACGGCAACTGCCCGCTGCTGGTGGCGGTGTAGTAACGCATTTCATGCGTTGATTCATTCAAATAGCGATAGCCCACGCCCACTTCGTGCGCGGAAGGGCCGATCATAAAGATCTGGCTGTAGCGTGGCTCAATACCGCGCACCCAGTAGTTACGCGGCGAGAGGGTGATGCGTTTGCCTTGCTCCAGGTAGCCGCTGCGCAGGGTTTGGGTGTAGAACCCCTGAATGTTGAATTTATGCTGGCTGTCTGGCTGGAACTGGTAGCCCAGGCTCGCCAGCTTGCGACGACCCCAGAAGCGGTCATACGGGCGGGTGGATTGCCAGCGATCGGCGTCGTAATCCGCGCGAGACAGGCCACCGGGCATGTCGGCTTCACCATCGTAATATTGCAGCAGGCTGTTGAAGGTGTGCACCTCATCCGGCGCATATTTGCTTTTCAGCATCAGGTCGTCGATGCGGGTGGCGCTGTGCTCGCGCCAGTCACTGCCGCGCGTGCCGGAGTAGAGCAGCGCGGTGCCAAAACCGTTGTCCGCTGTGCCGCCCACCATCAGGTTGTGCGTCTCTTTCGGGTTGTTTTGTGAAGAGGTTGGGCTGAGCTGACCTTCCACGCCCGCCTCGATACCAAAGTCCTGCGGAATGGCACGGGTAACAAAGTTCACCACGCCGCCCACGCTCTGCGGTCCGTAACGCACCGCACCACCACCGCGTACCACGTCAATGGCATCCATGTTGCCGAGCGAAACGGGAGCCAGTGAAAGCTGCGGCTGACCGTAAGGGGCGAAGGGGACGGGGATGCCGTCCATCAGGACGGTCGAGCGGCTGGCGAGGCGCGGGCTCAGGCCCCGGATGCCAAAGTTCATCGCCAGGTCGTGGCTGCCGGTGCCGTTGTTTTCCGGCGCGCTGACGCCAGGGATGCGGTTAAGTACCTCACGCATGGTGGTTGCGCCGGTTTTGGCGAAATCCTCACGGCGGATCACGTCACGCGCGCCAGCATGTTCAAATACGTCGTTTTCACGCGCATCACCCAGCCAGTCGCCGACCACGGTCAGGGCATCTTCTTTTGGTGCGGGCGCGGGCTCCAGCGTCCAGCTGTTATTTCCCAGCGGTTTTACCTGCAGTCCGCTGCCGTCCAGCAGTTGTTGCAGGCCGCTCTCGACGTCGTAATCGCCGTGCAGGCCGTTGCTCTGCTTGCCGCGCGTCAGGCTGGCGTCAACCGAGAGGGTAAATCCGCTGTGTGCGGCATACTGATTGAGCGCTTTATCGAGCGATCCCGGTGCGATATTAACCTGTGCAGCAAAAGCGGAAAACGAGAGACCGGCCAGCGGCAGCAGGCTCAGGCGAATGGTGTTAACCAAAGGTGTTGTTTTACGAAAAACGCGTAACGGCGTCATACCTTCCCCATCATCATTTTTGTTGTGTTCAGCTATGAGTCGAACGAGAAGGGTAAAAAGGACAATCGAAATAAGAATTATTTTCCTTACAGTGGTGAAATGTTTATCCAGTACCGCGTAATAGACTGAATTTTAACGGGAAGCGTTTGCGCGATAACGTTCAGGATCGCATCGGTATTTTTCAGCGGGAACGTCCCGCTCAGGCGCAGCCCGGCAACGGCGGGATCGCAGCGCAGCACGCCGTTGCGGTAACGGGTTAGCGTGGCTATCACCTCACCCAGCGGTTTATCGCTGAAGCTCAGGATGTCCTTCGTCCAGCTTGTACTCTCGTCATCCAGCGGTTTCACTGCGCCAAACTCAGAGGCGCTGAACTGCAGGCTTTCACCAGCGTTCACGATGCGTTTTTGCGCGGGGGCACTGGCGAGAAGCACTTCCACAGCGTGCTGCTGCACGTCAAGCTGCGTGAAATTATCCTGCTGGCGGACGGTAAATTCTGTCCCTAAAGCAGTGAGCTGGCCCTGACGGGTCAGGACACGGAAGGGGCGTTGCAGGGCATCTTTCGCGGTAGTAATGGCGATTTCACCGTACCAGAGCCGGACGGTGCGCTGATGCGCATCAAAACGCACATCCGCCGCGCTTTGGGTATTCAGCGTGAGCAGGGAGCCATCTTCCAGTTGCTGACGGCTGACTGTGCCTTTGGCGGTGCGGTAATCTGCCCGCAGACCTTCGCCGGTTTCCGACTGCCAGAGCTGCCAGCCTCCGCCAGCGCCGAGCAACAGCAGTAATCCTTTCATCACGTGACGGCGGGTGAGGCGGGTATCGTGCAACGCCCTGCTGGCAACGTCGCCAGGCACACCGCCAAGCTGGTTGCGCAGGTTTTCAACCTGCTGCCAGGCCCACTGGTTATCCTGATCCTGTTCATACCACTGTTGCCAGCGCGCTTCCTGTTGTGGGCTGACGCGCTCGCCGCTTAGCACGGCATACCAGTGGGAAGCTGAACGCAGCGCCTGACGGCGGGAATCGGTTAACAAAGGATTCATAACCCATACTCCAGACGGAACAGCAGGCAGTGCTCGACGGCTTTCGCCACGTATTTTTTCACGGAGCTGATGGAAACACCGAGTTTGTGCGCAATCTCGCTGTATGTCAGACCATCCAGTTGCGAAAGCAGAAACGCTTCACGTGTTTTGCCGTTTAGCCCGTCCAGCATGCTGTCGAGGAGTTGTAGGGTCTCGAGTTGGCTTTCGCGTTCCTCAGGTGAAGGAGCTCCCCCCTCCGGCATAAGCGCCAGCATCTCCAGATACGCTTTTTCCAGCGCGTTTCGGCGAAACAGGTCCACCATCACGCGTTTGGCGATAGTGCAGAGGAAGGAGCGAGGATCGCGGATCGTCGAGAGCGTTTCGCTGACCATTACCCGCAAAAAAGTGTCCTGGGCAATGTCATCTGCATCAAAAGCAGACTGGAGTTTGCGCGTCAGCCAGCTTTTCAACCAGCCGTGATGTGTGCCATAAAGCGACTCGAACGTTAAGGAAGCTGTGGTAGTGGCGCGGTCAGACATGCGGAGTGCATCAAAAGTTAATTATCACGTAGTCATATTAATATGAGAATGGTTATCATTACAATTGGAAATAAAATTGTTTCCAATAGACATTTTTAACATGTTGTTTTTCTAAGTGTTATAAGGTAGGTATAAAATGGGATGGAGCCTCTGCTTCTGGCATGTGTCGGTCAGAATGACTCATGATGTGGTCTGCTATTATTGACATCCTCACTGCCCTAAAGGATGGGGATTTCGGTAATGCTGCCAACTTACTGATTTAGTGTATGATGGTGATTTTAAGGTGCTTGCGTGGCTTCCATTTCCATCAGATGTCCTTCCTGCTCCGCTACTGAAGGCGTGGTGCGTAACGGCAAAAGCACTGCCGGACATCAGCGCTATCTCTGCTCTCATTGCCGTAAAACATGGCAACTGCAGTTCACTTACACCGCCTCTCAGCCCGGTACGCACCAGAAAATCATTGATATGGCCATGAATGGCGTCGGATGTCGCGCCAGTGCACGCATTATGGGCGTTGGCCTCAACACGGTTTTACGTCACTTAAAAAACTCAGGCCGCAGTCGGTAACCTCGCGCATACAACCGGGCAGTGATGTGATTGTCTGCGCTGAAATGGACGAACAGTGGGGCTACGTCGGTGCTAAATCACGTCAGCGCTGGCTGTTTTACGCGTATGACAGGATACGGAGGACGGTTGTGGCGCACGTCTTCGGTGAACGCACTCTGGCCACACTGGAGCGTCTTCTGAGCCTGCTGTCGGCCTTTGAGGTCGTGGTATAGATGACGGATGGCTGGCCGCTGTATGAATCACGCCTGAAGGGAAAGCTGCACGTTATCAGCAAGCGTTACACTCAGCGCATTGAGCGACATAATCTGAATCTGAGACAACATCTGGCAAGGCTGGGACGGAAGTTACTGTCGTTCTCAAAATCGGTGGAGTTGCATGACAAGGTCATCGGGCATTATCTGAACATAAAACACTATCAGTAAGTTGGAGTCATTACCTCCTCCCGAACTCAAAGCTATCATACAGATAATTACTGGTTAACCCTATATAGGGCATTTTAAAGTGTTGTGATCTTACCCAGCAATAGTGGACACGCGGCTAAGTGAGTAAACTCTCAGTCAGAGGTGACTCACAAGACAAAACAGTTTCAACCAGTAAAAAAACGTAAACACCATTCGCATGAATTTCGTAGTTAAGATCTGAAGCTTGCAGAATGCATCGGTATTACTGCCGGAGTCCGTGAACTTAGTCTGCATGAATCACCACAGCTTTACATCTGTCGCAGTAAACAGCAAAATCAGCAAACTTACTTAATTATATCGAGTGCGATTACAATCGCTGGCGATGGTACAGTTGGTGTGGCGGTCTCAGTCCGGAACAATTTGAAAATCAGAATCTCACTTAAAACGGCATCCATTTTACAAAAGATGGCCGTCTGTGTATTTGTAATGAATACCTTCTACATGTTTAGAGTGCATAATCCACGACAAGGCGATATCCTAAAAATTAGCTAGCAGGCAACTTTGATGGCATAGATAATGTTTTTAGTAAAAAAGAGTTGACTGAATATAATACAGCCTCTTCCTACATAAGAAGGAATGTGCTCACAAAAAAAAAACATTAGTCTGCTTCCTGTTCTTACAATAATCAGTATTATGTATTTTATTTATATAGCAAAATATGCTTGTTACACCTGTCATAATTAGGCATGGTAAAATTATTGACTGAACCCTAGGGGAGAAAGATGCACAGTGATTATTATAATATGGTTTTTGGTGAAAAATTGGCCAATATTTTATATGAAGCTAACTCTCAATTTTTTTACGAGAGAAATGTCATAGAAGAGGCAGTCAACGCTTTATTCTGTGAGCGTGAAATAATAAACAACAAGAACATAATAAAGAAGCTGATGTTCTTTTTGTCAGATGTTAATCACACCAAGAAAGATGTTGTTCAGAGCGCACTTAATATTATCATTGACATTACATCAGGTGATATTTGAGATTTTACATAAAAGATAATCTCTCAAGGAGTCTTATCTGAAAACGAAATATATAGTCCCTCTCGTTTTGTAATATCGATTGGCTTTGTTGAATCGGTTACGTACCCCGGAGCCGGTCATATTTTCAGGTAATACACACGCTTTCAGACATTTCGGCTTTCGTCATTTTTGTATCATGGGCATAGCTTCTGCTACCTGACCATCATAATCACGCAGCTTCAGTGAAGCAGTGACCACCTGTTTAACCCGGTGTATCGTTATGATCTTATCCAGCAATTGAACCGCCCCGGGTTTCCTGGAGAGTGTTTTATCTGTGAACTCAGGCTGCCAGATCATCGTTTCCGATGGAAGCATAATAAGCTTTTTCTGCTTCTGCCGGAGGAGTATGGCCCAGCCTTTCCAGCAATCGTCGATTGTTATACCAGTCCACCCACGTGAGTGTGGTCAGCTCATCATACTGACACGTGCATTACCCCTACCGCGATAATGCAACCGTACAATATAGGGCGTTTCCTAAACGCAGCCCTCATCACTCCAATCCAACAAGACACAGCATTTTTGATCACGAAGAAAGACAAATAATTTCCGTAAATGTTTCCGTTGTTACAAATAACAACAGTGTTTTACATTTCTTTGGCCTCAGGCCCGCGCATGTTGCCATTCGATGTCATTTTCCTGACTCGTTTCTTCTTTATGGTGTAGTGTGATCTTCACTTTATGGATGCTAACAATATGAAAAGAAAAATTATTCCCGTGCTAATCGGTTGTACGCTCTCTTTCTCTGCCCTGGCGGCACAACCTACGGCTGAGCGCTATGTCGTCAGTTTTCCAGAAGGCACGCACGTGAACTACGCCGGCGCATTTGCCAGTACATTCCCGAACGGCCTTCCGGTTGGGATAGGTTCTGGCCTGCTGTTCACCGGTAAACAGGGCGATGCCCTGACATTCGCAACCATTACCGATCGCGGTCCGAACGCGGATTCACCGAAAGAGGGGAAAAACGAAACTAAAATTTTCGTTACGCCAGATTTCGCGCCGCTGCTGATGACGATTCGTGTACAAAACGGCAAAGCGGAGGCCATCGATCCCCGTCCTCTGCATGACGATAAAGGCGCGATCAACGGTCTGCCGCTGGCAAGCGATGTGATTGGCTCCACCAATGAAGTGGCCTTCAGCGACACGTTACATAGACTGAAGGGGGATAATCGCGGGCTGGATACGGAAGGGATCACTCCGGATGGTAAAGGAGGTTACTGGCTGTGCGATGAGTATGGCCCGTTCCTGATTAACATCGACAGTAAAGGGAAAATCCTGGCAATCCACGGTCCGCAGGCGGCGGAAGGGGAAAAAGCGATTGCGGGCGGTTTGCCAAATATCCTCAAATGGCGTCAGGCGAACCGCGGCTTTGAAGGCCTCACCCGTATGCCGGACGGGCGTATTATTGTCGCCGTGCAAAGTACGCTGGATATCGACGCTAAGAGCAAGAAAAAGGCGCTGTTTACGCGTCTGGTGAGCTTCGATCCGGCAAGCGGAAAAACCGCGATGTACGGTTATCCTATCGACAGCGCGGCCTACAGCAAAAACAGCGACGCTAAAATCGGAGACATCGTGGCGCTCGATAACCAGCACATCCTGCTGATCGAACAGGGAAGAGATAAAAACAACAGAATGCGTAACCTGATTTACGAGGTCGATCTCAATAAGGCGAGCGACCTGTCAGGCTTCGACAAGCCGGGTGAGTATCCGGAGTTTGATGATGAGAAAACCCTGTCACAGCGCGGCATTACCCTTGCGCAGAAAACGCAGGTTGTTGATCTGCGCTCCTTGGGCTGGCAGCAGGAGAAGGCTGAAGGGTTGGCGCTGATCGACAGCAAAACGCTGGCGGTGGCGAACGATAACGACTTTGGCGTGAAGGTGGCGATGCAACATCCGGTCGAGGGCAAGACATTCAAGGATTATCGGGTGAACGCGGAAGGAAAGCTGACGCTTGACGACAAGCAGGTTGAAACGACCCTCAGAGTGAAGCCACTGGAGAAACCGGAGTCTGACAGTGAACTGTGGATTGTGACGCTGCCGGAAGCGTTGAAATAAGTTTATAAGGTACGGACAGCAGTATCGCTTAGTTTTTCAAATTCATGTATGTGAACAATATTGGGGTTCCGGCGTAGACCCCCAATGAAAGCGTCACCACGTGAAAACATGCCTGCACGGTTTACACGTCATCCCATGGTGGCAGCCGGTTAACTTTCCTGCGCCACCAGTGGAAAAAGGCCATAAGCAGTCCGAACAAAAGTAAGCGTACAGCGAGGGCCGTATTGACGGGGATGTGTTATTCAGCTGGCAGTGCTATGCGCCACGGAAGCAGTTCGCTGACCCGGTTGACCGGCCAGTCTGCTATGACGCCAGGCACATGGCGAAGGTAGCTTTCTGGATCCACGTCATTCAGTTTGCACGTCCCGATCAGGCTGTACAGTAGCGCTCCCCGCTCACCACCATGGCCAGAGCCGAAGAACAGGGTCTTCATCTTTTCACGCAACCAGCTTTCCAGGGATTTCAACAGCGGTTTCGTTTTTCGCTGACGTTCAGCAAGCCGCTGCTCTGCCGGCATTCCCCTTATATCCGCCTCTATGGCGTACAACTGACCGATCTGCTCCAGGGCTTCTTCCGTCAGTGCTGACGGGATGCGGACGTGCACATCGTGGATCTTTCGGCGGGCATGAGCCCAGCAGGCAGCTTCCGTTATCCCACCATTGCGATACAGCTCGTTGAACCCGGCGTACGCATCCGCTTGCAGCACACCGCTGAAGCAAGCAAGATGAGTCTGCGGATGGATGCCTTTTCTGTCCGGGCTGTAAGCGAACCACACTGCAGGTGCCAACGCTGACCCGGCATTGCGGTCATCACGAACATACGCCCACAACCGCCCGGTCTTCGTCTTCTTATTACCCGGCAGCAGTACCTGGACCGGGGTATCATCGGCATGGAGTTTGCCGTCAGTCATGACATAGCCATGAAGCGCCTCTTCCAGCGGAGACAGCAGCCGGCAGCATGCATCCACCCAGCCCGACAGCAGTGAACGGCTCAGCTCCACACCTTGCCGGCCGTATATTTCTGACTGGCAATACAGCGGGGTGTGCTCTGCATACTTCGAGGTCAGCACGCGGGCCAGCAGCCCCGGTCCGGCGATACCCCGCTCGATGGGCCGCGAAGGTGCAGGTGCCTGCACGATGGTATCGCACTGAGTACAGGCATGTTTTTCCCGTACCGTCCGGATAACCCGGAAGGCGCTACGCATCAACTCCAGCTGTTCGGCGGTATCCTCGCCCAGATAGCTCAGTGAACCGCCGCAGTTCGGGCAGCACGGCGCCGCAGGCAACAGTCGCTTTTCGTCACGGGGTAGTGATTCAGGGAACGGCTTACGGGTGCGGGTCTGACGCAACGGACGCTGTACTGCCGGGTCATACACCCTAACAGTCAGCGTATCGCTCTCTTTCTGAAGCCGGTTCAGATCGGCTTCCATTTGTGCGATACGGCGGGAGACTTTTTCGGAACGACTGCCGAAGTTCATCCGGCGGAGTTTATCCAGCTGCGCCTGCAGATGGTCTATTTCGCGCTCCCGGTTGCTCAGCTTTTCCTGCAGGGCGTGGATCAGCGCTTCCTGTTCGGCCAGGCGCTGTTTCAGCAGGAAGATGTCGTCAGAAGAGATGTCGTTCATAAGCCCGTATTTTACCGGGCTTATTCTGTGACAACCAGGATAAAGAGATTTACAGCATGGTCAGGGAGGTCAGCAGCCGCTTGGGCTGTCGCCAGTCGATACCTTCCAGCAGCATCGCCAGCTGCGCCTGCGTAAGGAACACTTTGCCATCACGGGCTGACGGCCAGGCGAAGCGCCCACGCTCCAGCCGTTTGGTCAGGAGGCACAGTCCGTCACCGGTGGACCACAGCAGTTTAACCTGACTGCCGCTGCGGCCCCGGAAAATGAAAATATGGCCGGACATGGGATCGTCTTTCAGCGCCGTTTGTACTTTCGCAGCCAGGCCGTTGAAGCTATTTCTCATATCGGTGATACCGGCAACCAGCCAAATTTTGGTCCCGGAAGGTAACGGGATCATCGCTTCAGTTCCTGTATCAGCAGAGTCAGGAGCTTTTCGCTGACATTGCCATTGAAGCGGAGCGTCCCGTGCCGGAACGTTACCTCACAGCTGATACTGAGGGTTTCCGGGTCCTCTGCGAGCGATTCTGGCTGTTCGGCAGCTGCATCGAGAGTCACAGGAAGTAGCTGGGGGCTCTCTGAAGAAGGTAATAGCAGCTTTCCCTCGCGCCATTGTTGTCGCCATTTGAACAACAGATTGGCGTTAATGCCATTTTCAAGAGCAAGTTTTGAGATGGATATCCCGGGTTCACAGGAGGCAGCAACGAGCAGCTGTTTAAATTCGGGAGGATAATTAGGGCAGCCTTTTCGCCTGCCGGGAGTCACATTTTTCTGCATATCTGACACTTTGGTTCCCACTACTTATTTGGTGGACACCACTTTGTCTAATTCGTCAGATTCTGACCAGACGGTTCAGGCTGTACGCTTACCACTATTTTATCCCTGTTGAATTTGGTTAAGCCGGTGCAGACGCGCCGGGAAACGCACACCTGAACCGGCACAATAAAATACAATACAACCCCCTGTTACTGGAGATACGAATGGAATGACGAGGCAGCCTGTCAGTCACAGGGGGCTGTTGGCATAAAATCAACGGAAAGGCCACCAACACCGGAATTAAGCTCCACAGTCCCCGCACTGGCAATCCATTCCCGGGAAAGGCATCACCGCAAACTGCTCCGGAGGCAACCATTACAGCCTCTGTAACGGATTATCAGCCCTGGCATCTTCCGACGGCACCTCCTGCCGCCCCCACGCCCTGCTGTATACCCCGGTACCGCAGCGTGGGCAGCACTTTTCCCCCTCATAATCTTCGTCACACATCACACAAAACCACTTTCTCACCTTCACCGTATAATCCGGAACC
>OAVK01000581.1_pt1 | contig 17886 bp, 18 predicted proteins | sample 1495301 | NCBI WGS metagenome assembly OAVK01 (sample SAMEA2580094, study PRJEB22360) | human gut metagenome | biome: human gut; feature: human-associated habitat; material: faeces | place: Denmark | collected 2008/2010
AAAAATGCATGGGCCGCCCCGAATGCTTCGGCTGCCAATTCCTCTGCCTCTTTGATCACGGAAACTGGATGACAAAGATTGTCCAGAGGTTTCATCGAATTGACGTCGATCCCTACACATTTGCTGCCTAAAAGCTCTACAAGCTCCGGATTGCCCCGCCCATGTTTATGTCCCGGGACGTCAAACGGAACGATCCTCATTTTTCTGAATCGTTCCAGCGCCTCGTAGATCGGCGCCCTTTTTTGCGCTATCATATCCATATCTATCTACTCCCTTACGTCTTTGATCGTCGCCTGTTTTCTTCAAACTAAAAAAGACACAGGCATACGGCATACCACCATGTACTTGTGTCTTTCTCTATCCTCTCACGCACAGAAAAACGTGCGGATACTGATCCTATTTCCCCATTTTCAGACAGATATTGGCGTAGAGTCTATATAGCAAATATTTTTACTTTTACTACTCTTATTGACCGTTTCACAAGTTGTGTATGCTGCTCGCACACCGGTTATAAAGTAACCAACTTATAAAATTTGAGCTTCTAACTCAATCAATAATGCAGCCCGTGGCCGCTAAAAAAATATTTGCATGGATCACTTTACGAATATCTGCTTTCCATACGCGTTCATTCTACCATGGGAGTCCTGAATATACAATAGCTTTTTTACAAAATTTCGCTGTTCTGCCGCATATTTCTGTACTCTGCCACAGAACGGTCGAAGCCTTTGATATGACGGAACAGCCAATCTGTTACCGTCTCATTGAGTGCCCGGACAAATGTGTCTGTCGGACCTTCCTCTTCCTCCAACATGGCATGAAGCTCCTCTACCGCACGGCGAAATTCCTCATGCTGTGTCTTATGCTCCGCAAATCCCGGGTAACTCATCTCCTCCTGTAGCTTTTCCTCAGCCTGGAAATGAAAGTCTGTGTAATCCGCAAGGTAATTTAACAGCTTCACAGCCGTCGCCTTATCCCTGTTCGTCTCACATGCTTCCTCCAGGGCGGCGATCTTTCCAATAAGCTCCTTATGCTGATTGTCGATCATCTCATTTCCCGTAACCAGAGTTTCGTCAAATACTGCATACATCTGTTTTTCCTCCTTTTCCTTTTTCGGCTTATTCGGCCTCTCTTTTTTCAATATCCATGATCATGTCGACCCGTCTCTGATGACGTCCGCCTTCAAATTTTGCACTCAGAAACTCGTCGACAATCATCTTGGCAAGCTCGATTCCGATCACCCGTGCGCCAAATGCCAGGACGTTGGCGTCATTATGCTGTCTGGCAAGTCTTGCTGTGTACGGCTCGCTGCAAACGACTGCCCGGATCCCGCGTACCTTGTTCGCCGCAAGGGAAATGCCAAGTCCGGTACCACAGATCACGATCCCAAAGTCCACATCCCCTGCCGCTACCGCACGTCCGACCTTCTCCCCGTAAACCGGATAGTCACAGCTTTCGTGAGAATCCGTCCCGTAGTTTACGACCTCATATCCTTTTTCTTCCAGATATGCGGCTATGTCCTGCTTCATCTCCACAGCGGAGTGATCATTTCCAATTCCTATTTTCATAATCGTTCCTCTCTGTCTTTCTTTTGTTGCTGTTCTGGTTTTATTATACTTGGTTTAGGCTGTTTTTACAATGCAATGTAGTTTGTTTTTCAACATTGATATCGTTTCCCTGCAAATCGTTTCTATATTTCTACATACAAGAAGCCCGGTGCTCTTCGTCACCAGGCTTCGTCCTGTTTTGTTATTTCCCGACTTTTTTGTTTCGCTTGCATCCTAACTCATACAAAAAGTTGAATTACAAGCATCACTGCGCTGAATCCGGCTGTGATGCCCATCAAAGGCATAATAAATTTCAGCCATTTATCATATGTCACGTCTACCATCGCCAGGGAGGCCAAAATCAATCCCGCCGGGGTGATAAAGGAAATCAGTCCCAGTCCATATGCATATGCTGAGACAATCGCCGCCCTTGATACTCCTACAGTATCTGCCAGCGGCGCCATGATCGGCACAGACAACACTGCAAGCCCGGAAGAGGAGGAGATGAAAAATCCAAGTACAATAAATACAAACATCATCAGAATAATAAAGATGATCGGGTTCATACCGCTGATGGCGCCTGAGAAATATGCAAGAATTGTATCGGAGACCATACCATTTTCGAGTATGATATTGATTCCCCTTGCAACACCTACAACGAGTGCCACACTCATTAAATCTGCCGCGCCGCCGATAAACTGATCCATGAAATTTTTCTCGCCGATTCCTGATGTAAAGGCCATAATAATTGCACAAGCAAGGAAAAGTGCGGTCATATTGTCAAACCACCACTGCTTTGTTACCAGACCCCAAACAAGAACCGCAAAGGTAATTCCGAAAACAGCCAAAGTCAGTTTCATCCGTCCTGTAAACTTGGGCACTTCCCCCTGATGGCCAAATTTTTTCATATGGTATTCGTACTGATCGTAGCAGATCGATTGTGACGGATCTGCTTTGACTTTCTTTGCATAACGTAAAATATATACGAGCGTAATGATCAGGCCGATCGCCAGTGCTACAAAGCGGATTCCCATTCCATCCGCCAAGCTGATACCCGCCGCATTCGATGCATTTCCCACGGAAAACGGATTGATGGTCGGGAACATCGTTCCTATAGACGATCCCATATAAATTGCCGCAATACATACCATAACGTCATACCCTGCGGCAAGGAAGACAGGTACCAGAATCGGGTATAGCGCAATCGTTTCTTCGGCCAGTCCGAATGTTGTCCCTCCTGCCGCGATAATGATGGTAATCAGGATAATCAAAAGATATTCTTTCCCTTTTGTTATTTTGGACAACACCGCAATCGCTGAATTAAACGCCCCCATATAATTTAAGACTCCGATACATCCTCCCAGTACAAAGATGAACAGGATAATATCGATAGAATCGTACACCCCACTAATTGGCGCAAGAAGAATCTGAAAAATCCCTTGTGGATTTTGTTCTACTTTCTCATATGTTCCCGGAATCGCAACCGGTTTACTGATAGTACCATCCAGAAACTTATCCAGATTTCCGGTTACACCAAGTTCATCTAATGTCTCCTGCGTCGGTTCCATTTCTGTAATTTTACCAACTGAATCGGTAATTTCAAACATATTTGACTGCGCATTATAAGCCAGCTTAGAGTAAAGTCCTGCCGGTACAACTGCCGTGAGAATCGCCGCAAAAATCAGGACAATAAATAGTACAGTCAACGCAGACGGAAATGACAGTTTTTTCTTTTTCATTTCTCGTTTCCTCCTTTCTTTTATGAATTAGCAAAGATCTTTACAAGCTCCAAAATGATGTCTACCACCTTTTCCATTCCTTCGACAGTAATATGCTCCATCGGTCCATGGTAACCATGTCCCCCGGTCCCCAGATTCGGGCATGGAAGTCCTTTAAATGACAGCTTACATCCATCTGTGCCGCCCCGGATTGGACAGATAACCGGTGTAACGCCCGCTTTCATACATGCCTGTTTTGCGTTTTCAACCAGATAAAAATGATCTTTGATGACGGATTCCATATTTCGGTATTCATCTTTGATTTCCAATTTTACCGTACCGTCTCCCCATACTTCATTCATCGTTTTCTCTATATGGCGAAGCGTATTTTTTCTAACAAGAAATTCTGGCTCGTTGTGATCCCTTACAATATATTCGGCCTCCGCATGTCCTTCATCACCATGGATACTCAGCAAATGGTAGAATCCTTCATAGCCTTCCGTATATCTCGGCGTCTCATAGCGCGGAAGCATCTGGTTCATCTCACACGCCAGAAGAACCGCATTGATCATCACATGTTTTGCTGATCCTGGATGCACACTTTTTCCTTCAATCGTAAACTTTGCCTCACAGGCGTTAAAATTCTGATACTGAATCTCACCCTCTCCGTCCCCGTCCAGTGTGTAGGCAACATCCGCATCAAAAGTATCAAAATCAAAGTATGCCGCTCCCGTTCCACACTCCTCATCCGGAGTAAAAGCAACGCTGATCTGGCCGTGTGGAATCTTTTCTTCTATCATTGTCTGAAGCATCTGCATAATTTCCGCAATTCCCGCCTTATCATCAACCCCAAGAATTGTGCTCCCATCTGAAGTGATCAACGTCCTCCCTTTCAATTCCTTCAGATGAGGGAAATCCTTAACACTCAATATTCTTCCACATTTCTGAAGAGTAAGATCTTCCCCGTTGTATTGTTTTGTCATAACCGGTACGATTTCCTCTTCACAGAACTCCGAAACCGTATCCATGTGCGCTATAAATCCTAGTTTTTTACAATCCTCATACCCTTCGGACGCTCTTAAAATTCCATACACAAAACAACGCTCGTCCAGAACGACCTGATCCATTCCAAGTTCTTTTAATTCCTCTACAAGAATCTCAGCAAGGTTAAACTGGCAGGTTGATGTCGGTACCGAATCCGCCTTTTCATTACATGGCGTTTTAATGGAAATGTACCGCATCAGTTTTTCAGTTACTCCCATGTTTCATTCTCCTTCCAAATACCTTTTTCATTATTTTAGATCGTTCTCTGTTCTCCCGCAAATCACCGTTGTTTTCTTGACATGAAAATTTTCTCCATGATATTATAAGATGAATAAAAAAATACTTGGAATTTACTCCATTTTTACATTTTCCTTCAGGCCCTGTGCACAATACACAAAAAAATCGATTTTTAAGAAAGGTTTTTGACATGAACGTCAATGAAATTATTGGAAACAACCTAAAAAAATACCGTTCTGCCTATAATATGACTTTAAACGAGCTTTCAGAAAGACTTCATAAAAGTATTTCTACAATTTCAAAATACGAAAAAGGATCGATCGCTATGGATATTCCAACATTTCTTGAAATATCCCAGATCTTTCAGATTTCTCCTTCCATCCTTCTGTCCGGTGCTTTTACATTATCGGAGGATCACTCCCCCACACAAAAAGAAGCGGAAAGATTGTATATGTATACCTACAGCGGAATGGAAAAGGAAATCATTCAGAGTCTGATCGAACAGTTTCCACCAGACACTCCGGATCTGCCCTGGCAGGCTCATGTTTATAATGACATCAAAGATTTTAACAATCCCGGAAATTGTAACGGATTTTATACGGGAACTTTTTTAAAGGACGGCTTTCTCGGAACCTATATACTGCATAACCGTGTTTCCGAATCTGAACATGTTATGATTTCCTGTGTTAAAAACCTGGTAAATCCACGGCAGCAGCTTGGACTTGTCTCCGGACTTTCCAATTACACAATGCTCCCTGTCACATTTAAAACAGTCATTTCCAGTGTGGAAGTCACTGACAAGAAATTATTGACAGATCTGCTTCTTTTTTCAAAAGAAGATTTTAAAATTATAAAACAATTACAAGCTATTACGATTCAGAATCTCAGATAAAACAGGAGGATTTGTAATGATACGTCTGATAGCGAGCGACCTGGACGGTACGCTTCTGCAAAACGGGGCCCAAGTATTATCCCCGGAAATTTTTAAACTTATCCCCGCCCTGAAGAAGAAAGGAATTCATTTTATAGCGGCAAGTGGACGGCAGTACGCCAATCTCCGCCGGCTCTTTGCTCCGCTTCAGGACGAGATTTCCTATATTGCCGAGAATGGTTCCCTCTGTGTCCACGAGGGAAAGGTGGTCTCCTCCGGGCAGATCGACCGAGGCCTTGCCAATGAAATTATTCTAGACGCAAGACATCAGCCGGACTGTTCTCTTTTATATTCCAGTCCAAAGAAATGTTATGTGGAAAAGGGAAATGACCGTCTCTATGATCACATAAAAAATCATGTTCGCTATGATGTGGAGATGGTGGAGGATCTGACAACGCTAGACGCTCTCTGTCTCAAAGTCGCCATCTGCAATTTTGACGGTGCTCATCTTTCCTTTGATTATTTTCGGGGTAAATATAAAGACCGGATCAAAATCGTAACGTCCGGAAATATCTGGTTTGATTTTATTGCGCCAAATGCCGATAAGGGCATGGGGTTAAAAGCGATTGCGTCCCACTTTGGCGTCCTTCCGGACGAGTGTATGACATTCGGAGATCAGTATAATGACATCGAAATGCTTTCGTTTACTCCTCACAGCTACGCCATGGCAAATTGTGCCGAGGGGGTGGAACGCTATGCGGCTCATCAGACAGAGACAGTAGAAGAACAGCTCCGGATGCTTCTGTAACCGGGCATTGTTTATAAAATGTGGAAAGAATTGACCAGGAAAAGTCTATAATTAAGAAGAAAGGAGTTCTGATCATGTCAAGCCAGCGACACCCCGCCATAACAGATCTTCAATCCTTGTACAAAAACTGCACCCTCTGTCCAAGGATGTGCGGCATTGACCGTACAAAAAGGAGGGGAGTCTGTGGATGTACAGCAATGCTTACAGCGGCCCGTGCCGCTCTTCATTTTTGGGAGGAACCTTGTATCAGTGGTACCCGTGGCAGCGGAACTGTATTTTTCAGCGGCTGCACACTGAAGTGCTGCTTCTGCCAGAACTATCCGATCAGCCAGGAAGGTGTTGGAAAAGTCATCTCCATAAAGGATCTTGCCCACATTTTTCTTGATCTCCAAAGTCAGGGTGCTCACAATATCAGTCTGGTAACCGCAGATCATTATCTGCCCTCTGTCCTCGAGGCGCTGGATCTGGTGAAACATAAGCTGACGATCCCAGTTGTCTATAACTGCAGTGGATACGAACGGCCGGAGATCCTCAGACTGCTTGAAGGCTACGTGGATATTTATCTTCCGGATCTGAAATACTATGATATCGGCATTTCCCGAAAATACTCCCGGGCAGAAGACTATTTTGTCTACGCCTCCCAGTCCGTCACAGAAATGATCCGTCAGACCGGATCTATACGTTTTGATGAGGATGGCATTCTGCAGAAAGGCGTCATCCTGCGGCACATGGTGCTTCCCGGCCAGAAGGACGACTCGATCCGGCTTCTGCACTGGATGAAGACTCACTTGGAAAAAGGCAGTTTTCTTCTAAGCCTGTTAAGTCAGTACACCCCTTTTTACCATGCCTCAAATTACCCGGAAATCAACCGGCGTATTACAACTTATGAATATGAAAAAGTTCTGAATGAAGCCATACGGCTCGGTCTGACCGATGGCTACATGCAGGAAAAATCCAGTGCCAGGGAGGAATACACGCCGCCCTTTGACCTGGAAGGAATCGAAAGGAGTAATTTCCATGAAATATGAACACTCAGGCAATACGCATACATTACATTTCAGCCACAATGTACTGGCATTTCTTTACATCGTGCTTGGCATTGTCCTTTTAGTGAAACCATCGGAACTGACACGGCTTTTCTGCGTCTTTGTCGGCATTGCGGCGCTCCTGTACGGAGGGGTACGGCTTTTTTCTTACCTTCACCGCAAAGAATCCGAGTCCGCTTTCCAGACCGATCTCATATTGGGCGTCATCCTGCTTGTCATCGGTATCATCTGCCTCGTTCGACCGCGGATCATCCTCTCCATTCTCCCATTTATTCTGGGAATTGTCATACTGCTGGATGCGGTCAACATCCTCCAGCGCTCTTTCCGCCTTCGGAAACTTTCCTACGACAGATGGTGGGTAGCCCTGATTCTGGCTCTTTTGCTGGCGCTCCTCGGCATTACTCTGATCGCCAATCCATTTGAGACAACGATTCTTTTCGTTCAGTTTCTCGGATTCACCCTCCTGGCAGACGGATGCTTTGACTTGTGGGGGAATTACCAGTATAGAAAATATCTGTAAAAAATACCGGTTTCTTCGGTGTTTCACGCACATATTCATTCAGCTGCGGACAGATGCTGTTTCTGTCCGCCGTATATGCTATTCCTGTTTCCTAGCCTAACGTAATCGTATAAGATGCTTCAAAGCTTTCCCCTGATGCCAGAGTATTTCCCCACTCCCGTTCTTCCAGTTTCTTCTGGAAATTCGTCCGGTCGCATCTTCCGTACCACGGCTCGATACAGACAAACGGCGCTTTACCGCCCTTAGGGGCCCAGATACCGAAAAGCGGCGCCTCAAAGGCCACCGTTACATAAGGATTTCCATCCGGAGCAATCAAAGACACCTCGTGGGCCTGATCATGTTCCATCACAAGGGCATCCTTTGCGAATAAGTCCTCCACAATTTGCAGTTCCTGATGTTCGAGCACATAGCTCACTTTCTCCTTTGTCAGAAGCCCTCCCTCACCAATCAGGCTGGAGACAATCGGTCCTGCCCTCATAGACGCTCTCCTGATCACGGTAATTTCCAACCAGTGGGAAAAGCACCGGGGACGTCCGTTTCCAGAAAGCCGGATCTCCTTCCCACAGATACTCCAGCCCTGTGCGGTTATCCTTTAAGGACTTCATCTCCGCCCCCAGAGAAGCGATCTCCACTGTCAATTCCCCGTTTTTTAAATAATACATCTCTTTTCCTCCTTTAATATTCCCGGCACACCTGGAAAATATAAAACTTCAAATAGTAGGATTCATCCGCAGCCCAAAGAATCGGATGATCCGGTGACTGCGTTCTAAACTCCACCTGCCGAAGTCTCACATGTACATTTCGCGCCGCCTGGGCGATCGTTTTCGTAAACAGTTCGTAATCCATAAAATGTGAACAGGAACAGGTAGCAAGGAATCCGCCGTCCTTTACAAGCTTCATCCCTCTCAGATTGATCTCTCTATAGCCCTTCACCGCATTTTTTACTGAGCTCCTTGACTTGGTAAAGGCCGGAGGGTCAAGAATCACCATATCAAATTTCTCCCCCTGTTTTTCCAATTCCGGCAAAAGCGCAAATACATCCCGGTTCATAAATCTCACCCGATCTGAAAGTCCGTTGAGCTCTGCGTTTTTCTCCGCCTGCTTTATCGCCAGCTCCGACGCGTCCACACCAAGCACACTAGAAGCTCCCGCAATACCCGCATTAAGCGCAAAGGATCCTGTGTGAGTAAAACAGTCCAGCACCTTTGCGTCCTTACATAGTCTCTGAATTGCCAGACGATTATATTTCTGATCGAGGAAAAATCCTGTCTTTTGTCCATCCTTTATATCCACAAGGTAACGGACGCCGTTTTCTACAATCTCTACATCTGTATCAAATTTACCATCAAAGAATCCGCTGACCTTAGAAAGTCCTTCCTTTTCCCTTTCCTTTGCGTCACTTCGCTCATATACCCCATGTATCCGGATTCCATCCTCCTGAAGAATCTCTCTGAGAATCCGGATCAGCAGTTCCTTGTACCTGTCAATTCCAAGTGCCAAAGCCTGAAACACCAACACGTCCGAAAACTTGTCAATTACCATTCCCGGCAGGAAATCCGCCTCACCGAACACAATACGGCAGCTTGAAATATCCACAGTCTTCTTCCGATATTCCCATGCGTCCCGAAGCCTTTTCGCGAAAAACGCCTCGTTGATCTCCTGATCGATATTCCTCGTCAACATCCGTACCCGGATCTTGGAATGGCGGTTGATAAATCCACGTCCCAACGGATATCCATCAAAATCATGGACGAGGACGATATCACCATCGTCAAAATTTCCCATCACACTTTCAATCTCATTGTCAAAAATCCAGGCTCCTCCGGATTTCAGCATCCGGCCTTCACCTTTTTTTAATGTTACAATCGCTTTATTCATACGCCAGTCTCCCATCTATACCAATCTTTCTCTATCATACCATATTCACCTGTTTGCTTCTCCCTGTCGTTTCCACAGGTTTACTACGATGATTCCGATACAGACGCACAGGAGCGCCAAAAGATTTTTCACTGAAAATGCCTGACCGCCCTCTCCCAGAAGGAGCGCGGATAACAGCACTCCGATCACCGGATTGGTAAATCCGTAGATCGCTACTTTAGACACCGGATTATATTTCAGCAGAATCCCCCATAGCGCATACGCCATGGCCGACAGAAATCCAAGATATAGCAAAAGCAGCGCCGATGGCACAGTGAATCCCGATAGTCTCCCTCCCATAGAAAATCCGATTCCAGAGAGGATGATTCCTCCAAAGAGGAACTGGTATCCGCTCAGCATCACCGGATCGTCCTTTTGAGAATATCGCTTCAGATAAATCGAAGAGATGGCATAGAACAGGGCCGCAATAAATACGAATCCCTCCCCGTTCAGATGTATCTGTGTACCAATCCCGCCTCCGCCGGCATTGGCGATTACCACACCTGCCAATCCGATCACACAGCCAACAAATGTCGGAAGCGTCATCTTCTCCTGCCGGAAAATGAAGCAGGCAATCAGAATTGCCAATAGACTATTCGTCCCGGTGATGATCGATCCGGTCACTCCGCTTGCATGAGCCAGTCCAATATAAAAGAAGAGATACTGGATGACCGTCTGCATCAGACATAGTTTAAAAATATTTCCCATAGAACTCTTTTTTGGAAGCAGAATCTTTTTTTCGATGACACTTTCAAATACAATGCTTAACACCCCAGCCAGAGTGAAACGTACTCCAGCAAAAAGGATTTGTGTACTGACATCCTCAGAACCGATATGTAAAAGGCCGTACCCCATCTTGATGCACGGGAAGGCGCTTCCCCACAAGGCACAACTGATGATAGCAAAAACTGCCACCACCCATGGATTCGTCAATATCTTTTCTTTTTTCATGTTTTCTTTTCCTCATTCCTATTTCTTTTTCTTAAGCATTTCCTGCACCTGCTTCAACGCCTCCGCGTACTTTTTCGATACGGTATTCGGGTTGCGGTGCAGAAGTCTTGCCGAACGTCTTGCCGAACGGTTTGTCAGTGCGCCGATATTTTTCCATTCCTGTTCGATCTGGGCTTTCACTTTCTGAAGCTCCTCTCTCTTTTCCTGTCCTGCCTCCATGTACTCGTTGACCTTCTCCATAAGCTCCACAAGCATTATACGGCGGTTCTCACGCTGACGTTCCATAATTCCCTCCAGAAATTCTTTCCGTGAGAGTCTTCTCGCCTCACGCCTTGCCTGATACTGGAGTACACCTTCCTCCGCAAAAGCAGAGACCCCCAGCCGCTTCTGAAGCCTGTGGATCTTTTCGTTGCTGTCTGTCAGACGTGCCAGCAGGTCCCGCAGATCCATTGCCTCTCCAAACGAGAGAGTAAAATCCACCGCAAAAACCGAGGAACAGACGACCGCCACAATCTCCGCCATCCGGTCTGGAATTCCAAGAACCAGCGTCTCAACCGGCACATGAATTCCCCGCACCAGAAACACCGAAAAGGCTCCCCATCCTAAAGAGACGGGCAGGCAAATATAACCATGAACATTCAGCGGCAGATGGCTGTAATCCCAGTAGCGCACCCGGAACAGCCGTTCCATACAGGCCCCTGTCACATATTCCAGAAGTGTGGCTCCCACCATCCCGAAAAGAAAGATCAGACCGATCTGATCCCGTACAGAAATCGTGCACAATAGAACGATGAGCGCCCCGCTTCCATAAATCGGGAGTACCGGTCCATGCAGAAATCCCCGGTTGACCCATTCTCTTTTTCTCACAGACACATAGAAGCACTCCCAAATCCAGCCGATCAGACAGTAACAGAAGAAAAATAATACCCACTGAATAAAAGTATAGTGAAATACCAAACCGTGGATCCCCCCTTATTCGCCTTTCACTCCATTTTTTTCACAGATCTCTTTCAGACAGCAACGGTCACAGTACGGTTTTGTTCTGGCCGTACATACCTCCCTGCCGTGGTAGACGAGCCGGTGGCAGAAACTGCTCCCTTCTTTTGGCGGCACTAGTTTCCAGAGCTCCATCTCCACCTTTTTCGGGTCTTTTATCCCGTCCACAATGCCGATCCGGTTCACCAGACGAATACAATGGGTATCCGTCACAATGGCAGGTTTTCCGAAGACATCTCCCATGATGAGATTGGCGCTCTTCCTTCCCACACCCGGCAAGTTCAAAAGAGCGTTAAAATCGTCCGGCACCCGGCCGCCGTATTCATCCCTCAGTATCTTCATACAGGCGCTGATATCCCTGGCCTTACTCTTTCCCAATCCACACGGCCGTACAATTTCCTCGATCTTATCCACAGGAGCCTCCGCCACCGCATTGATATCCGGGTATTTTTCATAGAGATCCTGTACCACCACATTGACCCTGGCGTCTGTGCACTGCGCCGCCAGCCGTACACTGATAAGCAGCTTCCACGCCTCGTTATAGTCAAGCGTACAGTCCGCATCTGGGTACTCATCCCTTAATCTGTCAATAACTTCTAACGTCAGTTCTTCTTTTGTCATCTTATTTCTCCCTACCCTTCTTCTGTTGTAAACAAAATGGAAATATGATCCGGATTGTCATAATCTTTTCCGTATCCATCATCGTGGTAATATTCGTAGGATGCCATGTTCCCTTTTACATAGGAAAGAAGGCGTACATTCTCAAAGTCGATCTCCTGTGTGCACTGAGCCGGCTTTGCCAATGGAATACAACAGTCCGGACGCAGAAAAAAGACCACATCTGTCAACGGTACATCGATATACTGATGTCCTGCCGGACAAATCCTTGTCTTCATCGTCCCATCCTGCAAAAACCGCACAAGCTTCATCTCCTCCGGCAGATAGACGTAGCGGCCTCTCGCATTCTGCTCACAGACCGGCGCCAGCATCAGCTCATTGCCAAGGAGAAGCTGGTCTTCCACCTGTGAAGCATACGAATCCTCCGGATAGTCAAAGGAAAGCGGCCGGAACATCATTTCGTCCCGTAAAGCTGCCTTTATGTATTCACTGTACAAATATGGAATCAGCCGGTAGCGCAGTCTGATCACATGGCGGAATCCGTCCGTCTTCTCAAACTGATACACTTCCTGCTGTCTCGTCCCTGCAGCAGAGTGATTCCGCATCAGCGGAGTAAAAATACCAAATTCCAGCCACCGCATGAGAAGCTCCTCCGTCGTATCCGCTCCAAATCCGCCAATATCTGCTCCCGTATAGAGGAAACCGCACATATTAAGAGACGGCATCATCTTTACATTCAAAAGCAGGTGAGACCACCAGGACTTATTATCTCCCTGCCATACCCCGCCATACCGATGCATACCGATATAGGACGAACGAGAGAACATCAAAATCCGCTTCTCAGGTTCCAGACGCTCGAACGCCTCCCCCGCCGCTCTTGTCATATTGTATCCGTAGAGGTTGTGTACCTTGTCATGGCGGATCCTCACACCGTCCATATTGTGATAAAATGCCTGATAATCCTCCTCGTTGTTGGACAGCCCGCTTTCCAGCCCCTGAAACTCAAAGAAGCTGTGCAGATCCAGATTCTTGCCCTTATAATCCTCCAGCTTTTGCATCACTTCATTCAGCCGATCCTCCGTATAGAAAATAGACGGCTCGTTCATGTCATTCCAAAAGCCCTCGATCCCCTGCTCCAGAAGGAATCGATACTGATTTCCAAACCAGGCCCTCGCCCCGGTATTTAGCATATCCGGAAACATTGCTTTTCCCGGCCAGACTGCCGCCACAAATGGTGTTCCATCCTCTTTTGTACAGAAATAACCTTTCGCCATTCCTTCCTCATAGACCGGATAGCCCTCCTCTTGTTTCACGCCCGCATCGATGATCGGCACCAAATGAATATGCTCCTCTCTCATCTCTTTCACGAAATCCGGAAAATTTGGAAAGGTCTTCGGATTCACCGTGAAATCCTTATAGCGCTCCATGTAATCGATGTCCAGGTAGACACTGTCCAGCGGAATGTCGAGATCCCGGTATCTTTTTACTACCTCGCGGACATCATCCTCGCTTTCGTACCCCCATCGGCTCTGTCCATATCCAAACGCCCAGAGTGGCGGAATGTAGCTGCGTCCGATCAGACAGCGGAACTGCCTGACAATATCCTTTACATCCGTTCCGGTAATCACATACACATCCAGGTTCCAGTCTGATGCTTTCACTTTCAGCTCGTCGGATTTCGTATACCCGATATCGAAACTCAAAATGCCCGGATCATCTACAAACACACCAAATGTCTCCTGTCCATCTACTACGAGGAAATTATGAGCGGCATAGAGAGACCGCTTATCCTCCATATGCTCCGGGTCATCCGTACATTTGCTCACATAGATCCAGCCACGCTTATTGATTCCCCGCAGGTTCTCTCCGAGCCCATACACACGGTCGCTTTCGCCCATCTGGTATGTCAGTGTCATTTCCTTTGTATCTACCGCAAAGAAAGGCATTGGTTCTGCCCCGGTCTCCGGCTTTTCCAAAACTGCTTCTGTCTCTATGCAATTCCCATATGTATATCTGCTGATCATATCCCTTTTTCCTTTCCTTATTTTATGCATACTCCTATCTAATCACTGTTTTTTCCTGTTGTCAAACAGAAGTTATTTTTTTTACTAAACTGTATATATGATATATTGACAGAATTGTCAGTCCATGCTATACTGCACTTATCATTTAAGTACAGTATAGACAAGGAGTGAGATTAATGAGTACAGAATATCTTTCTTTTCACCATCTGTCCAAAACCTTTCAGAAAGATCCTGTTTTGAAAGATATCAGCGCCACTTTGGAACGAGGCCATATTCTTGGTTTCCTTGGACCAAGCGGTGCCGGAAAAACGACAACCATCAAAATTCTGACCGGACAACTCCGCCCCTCTTCCGGAGAGGCCTATGTACTTGGAAAGCGCTGTCAGGACATCGACGAATCCATCTACGAGCAGATCGGTATTGTCACGGATGAGAGCGGCGTCTATGAACGTTTGTCCGTCTATGACAATCTGAAATATTTTGCGCGGCTGTTAAATGTCCCCTTAAGCAATATTCCGACGCTTCTAAATCGGATCGGTCTCTATGAACACCGCAAAAAGGCAGCCGCCAAGCTTTCAAAAGGTCAGACACAGCGCCTCATTCTGGCCCGTGCCATCCTGCACCGTCCGAGGGTACTGTTCCTAGATGAGCCGACCAGCGGACTGGATCCGGCTACTTCCATGGAAATCCATAAGATGCTCCTGGAACTGAAGGATGCGGGAATGGCTATTTTTCTGACGACCCACAATATGGAAGAAGCCGCCAAGCTCTGTGACAATGTAGCCCTTTTGAACGAGGGTATTATCGTAGAATATGGGAATCCCAAAGACATCTGTCTCAGACACAATATCCACAAGAGGTACCGGGTCCGTCTCCATGATGGAAGCATACATGAGCTTGCACAGAGCGAAGAGAGCGCCCGGGCGATTGCAAACTGGCTCGCTCAGGATCAGATCGAGACGATCCACTCCTGCGAACCGACATTGGAAACCGTATTCTTATCTGCAACAGGGAGGTCTTTATCATGAAAACGATTCATCTTAGAAAATTAAACGCCATTATGGAGGTGAAAAGCCGCACCCTCTTTAGCAAAAACCTGATCATTATGCCAGCATTTTCCCTTGTATTTACATGGCTTCTTAAAATGATCTATACCAATATGTACCCGGACCTTGACTTTGGCAGCTATGCCCTTTCCATAGGACTTTTGATGAATACCTCCATGACCGGCATCTACTGTGTCGCCGCATCACTGGCTGAAGAAAAAGAAAAACATACCCTGCGTACACTGATGACCTCTTCAGTCAACGGCCTGGAGTTTTTTATCGGTAGTCTCCTCCCCGCTTTGCTTCTGCTGATGATTGTCAATGTTCTGTGCGTATTTCTTGCCGGAGTCTCCTTTACCCCCGGCGGATGGATAGGATTTCTCTTCGTTACAGCCGTATCCTCCCTCATCAGTTGTATAACCGGTATGATTTTTGGGATCTTCGCACCAAACCAGATGACAGCCGGAACACTCACTACACCGTTATTGCTCGTCCTGATGTTAATTCCGATGCTCTCCCAGATGAACGATACCCTGGATACGATCTCTGGATATCTGTTCACAGGAGTACTTTACGAAGCACTTGGGAATCTGAACAAGGGACAGCCTCCTATAACGATGAAGGGAACTCTTGTTCTCATCCTGGAAGCGTTGATCTCAGCACTGCTTTTTCTGATTCTGTACCGAAAAAACGGCTTTGAGTCAAATTAATTTTGACTCCGGCCTTGTTATCAGTTACACTGTACAAAGATAAAGATACAGTCGGAAAGAAAGGTGATACTGTGGAGATCCTTCTGAGCAACTCCAGTGACAAACCCATTTATGAACAGATTACATCTCAAATAAAAGAGATGATTATGAAGGGAGAACTAAAGCCCGGGGAGGCCATGCCTTCCATGCGTAAACTTGCCAAAAGTCTGCATGTCAGCGTCATCACAACTCAGCGTGCCTACGATGATTTACAGCGGGACGGTTTTATTCTCACCGTTCCCGCAAAAGGCACCTTTGTTTCTACGCAGAATCAGGACTTCATTCGGGAAGAAAACCTACGCAGAATTGAAGCACACCTCACAGATGCCGTCAGCCTCGCAAGAGAAAACGGCCTTTCTTTGGATGAGCTGCGCTCTACACTTGAATTGATTTACAGGGAGGACTAATCCATGACGCACGCACTTGTAATTGAAAATCTGACAAAGCGTTATAAAGACTTTACACTGGACAAGATCTCCTTCTCCTTGCCTCAGGGCACCATCCTTGGAATTATCGGAGAAAACGGTTCCGGGAAATCAACTCTGATTAACACGATGCTGGGAATCATTCCCTCTGACTACAGTCGGTTGGATATTCTGGGAAGGGATCTGAAAACGAAGCCAAACGAGATCAAATCGGATCTGGCTGTTATTTTCGACGATGCCGGTTATGATGAGTATTTTACTCCACTCCAGATCGGACGTTTCTTGTCTTATGTGTATCCGAACTGGAATATGAACATGTTTCGTTCCTATCTGCACCGGTTTGGACTTCCGGCAAAAAAGCGTCTCAAGACCTTTTCCCGCGGGATGCGAACCAAGCTTGAATTTGCCATCGCATTCAGTCACGATCCGAAATTTCTCATTATGGATGAGGCTACAAACGGACTGGACCCCATCTTCCGGGAAGAGATTCTGGAGCTTCTGCGGGAATTCAGTGAGGAGGAAAATCACACTGTCCTGATCGCTTCTCATATCACAAGTGACCTGGACAAAATCGCAGACTACGTAGCTTTCCTCCATCAAGGGAAGCTTCTCTTCTTCCAGCCATACGATAAACTGCAAAATGAGTACGGTATTCTTACCTGTAAGAACTCGTTTCTTTGTAATCTGAATCCAGCGGATGTCGTCTTCTACCGGAAAGAAGAATACAACTGCCGAGTACTTGTAAAGAACCGCTTTGCTCTTGCAAAGATTTTCCAGGACATGGAAATCCTGCCGGCAACCCTGGAAGATCTGATGCTGTTTTACACAAAAGGAGAGAAACTGGAATGAAAGGGATTATTCTGAAAGACTTTTATGAGAACTATATCATACGAAAAAATCTGATAAACTGGATTTTAGGTATTATCATGCTGATTGTGGTGGTAGCCGTGTTCCGGACGAAATATGTTTTCGCCCTCTCCTGCGGACTCGTTCTGCCGCTTCTTGGGACTTCCATGCTGCAGTTTTCCATGGAACAGGATGACATCGCTCATTTTTACAAGCTTGAGAGAACGTATCCGCTGACGATCCGCCAGATCGTCCTTGCCAAATATATTCTGGCTCTTTTGTGCATCGGCTTCTTTCTCCTGGTCTCCTTTGGACTGTCTTTTCTCTACGTCTATGGATACCGGGTGACTACTTTCAGGGAGGGTCTGCAAATCTGGGCTTCAGGAATCCCGGTGGGGCTTACCTTCCTCTCCATTACATACCTGGGTTACTTTCTCTTTGGCGCCAGAAAGGGCATCATTCTGTATGTGGGGGTAACGGCTGGTTCAGCCCTGGGGTACGTCCCCTCGTACTACGCTCAATCCCT
>OAVK01000593.1_pt1 | contig 17579 bp, 18 predicted proteins | sample 1495301 | NCBI WGS metagenome assembly OAVK01 (sample SAMEA2580094, study PRJEB22360) | human gut metagenome | biome: human gut; feature: human-associated habitat; material: faeces | place: Denmark | collected 2008/2010
GACATCGCAACGGTAGGGCCGTGCCCGTCACGAAGCCCCACCCCCTCGGGACCCGCCGGACGATGAGACATCCGACGATGACCAGCGGCAGGCACACGTAAGGCGACCAGTACCACTGCAGATGGGCCAGGATACTGACGGCCACCACTCCGACGATGACGATGTCGCGGTGGGTGCGACGCAATGGAATCGAGGCGACCAGGGCCAGCGGCCCGATGAGGTACCAGGGTTGCAGGGAGGCCCCGAAGACAGCGAAGGCGATCATGACGCCGGCCTGCAGTCGCAGCGGACTGCCCAGCTGTCCGATGGAGTCGTCCATGCGTCGCAAGGATGGGACAGGGCCCCATCGGGCCCAGCACCACACCATCGCGACCAGGGTGAGGACCAGGCTGACGATGATGGCCGGGCCGACCAGCTCGTCCAGCGGGATCCGACCGCTTCCCCGCAGGATCTGAACCACCAGGGCGATCGGTGAGTCGCTCGTCACGGAGACGGGACTGCCTGCCGTCGGGTTGAGCCATCCCAGCCCCAGACCATGGATGGCGGAAATCCCGCCGAAGACCGCCAGGGCCGGAATGGCTCCAGCAGCGGTGCGGGCGAGGAGGGCCGACCAACAATTCCGGTTCGTCCAGCGGTGGCCGCCATGACGCACCGCGTGGACATGGGCCAGGGTGACGACGCCTACCCCGGCCAGCACGCCCGGCTGCTTGATGGTGCCGGCCAGACCGACGATCGCCCCACCAGCAACGAGTCCCAACCATCCACGTCCGGACAAGATCAGGTGGATCGCCACGATCAGCGCCGCAAGGGACAGGCCGACCTGGAGCCCGTCATTGTGCATGCCGCCGATGATGCTCAGGGTCGTCAGGGGGCAGCAGGCCCCCAGCCAGAGGGCATGATCGGGGTCGGCTCCGGCGTACCGCGCCAGCTGCGGCATCGTCCAGAACATCAGAGCGATGCCGATGATGGCCGGCACGCGCATCAGCAGCACCGACCACAACGGATCGGCGTGAGCGATCGTCACCACCGCCGCCTGGATCCACAGCGATCCCGGCGGATACACCGCTGTCGTACCCCCCCACGGAGTGCCGACGGCCTGACCAAGCACGCCTGCCAAACCCTGGGGAACCACGTAGGGGTCCAGACCCTGAGCCAGGACCCACCCCTGAGCAGCATAGGCCCAACCATCCCGACTGAGCAGCGGCGGACCGAACAACAGCGGTAGCGACCACGTGACGAGGGCGAGGAGGCGAGTGCCGACAAGTTTCCGGGAACGCAACCACGCGATGATCATGGCGCTCAAGCCGACGACACTGCTGGCAACCACGGCCACCCCGATGGGACGCACCTGCTCCGGCATTCCGGCATGGGGAGAACCCCATCCCCACACCACCATCATGACGGAGCCGACGAATCCCATCACGAGCACCTCGACGAGGCGGCGTCGATCGGGATGGGAATGGGCCAGCGCAGGCTGACGATCATGGAAGTGGGTCGTCGTGGTCATCAGCATTCAGCGTAGGGGAACCACACAGCCAGACGACGAGAGAAGACACGGTGTCGAGCGTTTCGGGCCAATTGTCACCCCCACCCGCTAAGGTGCATGAGGCGGTTGTGCTCCGCCACAGGTGCGGCCCCGCCCCCTGACACGGGAGTGTGGTGTGGTCGTGCCCACCGGGTCTCTGGCCCCTGTGCGTGTTGAGATCGGTCGGGAAAAGACCGGTACCGCACTGCGGTATCGCCGGGCTCGGTGTCCAACGTCGTCAACGGATAGGACCGTTCGTGCCACCTGGCATCATGTCATCGCCCGTTTCCGCAATTCTCGAGGCCCCGATTCCAGCTCCGCTGAGCTTGGACCAGGCCATCGACAAATTCTTCTCCCCCATCGCCACCACCATTTCTGACGCGGTGTTCTGGGCCATCCCGTTGCCCGGAGGCAATGAATTCCCGCTCATCCTCGCGTGGCTGTTGGCAGCTGGAGTCTTCTTCACGATCTACCTGGGCTTCCAGCAATTGCGCCCAGCCTCAATTCGCCATTCCAGCCATGTGGTGCGAGGACACTTCTCCCGTCACACCGATCCTGGTGACGTCACCAGCTTCCAGGCTCTCGCCACCGAGTTGTCGGGCACCGTCGGCCTGGGAAACATCGCCGGTGTCGCCATCGCCATCGCAACTGGCGGACCAGGCGCATCTTTCTGGATCGCTGTTGCCGGTCTGGTCGGCATGAGCGTCAAGATGTCCGAGGCGACCCTCGGTGTGAAGTTCCGCATCGTCAATGAGGACGGAACCACCTCCGGCGGTCCGATGTACTACCTCCGGGATGGCCTGGCCTCGATCGACAAGCCCAAGCTCGGTCGCGTCCTCGCCACCCTGTTCGCCGTCTGCACCGCCTTCGGCGTCATCGGCGCGGGCAACATGTTCCAGTCCAACCAGGCCGCCTACCAGCTGGCGATGCTCGCCGGTGGCAAGGACTCCTGGATCGGCACCCACATGTGGGTTGTCGGACTGGTGTTCGCGATCCTCGTCGGCATCGTCATCGTCGGCGGCGCCTCCAAGATTGGCGCTGCCACCTCCAAGATCGTCCCCTTCATGGGCATCCTCTACGTCATCATGTGTCTGGCTGTGATCGGCGCGAACATCACCGAAGTTGGTGACGCCTTTATGGCCATCTGGTCGGGCGCCTTCACTGGCCATGGCATCGCCGGAGGCGTCCTCGGCGTGCTCATCGTCGGCGTTCAGCGTGCTGCCTTCTCGAACGCAGCCGGTGTCGGTACTGCGGGCATCGCCCACTCTGCCGTGAAGACTCGTCGCCCGGCCCAGGAGGGCTTCGTCGCTATGTGGGAGCCGTTCATCGACTCCGTCGTCATCTGCACCATGACGGCCATCACCATCATCATCACCGGTGTCTACAAGGATCACGACGCCGATGGTGTTCAGATGACCGCCCACGCCCTCAAGACGGTTGCCCCGTGGTTCAGCTCCCTGCTGACCCTGGCTGTCGTCCTCTTCGCCTTCTCGACGATGCTGTCGTACTCCTTCTACGGCAAGAAGGCTGTTGGCTTCCTGTTCGGGAACTCGGCCACCGCCGAGCGCATCTACAACGGCATCTTCCTGCTCCTGCTGGTTGTCGGTGCGGCCACGAACATGGCCTCGATCCTCGCTCTGGCCGACGCCATGCTCTTCCTCATGGCTGTTCCGAACGTGATCGGCATGTACTTCCTCGCTCGGGTCGTGGCTCGCGAGATCAAGGGTCATCGGGAGCGTGTGGACGCCGGCGTCATTCCTCAGGTACCTGAGGATGCCCAGGCCGGCATGATCGTCGCCAACGAGGCCACTCCTGAGCAGCTCGAGACTGCTGACGAGGAGTACGCCCTGCGTGCGGCAGCCATGGACGCTCGTAGTGAAGAGCTCGATCTGGGACACACGGCCCCAGACACCGAGCGTGACTACCTGGATCATCTGCCCGAAGACCATGAGTTGTTCAACACCATGGACCGTGACGGCAAGCCGCTCAAGGACTGACGCCATCGCGTCGTGAGTGCACGGGGCCCGGGGAATGCTCCCCGGGCGCATCACGAAGACCGACCGGTCACCGGCACGGACGTATAGCAACGGGCCCCGGAACCAAACGGTTCCGGGGCCCGCAGTGATCAGCGAGGATCAGTGACTCACTTGTCGTCGTCTTCTTCCTCCGGCTTGTCCACCACGAGGGTCTCGGTGGTGAGCAGCAAAGCGGCGATGGAGGCGGCGTTGGCCAGCGCGGAGCGGGTCACCTTGACAGGGTCGATGACACCGTCGGCGATGAGGTCCACGTACTGACCAGTCTTGCCGTTGTAGCCGTGTCCGGGCTCCATCTCGGCAACCTTGGAGACGATGACATAGCCAGGCTCGCCACCGTTCTCGGCAATCCAGCGCAACGGCTCGCGAACGGCCTTGGCGACGATCTGGACACCGGCCTTCTCGTCACCCTCGAGATGAAGGTTCCCGTCAAGCACGTGCGCGGCATGGATGAGGGCGGAGCCACCACCGGCGACGATGCCCTCCTCGATCGCTGCACGAGTCGCGGAGACAGCATCCTCGATGCGGTGCTTCTTCTCGTTGAGCTCGACCTCGGTGGCCGCACCCACGCGAATGACACACACACCGCCGGCGAGCTTGGCAATACGCTCCTGGAGCTTCTCGCGGTCCCATTCGGAGTCGGAGTTGTCGTACTCAGCACGCAGCTGGGCGACGCGTCCCTCGACGTCGGCCTTGGAGCCGGCGCCGTCGACGATGGTGGTGTTGTCCTTGGTGACGACAACCTTCTTGGCGCGACCCAGGACCTCGAGGCCCACCTGGTCGAGCTTGAGCCCGACCTCGGGAGCGACGACCTGACCACCGGTGAGGGTGGCGATGTCCTGCAGCATGGCCTTGCGGCGGTCACCGAAGGCCGGAGCCTTGACGGCCACCGAGTTGAAAGTGCCGCGGATCTTGTTGACGACGAGGGTGCTCAGGGCCTCCCCGTCGACGTCCTCGGCCACGATGAACAGGTTGCCGTGGGCGGCGATGACCTTCTCCAACAGCGGGAGCAGGTCGTTCATCGACGAGATCTTGCCGGAGTGGACGAGGATGTAAGGATCCTCGATCACGGCCTCCATGCGGTCCTGGTCGGTGACCATGTAGGGCGACAGGTAGCCCTTGTCGAACTGCATGCCCTCGGTGAAGTCGAGCTCGGTGCCGAAGGTCTGGGACTCGTCGACGGTGATGACGCCGTCCTTGCCAACCTTGTCGAAAGCCTCGGCGATGAGCTCACCGATCTTCTCGTCACGGCTGGAGATAGTGGCGACACTGGCCATGTCCGAGGTGGTGTCGATGGCGCGCGAGATAGAGCGAAGCTCCTCCACGACGGCGTCGACGGCCTTCTCGATTCCGTGCTTGAGACCGACCGGGTTGCCCCCGGAGGCCACGGCGCGCAGTCCCTCGTGAACGAGGGCCTGGGCGAGCACGGTGGCGGTGGTGGTTCCATCACCGGCCACGTCGTTGGTCTTGGTGGCGACCTCCTTGGCGAGCTGGGCGCCGAGGTTCTCGTAAGGATCGGTGAGATCGACCTCCTTGGCGACGGTCACGCCGTCGTTGGTGATGGTCGGGGCTCCCCACTTCTTGTCGAGAACGACGTAGCGCCCCTTGGGGCCGAGGGTCACCTTGACGGTGTTAGCGAGGGTGTCGACGCCGCGCTCGAGGGAGCGACGGGCCTCCTCGTCGAACTGAAGCTGCTTGGCTGCCATGTATCAGCGCCTCACTTCTCGACGACGGCGAGGATGTCGCGAGCGTTGAGGAGCAGGTACTCCTGGCCATCGTACTTGACGTCGGTGCCGCCGTACTTGGAGAAGATGACGACGTCACCCTCCTTGACATCCATGGGAATGCGGGTGCCCTTGTCGTCAACACGACCGGGGCCGGCGGAGATGACCTTGCCCTCCTGCGGCTTCTCCTTGGCGGTGTCCGGGATGACGAGTCCGGAAGCGGTGGTCTGCTCGGCCTCGAGAGGCTGGACGAGGACGCGGTCCTCGAGCGGCTTGATCGTGGTTGCCACGTCAAGACCCCTTTCTACTGAAGACGGATTGTGTCATTGTCTCTCGCCAGGGGTTGCGAGCCCCGAGCGCGACGAACCATCGGCGTCGCGGGTGCTTCAGGTCCGTTGGCACACTCACCACGAGAGTGCCAACCACGAAAGTACACCCGTAGTTGGCACTCAGGCAACGGGAGTGCCAGAAACGGCCCTCCAAATATCGGCACCAATCAGTTGGATCCGTGGTTCTTCCAGAAGTCATCAGGGTTTGAGGGCGGCTGCTGATCAGGCTGAGGAGCCCCGGTCACATTCCCCGGGACATGTCCCCATGGCTGACCTGGCTGACTCTGGCTCGGGTTCTGGTAGGGCGACTGTTGTGCCTGAGGATTGCCCCGGTCGGGTTGACTGCCCCACTGCGGGGTCTGGCTGTTCCACTGCTGAGGCTGTTGCCCCTGCGGCTGCCCCGGATACTGCATCGCCCACGGGGCATCACCGTTCTCCGGCTCGCTCGCCTTCGGACCCTTCTTCTTGAGCACGACAGCCACGACGATCCCGATGATCGCCAAGGCCGCCACCGCGACGACGATCCAGACCCACGCCGGCACACCATCGTTGCGCTCACCAGTGGCGCTGAGCCCCTCGCTCGAGAACACGTCCTTGGGATCGGTCCAGGTGACGGTGTTCCCGTCGACCTTGCTCGATCCCGAGTGGCTCAACACCTTGCCGGGGAAGATGATGGAGACCTTGAAGTCGCTGAGCATGCTCGCATCGAGGGACTCGGTGGAACCACCTGCGTCATTGAAATAACCCGCATTCATCTTGAAGGTCACCTTGTCTTTGTCGAAGGTGATCTTGCTGCCGTCATCCTTCTTGTTGTACTCGGCTGCCGTGATGTCGCCCGAATAGGCGCAACCGATGTACTGATCATCCTCGAACTTTTCACCCTTCGCGCTCGAGGCCCCGCCGCCCATGCCCTTGACGTCACTGCAGTTGGAGAACTGGGAGGTGAGATCCTCCCCCGACATGTCGGCCATCGACTTGGAGATACCAACCGTGGCCTTGACGTGGATGTGATCCTCGTCCTTGATCTCCATTGCCGTGTCGAATTTGACGCACCCGGCGAGCAGCAACAGGGGTGCAAGAAGCAAGACCAGATAGCGTCTCATATGGCGCGAAACACTCAGCATGCCCACATGGAATCACAGGCATGGGGCCTGACGGTAGGCCCACATGTGCAAACCAATGAAACGGAGCCCTGGAAGCCATATGGTTCCAGGCCTCGTACGAGCTCGCGGTCAGTGTGCGTTTGGGCCAGGCTCAACGCCAGGAGCATGGGGTGGCCGACGGCCTCCCTGGGCAGCCTTCCTCTTGTCCACGACCACAGCTGCAATGGCACCACCAATGGCGACGACGACCACCGCGAGAACCACCCATGTCCAGCCGGGGAAGCCACCTCCGCGCTGGCCTGAGGCCTCCAGGCCCGAATACGATTCGAGGTCCTCGATGTCAGTCCAGGTCACGGTCTTGCCGTCGACCTTGCTCGCCCCCGAATGACTGAGGACCTTGCCAGGGAAGGTCACAGAGACCTTGAAATCAAAACCCTTGGCTGAGCCACCCAATTCCGAGGAGCCAAACCCAGAGATGGCGTCCTGCAGATCAGAACCATCAAGACGGAACCGGATCTTGTCGTCATCAAAGGCGATGAAGATAGGGCCGTCGCCCGCAAAACCCTTCGAAGGTGTGGTCGACGGTTTCGCACTACTCGAGGATGAGGATGCTTGGCCCGTCAGCTCAGCGACTGTCATCGTGCCGGTCACCGTGCAGCCCAAATACTTGTCGTCGTCAAAGGGTTTGACCGTCATCTTGTCGGCAGCGTTCTCATCCAACTCATATGATTTCTTGAGTTCCGAGCAATCGCGAAGCTCTTTCGTGACCTCCTCGGCCTCACTTCCCGTGAACTCGTCGAGGACCGACTTGAGAACTCCGACGGTCAAGGTTGCATCAACATGGTTTTCGTCCTCGATGACGAAACCAGCGTTGAACTTTCCGCACCCCGACAGCAGGAGGAGCGGAGTCAACAGCAGTGCAGTGAGGTATCTTGCCGAGTGCCGAGTGGCCACCATGAGCACATGACATCACAGATAGGTCGATTCTGGATACGGCTGGAGGATCAGCGCATTCGATCACACACCAAAACCTTGGCGTTTTTCCTTGTCGGAGTGCAGATGAGAGTGATGGAACGTGGCCCAGAGGGCTTGAGCTTTCGTCGCCACGCGACGGGATCGACGTCAACACCACGCTTCTTGATCTCGAGGGTTCCGACGCGGCGATCACGCACCCAGGAACGCAGCGTCTTGACGTCGAGAGGGAGCACCTCCTTGACGGCAAACCACGTCAGCCACGGAGAATTCACCGGGGCATCTGCAGTGAGGTAGGCGATGCCGTCAGACACCGTGTGCAGCGAGTCGTCAATCGCCGAGAGACTGCCTGCCCGAATGGCTGCCGGGTGAGGTTCAGCCACGAAGGGGCCCAGATCACCAACGTCCGGATCAGGTAGTGCACCGGGCAGCTCACAGGTCGTCTCGGGGCTGACGAGAATGGCACGATCCCCTGACCAGAGGTCGCCAAACCCGGACCACAACGTCGCCTCAACCAGATCCCCACGATGACCCACGTAGGTGACGGGCAGGTCAGGCAGTCGAGAACGATCGACGCCGGGCCCGAGCTTGACGACAGTAGCCGTCAGGGCAATCACCTTCTCAACGAAGGACCATGGCGGCTGCACGTCCTCCAGGCGCCAGGTCCGCCCTCGACCAGTGCGTCGAGCAGGGTCGAGCATGACGACCGTGGAGTCTGACGCATCCTTGAGCAGGTCATCAACGACCTCTGCGGCATCGGCGCACAGCACGTTGACTCCGGGCAGATTGTGACGGGCCAGCTCAGCGGTCGCCGGGTCGATCTCGACGGCCGTCACCCTCAACCCGACATCGAGGCAAGCCCGGGAGTCTGCACCACATGCGCAACCCAGGTCCACAACGTCCGTGAAACCTGCCGAGACCAGGCATTGTGCACGCCACAGGGAGACGTCGCCACGGGTGGCCTGCTCGAGTCCGTCACGGGTCCACAACATGTCTGCACCGACCGGACCAACCTTGCTGACGGCTCGACGTCTCAGGCTGATTTGGTCGAGGGCTGCGGCGGCCAGATCGGCATCCATGTGACGGCGCAATCTGGTCGCGGCGGACAGCGAATCTGGATCAGACTCGGCGCCGGCGAGGTCGAGGGCGTCGATCCCTTCATCGCTGGCCAGACGGCGTGCCACGGTGAGATCCACGGTGCCACCATAGAGGTACTTTCGAACCGTTTGGGTACAATCTTCGGTCGAGACATCGCTTTGCACCGTTTTCCGTACGAGGAGCAATCAGTACCGTCGTGGCCATCACCACTTACGAGAATCGATCGAGATTCACCCAGCGCCTGCAATCCTGGGGGTCCAGGAACGTGACCCCTGAGGACGATCCTTCGCGCCGTTCTGCAGGGTGGTACGTCCATCACTTCATCGGTTCAGCCTTCCAGCTCGGAGCCATGGCGACGACCTACTATGCGTCGCGCACGGAACCCCTCAACATGGATGCCCACACCAATGTCAGCTGGGTGCTCCTTTTCGTCGCAGTCATCGTGATTCCTGGCCTGCTGACCTTCGCGGAGTCCTTCGTGAAACCGGACGGTAGCGGGCAGGACGTCGTCACTGCGGTGACCCTGATGCTGGGCCTGTGCGGCATCATCGCCTTCGGAATTCTGGCGGCGACGCCGATCGTGACGACGCCCATGTCGTTCTCGATCCTGCTGCCCGTGAGCTTGGCACTGACGGCCATTGCTCCGTACAGCCTGCCGGGGGCCAATCCACGTGCAGACAGCATGTTCACCGAAACCCACTACGGAGCGTGGAGTTCCCGTTGGTTCGCCCCGATCATCTGCCTGAGCCTGTGGGTCGTCGGGCTGGCTGGCTGACCAAGATAACGCCCGCAATTGACGGATTACGCGGTTACCACTGGACGAACGACGGGGATGCCGTCGTCGCTGAGCACCCGGGCACGGAACCCATAGACGCGCTCCAACACGTCCGGGGTGAGGACTTCCGAGGGTGATCCTTCGGCATGCACCCCGCCCTCGTGTAACAACACCAGGCGGTCACAATAACAGGCAGCCAGATTCAGGTCGTGGAGGGCGACGATTGCCATCCTGTGCCCGCTTTCAACGGCTCTGCGCACTAGGCGCAACACCTCGATCTGATTGTGCAGATCTAATGCAGAGGTGGGCTCGTCGAGCAGCAAGACCTGAGGATCTCGAACTACCATCTGCGCCAACGCCACCAATTGCCGTTGTCCGCCAGACAGCTGGGAAATGAAGCGGTGGGCGATATGGGCAATACCGACGCGCTCCAAGACATGAGCAGCACGTTCCACCGTCGCTTTGCTCCTGCTGCGAGCCGAGGTCAGGACCGACTCAAGGACGGTCAGGGATGCGGTGGCAAGCACGTCCTGGGGTAGGTAACCCACGACGTCGCGCAGTTGGGCTCCGCTGACATGGCCATCGTCATCGCTGATGATCACCTCTCCCGAGGTAGGGGTCTTCAGCCCGGCGATCGCCTTGATGAGCGTGGATTTTCCCGCTCCATTGGGTCCGAGCAGCCCAGTGACCGTCCCCCGCTCCAGCGGACCGAGGCTCACCCCGTCGAGTACGTGACGCTGCCCGTAAGACAAGTGCAGGTTAGACAGGCGGATGTTCACGATGCCCCTCCGAAGACACGATGCCGAGTGAGGATGAGGGAAACGAATACTGGCACCCCCACTAGCGCGGTGATGATCCCAATAGGTATCGCCACCCCAGGGATGATGGTGATCGACAGGGCATGGGCGGTGGCTAGTAGGAAGGCCCCAGTAGCTGCGGAGGCAGGCGCGAAGTATCGCTGCTCCTCGCCAACCAGGATGCGGGCGACATGGGGACCGACCAGACCGACGAATCCGATGACCCCAGCAAAGGCGACGGTAACTGCTGCCAGCAGTGACGCCAGAATAAGGATTCGCGACCTCAGCCGGGGCACATTCACCCCCATGGCGGCAGCACGTTCATCTCCGAGTCTCAACGCGGTCAGCTGCCCCGAATGCCTGATCGTGATGGGAATAGCGATAGCCAGGACGGCGGCGATGATGGCATTCGAAGTCCACGTAGCCCGTTGAAGGGAGCCCATCGTCCAGAAGACGATCTGTTGGAGGGCCTCCGGGGTGGCTCGGTACTGCAAGAGCGCCAGGAGCGCATGGAATCCGAATACCAAGGCGATACCAAGTAGGATCATGGACTCCCGGCCATCTTCACGGCGGCGTGAGACAGCGGCAACAATGGCAACCGCAACAAGGGATGCCACTGCTGCGCAGACCGCCACGTTGAATTGGGAATTGGGAATGATCGTCCACCCCAAGACGATAGAGGCGGCCGCCCCAAAAGCCGCTGCTGCAGAGATCCCTAACGTGAAAGGTTCTGCCAGCGGGTTGTCCAGGATGGTCTGCATGTGCGCGCCTGCGAGCGAAAGGCACACCCCAATGAGTACCGCCATCACCGACGACGGAATGCGCAATTGCCACAGCACCATTCTGGTCTGAGCATCCACCGTGGAGGGATTGACCAGTGCTCTCAGCAGCTGGGGAAGAGTGATGTCCACGGGGCCAACCACGATGGTGACTAGGAAAGCAGCCACCGCAATGACCGAAAGCAGGACAATGGCCCAGCGCTTCCAACGGGCACGCCGGTAGTATCCCCTCACCACAGCCACCATTCCGGTGGCAGGATCCTCCCGGGCAAGGGACATGTCAGTGTTACTCACGTCGGATTCACTTCTTCAGCGTGACGAAAAACACGCCGCGGTAGCCAAAAGGCAAGTAGTCCTCATGGAATTTAGCGAAATCCTTCGTTAGGTCGACACCCTTGAATTGTTTCGGATGTTGCCATGCCGCGAACTGCTCAAGTGCGAAAACATTAAAGGGAGAGTCGTAGAACTGATGATAGACGGCATGCAACTTTCCGTCCTTCGGGGCCTTGAGTAAGGAAAATCCCGGGGTCTTGAGCAGGCCAGCCAAGGTCCTCTGTGCATCGTCATCAGTGACGTTATATCCAAGTTCGACGTGAGGAACCGACTCCGGTTTCTTCGGATCCTTAGCCCACGAACCACCGGTGGCGATGATGTGTTCGGGTTGGGTTGCCACAATCTTCTCTGGGGTGACGTCACCTGCAGATGTCCGGAGGAGGTCCACCCCAAGGTTGTGGCCTCCGGCAGCGGTGATGACGGCGCCCAGATTGAGATTCGCATAGGTGGAGCAACAGTCTTTAAGCCCGGCAGCACGCCACAGAAATGTGCGAGGTTTGTCACTTTCCCGGGAGACTCTTCGTGACACGTCATCAACCTTTGATTGATAGAATTTATTGAATTCATTAGCTCGGGAAATAGCCTTTCCACCAAAGATTTTACCGAGTGTCGCCATCGATTTCGTGGTGTTTTCTAGAGGCTTCCTGCGGAAGTCGATGAAAACATGGGGAAGCTTGGCTTGGTCCATTTTCTGAAGAAATCCAGCCTTCTCCGCAGCCTCTTTCTGGTCCAGAGTCATGACCACCGCATCGGGCTTGAACGACAGCATATTCTCCACAGTGACGTCCCCCTTCGCGATACTGCCAATCATCGGAAGTTTGCTCACCTGTGGGCGGGCCTGACGCAATGCAGATTCGAAGCTGGGCGCCGCCTTGTGTAAATCAGCGCCGATGGCTACCACATCCTTGGCCGGATTCTCCTTGTTCAGGACACTGGTGGCCATCAGCGCGCGCCCCTCAGCCAAAAGAATGCGCTTAGGTTGGGCGTCAAAGGAAACCGTGCGCCCTGCAACATCGGTGACACTCAGAGCGGGAGTATGGCCACTCGACGCCTTCTCCTGGACACCACCGGCGCAGGCACCAAGACCTAACGTAAGAGCAATCGTGGCAATGGCGCCGAGAGTTCTTGTGACATTCATGATGGTGGCGGGCCTTCCCGTGGGGGCGTACAGCGTCAATACAAAGTGAGCCTAAGGTTAGCTTTACCTAAGCCTTGGTGCAAGCATGACGCCGCGCATCCACGAAGCCCCCAGCGTCAAAGGTTTACACCGAGTATGACCACCCGGTCGGTCGACCATCGTGATAGGGCAGACAGCCGTGGAACTGCGGAACATCAGGATCAAAAACCAGCGGCAGAAAGTACCGGTCCCCCTCCCACATCGGTAGCTCGTCGAGGGAGCCGATGCGTTCCCAGGTCAGCGGACCTTCCTCGTTCGCGTCGGGGATGGCGTCGGCAATGGGATGCCATGCGTCGACGACGAAGATGAAGCCGAAATGGTCCTCTCCGTGCCGCCCGAACCCCGGCCACGAGACGGTGCCACGTAGGCGCATGGCGTCAACCTCGATCGCAGCCTCCTCGCGCAATTCGCGCTTCATGCCAGCGACGACATCCTCCCCCGGTTCCACCTTGCCTCCCAGCCCGTTGTACTTGCCGAGCTGCTCGTCGCCAGGACGTGCGATGCGATGCACCATGAGGACGCGCTCTCCGTCAGGGTGCATGACGAAGCCAAGGGTGGTGAGGATCGGGGTCATCATGTAGACATCCTCTCAAAGGGACGGAAATGGATAGTAAGCGAAAAGCAGCCTCGACAAGTCACAGAAGCTTATCTGGGGTCTTTGGTGCTTGATGTCTACATGGCTGCGCGTCCTTGTAACCGGTCCGGCAAGTCGTGGGTCACGCGTTAAATGGTGCTGTGTGTCTGACTGCCGGGCGATGGCGGGCGATAGGTCTGGAGCCCTTGTCCATGTTCAGGCCGCACAACGGGTCGACAGGGGTCCCTCGCCGCCCTGCTCAGGAGCGCACATCCCAGAACCACCGCAATGACCTCGCCGCTTAATTAGTAGGTGATTTCTCTAGTTCCCTGTTTGCCAAGTCCTGCTACCTCATCAGAAGGTGCCACGGGCCATGTGAAATGAATGAGGCTCTGGGAGCTGAAGCTTTCGGCTGCTACGTTGTCATTGGCGGCATTTTCAACGAGAGAAGGGATTGCGATCATGCAGATCACCGTCACGACCGCCAACGACCATCGGGTTCGCACCGTACAGACCGCCATGAGCAACACCTTGGGAATCGATTCCCAAGTGGACATGCTCGCTCCCGGCGGGTCCACCAGCTCTAGCTCCGGCTCGTGCTGCTCCTGCTCAACCTGTGCCGTCGTGGCGCAACCGGGCAACTGACTAGACTGGGTCCTTCGACCCCCTCACTTGTTGGACAGGGCGCGTGAGCTGAGGAACATAGCCAAGTGGGCCGCGACGAGGGGGGATCAGAACGTCTGATCGGGCCGCGAGGTATCCTTGGCTGACCGCCATCACGATCGCTCCAACCGCTGCGAAGGCTCCTCCGATCGGTCGCTTCAAACCGCTGAACTGCATGATGATGAAATGGGGCCCCAGCGGTCCACATGTGCCCCGGCAGGCAGCGGGGGAAGATGAATCGGAAAATGATCTCTTCGCAGGCCAACTGCATAGTCAGCGGGGTCCCCCCATGATCAAGTTGGCTTCAACCGCCCCACGGATCGTCTTCATCCAGCCGCCAGCACTGGCTTCCACCATGTCGGCTGCCAAGCGCGATGGGCGGACCAGCTGTTCGCGGCGTCTATCGATCCAACCGAGCAAACCGTAAAGCATCTCCGCGAGGACTCCTGAAGCAACGGATTCTCCAATCCCCAGAAGCATGGCGAGTAGCACAGCGACGCTCTGGAATCCCAAGTGACTTGTTTGGTGGAGCCACCACTGCGGAGGCAAGACCAAGAAAGACAAGATGCACACCATGATGAGGTGAGCAGCCACCACCAAGGACATCTGGAATGTTGCTTGGCGTTCGGCGATAGTCGCGCTCGTGAGGATTGGAAGACTTGACCGGGCTGCGCTGCTGGACAGCTTGCGGAGGAACGGTTTAGAAACGAAGTAGTAGCCGACGTAGAGGGTCACGACTATCACGGTATTGATCATGCGCTTGGTGTCCTGCGCCGATGAGTCGAGTTCCTGTTCCACCAGTACTGAGCGTTGTAGACGATATGGGCCATTACGCAGGCCCAGAGGCCCCAGTAGAGAAACAGGACGGTTCCTAACGCTGCGAGCGGCACCTTCGCCAAGATTTGTCCCCTTCCGAAGACTGAATGGTTACAGGCGAACAGAGCGGCCCCGAAGAAGGTAAGGGCGAACCACTGCGGCGGCGGGCAATCACCTGTTCCAGCGGGACGCGCAACTTGCTGGACTGGGGAAGGCCAATCCCCTCATCGACTAGTGAGTCGCGATCTATCTCGCCGTACGTGACGATCATCGGATCAACGAAGTAGTCACCGACCGAGACATTGAATTCCATGTCACCCCGACCGATCCGGGAAGCCAGGAGGAAGTCAGCTGCCGCGCTGGATAGCCCCTGTCCATCCGTGTTGTCACAGCGAAACTGATGGGTCCTGAATCCCACCCCCTCCTTCCCCGGACTCTGTGCTCGATACGAGGTCACGGCCGAGCTGGCCTTGCGTAACCCGCTAGGTGTAGATGCCATGTTCCATCTCCCCTGACGTCTCCCGAACACCCGCGACACTAGGAGCCCATAGGTGCTCAGCGTTCAGCGATCTCTATGTGGATAGAGGGTTGACGAACGCTACATATATGCGCATAATTATATACATGCCCAGTAGAAACGTGTACGTGTCAGAAGACGACGTGAGTCTATTCACCGAAGCCAGTGAGATCGCTGGCGGCCTGTCGGCGGCCGTCGCGGAGGCACTCCGCGACTACGTGAAGAAGCATCAGCGAGCGGCTGAGGGCTACGAGGAGATCGAGCTCGCGCTGCGCACTGACGGCGCCGACCACCGGGCGACCTTCATGGGACGGCGTCTGGTTCGCGTCAGGCAACCAGTTCCAGAAGGGACCCGCATCGACACCGTCTATCAGACGGCCAAGAACCAGCTGGCTGTCGCCACCAAGATTCAGAGGAAGCTACCCGACTGGACCGCAAGCCAGGAGAACATCTGGTCACACCCCGAGACCTGGGACCGCGACTTCTGGACCACTGGAGACAAGACGCTGGTCGTATACCCCGATACCGAGCACCTGCGTCAGGCACACGCTGTTTTGGCTGAACGCGTTGAATCAGCCCTCTCCATCCCCCCTCTCGAAGTTCTGGACATCTGACATGTGTTCGCCCATCGCAAACCGTGCATCCTCGGTGCCAGCACTCTCTATTGCGCAGCTCACGAAGAAGTACGTCGTTCATGGCAGGTATGAAATCCCGGCACTATGCGGGGTTTCCCTAGATCTCAACCCCGGTGAAATGATGGGCCTTTTTCGGACCCAATGGGGCTGGGAAGACTACTCTCGTCAGAATCGTTGCCGGTCTTCTCTCCGCTGACTCCGGTGACGTGGTGTGGGGATCATCTGAGGGGCGTTCCTGCTTGGGTTATGTATCCCAGAAGGGTGGACTCCAATACGGCCTCACATGCCGGGAAGAGATGACCTTCCATGCCCAATGTTTCGGGTAGTCGGCCCGGCAGGCACGCGAGCGTCGACGCCGTTGCGGCGATGCTGAACTGTGGCTATCTCATGGACTGGGATGTTGGCCGACTTTCCGGCGGCCAGAAGAGGGTCGTCGAGGTTGGTCTTGCACTGGTGGGGCATCCATCTGTGGTCTTACTCGACGAACCGACCCTGGGCCTCGACCCTGCGACCCGGCTGTCTCTGTGGCAGACGGTCCAGGCCGCTCGACACGAGACCCGAGCCGCTTTCCTAATCACGACCCACTACATCGACGAGGTGTCCGACCATCTATCCAATGTCAGTGTGTTGAACCACGGCTCGATAGTCGCCAGCGGTTCCCCTGCAGCAATTCGCGAGCAATACGCGTTGGGAGAGGTGGTCGTCACCGTTGGGGGAGGCATTACCGAGCGCGCCACCAATCTATTGACCGATCCTTTCCCTGACACTACGCAAGACGACGATCGGATCCGCATCCGGTCAAAGCACCCCAACCGCGACGCGGCCGTGGTCAGTGACATCCTTGCAACCAACGCCATCGAGATGACTTCAATCGGCATCCGTGATGCGTCCCTTGAAGAGGCATTCTTGGCGATCACGGCAACCCCCGGGAAGGAGCAGCTTTCATGAAAGCCTGTTTTTCACGCTACCTGACGTTGACGCTGAGGGCACGACGTGACTTCACCTTGACCTTCGCGCAGCCTCTCGTCTATCTCGCCCTCTTCGGTCCCCTGTTCGTTTCCACGATGAGGACACAAGGAGTCACCCGGGCTGCCGCGTACTCCATGTACGTCACAGGCCTGTCGATCCAGATGGCGATGACCATCGGGGCATTCGTCGGACTCACGATCATCCTTGAATATCGCCTCGGGATCCTTGAACGCATTTGGAGCACTCCAGCCAAGGGAAGCACCATGATGGCTGGCAGGATTTCACGTGACGTGCTGGTGATATTGGCCCCGATACTGGTCATCTTCCTCATTAGCCTCGCCCTTGGGGCCAGACCCAGCGCATGGGGGCTGATGACCTACTTCGTAACGGTTCTGGGGACGGGTGCGACGTTCGCGGGAATCTCCTATGCCGTGGCACTCAAGACCAAGAGTGAAGGAGCGTTGTCCGCGATCTTCAACCTCATCCTGCTGCCGATCCTCCTGCTGTCCGGGATCATGCTGCCCATGTCGTTTGCACCGCACTGGATCGTCGTCACTGCACACATCAACCCACTCTGGTACCTGGTCCAGGGCGCCCGGGCACAGTTCAGCACCAGGGGAGTGGTGGCGCCAGCCGCGTTAAGCTGGATCATCGCACTATTGATGTCAGCTATCGCGTTCGCATGGGCGACCCGCGAGTTCAACCGGAGGCGTTGACATAGGTGTGCCGAGAACCCTATGGCCCTCGGCCGGTTCGCCCT
>OAVK01000603.1_pt1 | contig 17479 bp, 19 predicted proteins | sample 1495301 | NCBI WGS metagenome assembly OAVK01 (sample SAMEA2580094, study PRJEB22360) | human gut metagenome | biome: human gut; feature: human-associated habitat; material: faeces | place: Denmark | collected 2008/2010
CAGCCAGTGACAGCTATAAAACCGAGATGGTGAGCCCCATCTGCCGTTATGAGGATATCGAGACCATACAGGAACTGGTGCGGAAGCTGCGGGAGGCAGGAGCCCTGGCGAATTCCAGCTGTGGGATCCATGTGCATATCGATGCCTCACCGTTTGACGCAAGGACTCTGCGCAACATCACTAATATCATGGCGGCAAAGGAGGATTTGATCTATAAGGCGTTGCAGGTATCGGTGGCCAGACAGAATCGCTGGTGTAAACCGGTGGAGGAGCGTTTTTTGGAGGAACTCAACCAGAAGAAACCGGGGACACTGGAAGAAGTGAGACACATCTGGTACAACGGGGCCAGCCGGCAGCGGGATCATTATGATGAAAGCCGTTATCATTGTCTGAACCTTCATAGTGTGTTCCAGAAAGGGACTGTAGAGTTTCGATTGTTTAACGGGACGACTCATGCAGGTAAAATCAAGGCATATATTCAGCTCTGCCTGGCTATCGGGGCCCAGGCCCTCAACCAGACCAGCGCCAGCCGGAGGAAAACGCAGACAACCAATGAGAAATATACCTTCCGTACCTGGCTGCTTCGGCTGGGATTAAACGGGGATGAGTTTAAGACAGCGCGGCTTCACCTGCTGAAACATCTGGATGGCTGTATTGCTTGGAAGGATCCGGCCCAGGCTGAGGCCCAGAAAGAACGTCTTAGACTGAAACGGGAGAAGGAACAGCAGATGCGGGAGGAGAGGGGGACCTTTGGATCAGAATCAGACAATGAATCAGAAATAAGGGAGCAAGTAATACAGGAAGAAAATATGCACATAGAGGCCGAGGCACAGTCCCCGGTCTTTTCTATGATGACAGGAATGTAAAGGAGAAACAGGAATGGCAAGAAGGACAGGAAAAAATGCAACACAGGAGCGGCTGTACATTGCTTACGGCAGCAACTTAAATCTTCCCCAGATGGAGCGGCGCTGCCCGACTGCAAAGGTGGTGGGAACCAGTGAAATCAAAAACTACGAGCTATTATTCCGTGGTGTGGCTACTGTGGAGCCGAAGGAAGGAGCGAGTGTTCCAATTCTGTTATGGAAGATTGAGGCTCTCGATGAGGCTACATTGGGCCGGTATGAGGGCTGGCCTCATCTGTACCGGAAGGAGATGATGGATGTAGAGCTGGAAGGAAAAAGTGTCTCCGCTATGGTTTACGTGATGAATGACGTGCGCTTTCTCGGGATGCCCTTGGAATCCTATTACAAGGTAATTGAGGAGGGATACCAAACAGCCGGATTCGATACGGCTGTGCTGGAACATGCCCTGGAGCGGACAGAGGAGCGAATGAAACAGGAGGAGTCCCAGTATCACCAGCAGCGTTTTCATGATCTGGACGGCTTTCATTTATAAGGCAAGCAAAAAAGCTGCTCATACAGCGGCAGCTTTGCGCGTTAATCATTCTGATTTTCAGCAATCGTAATCGTTTTAAGATAGGCACCCAAAAGTTCCTTGAGTTCCGGAAGATACTTTCCATCCAGACCGGAAAGCATGTCTGTGATGGCGCTGACATCAGTGACCTGTTCGGTTCCGAACAGGATATAGTCGGCAGAGAGTCCAAGTACACGGGCTAGCCTTCCCAGCAATGCAACGGAAAAGCCCCGGTCACCGCGCTCAATATCGGAAAGAAAGGAATTGGATATTTCGGAAAGCTCAGCTAGCCGTTCCCGGCTATAACCAAGGGCTTTCCTCTGGCGGCGGATGCGCAGGCCGATTTCCTTTGCGTTGTTTTCAGTCATATGTTCACCCCGTTTCATACACGATATCAACAGTTTAACCTACTTTATTGCATATATACAGCGTGTTAATCGGTTGAATAAAACCGATATAATGTATAACGGAGAACGGATATAGCGACACATGGAAGGAGCGTGCCGGTTTTATCCCTGCCATCTTAAAGCGAAGAAAAAAATAGAGTAGAAAGGAGAGAAACGATATGGCAGCTCCAGCGGCGCTTCTTGCTGTCAAGGCGGCAGTAGCTGTGGCGGTGGATAAACGTGGGAGGAATGTGATTGCCTCGGTTGTGGCGGCGGTTCTGGTACCGTTTGTTTTAGTGATCATTATGCTGTTAAGCATTATGGACGGGACCAGCTCCCATAACGTGTCTGCGGTTGACCAGGTGTTCCGGGACGGAATCATTTCCAGCCAGGTGCCTGAAGAATACCGGAAGTACATTGTGGACATGCGGACCAGCTTTACCTCCCTGGAGGATTTGATCGCAGGGATCGATCATGTGGAAGATGGGGAACTGGATACGGAACGAATCAAATCTGTTTTTTATGCCATGTATTTTGGCAGCGCACAGCCGTCACTCTTGGCACAGAAAGAATTTGTGGACTGCTTTGTGGAGTACGAGGAGCGGGAGGATGAGGACGGGGATTCCTACACGGCGGCTATCCCTATCACAGACCTCAGCACTGTGTATGATAACATCAGGCAGCGCCTGGGGCTGGAAATCGGGGCAGAGCAGGAGGCAAATGCTCAGAGAATCTATACCGTTGCAGTATACGGTTCGGCTGTTCAGGGAGGGATGATGGCCGGAGCTGCCATGGGAGATGGCAGCTACCAGGCACTGTTTACAGAGGCAAGCAAGTACATTGGATTTCCTTACCGGTGGGGCGGTTCAAACCCGCAGACTTCCTTTGACTGCAGCGGTTATATCTGTTGGATTTATACCCAGTCCGGAGCGTACCAGCTGCCACGGACATCAGCCCAGGGAATCTTTGACCAGTGCGCTGTGATTCCAAGGAAGGAAGCGAAGCCGGGGGATCTGGTGTTCTTCACAAAGACCTATGCTTCCTCTACTCCGGTCAGTCATGTCGGCTTGTATGTTGGCGGGAATCAAATGTTACATTGCGGGGATCCCATCGGTTATGCAAACATTGATTCCAGCTATTGGCGCAGCCATTTTTATGCATTTGCCAGACTTCCGGCCGCTTAGGTGTTGAGTAACTGATAAAGTTGCAAAAAAGATTGATAATTTACAATAAAAACTGATAAAAGCTGTTTCAACAAAAAAGTGACAAATGGCTTGATAAAAACAGTATGAAAAAGACAATTATGTTTGATAATGCAGGGCCGTTTCTGAAACGCATATCTGCTTGAAACAAATATTTTAGAGTGAGCACGTTTAAGTATAGCTTTGCTTTTATGCCGGATGAAATCAAACGGTATTTTATCAAACATAATTGTAAAAATTGTGCTGGAAATTATCAGTTTTAATTGTAAACAGACATTGGGTTTGATTGCTTTTCACGAATACCTTTGGTGGTTTTATGTATCGACTTGTGAATCAGTATAAGATATGTTGGCTGGTAAAAGGAGGTGAGGAATCATAAATGAGCTGGAAGAGCAGGCAAAAAACTGATGGCAACGCGTGTTCGGGAAGTCAGAGATGAATACAGGATGAGCAGGTCCAAGACCTATGATTTACAGGTGAAGGAGCATGTGGCAAGAATGGACCGCATCCTTCATTCACTGTCAGATGAGGACCACGAATGACTGGACAATCAGCTGCTTGATAAGTTCTGCATATGCGAGACGGAATGCCGGGAGTTATATATGGCCGGTTTCCGGGATGCCATGCGTTTGCTCATGACGATTGGTCTTTAACAAACAGAATATGAATCGGAGTAGGGCCGCTATGGATAGTAGCATAGCGGCCTGTTCTGATTGTGAAAACTTTGAAGTCACATACTCATGAAAGGGGAAGTCGGAATGAAAAATACTACATTGACGCTGACCTTCAACACGGAGCGGCTAGATGCCCTGACCTATCATATGGGCAAAAAGGAAGCGGATCTGAAGGAGGAGTTAGGCGATTACCTGCAGAAGATGTATGAGAAATATGTGCCGCAGGCCACCCGGGAGTACCTGGATGACAGGATTTCCAGGGAAGGAGCAGCAAAGCCGGCCAGGCCGAGACGGCAGGCAGAAGAGAGCCATGCAAGGAATCAGACGTGCCAGGAATTGGGACAGGCGGGCAGTGTATGAGGTATCAGGATCAGCATGGCAATGAGATTACCGAGGGCATGTATCTCCGGTTTGAGGATGGCAGTGTAGAGCAGGTCTATGCCTGCCAGACAGGAGATGAGAGCGATCTTGGGATTAATGCCAGCAATGAAGCCTATCTGCAGGCTCACGGTTTGGGGGATTTTCCCCATGAATTATACCCGCTTTCCGAGTTTGATCTGTCAGAAGTGGAGATTTGCGAGCCGGAGCTGGAATTGCGGCAGCCTGGCATGATGGGATAGAGCATCCATTCCGGGAACGTGAGCCTGTATTTGGCCGTTTGTGCCGCTTTGGCAGGCGGAGTGGGACTGGGATACCCCGGCAGGAATGACGGCCTTGTTGGGCCTTTGTAGCCGGAGGTTATACGGACAGGTAGCTGCAGGACTGGTTGGGTCGAAAGTGGTGCAGGTTAAAGGGGTTATGCTGCTTTTGCAGCCTAACCCCCAGAAACACCGGCCGGCAAAGCCGTCCGGTGTTTCTGGTTTGAATACTTTGTTGGCGATAAGAGGAAAATATGGTGCTGGTGGGGCAAGAAAATGGCGTAAGTACAGGGAAGCTGCGGCATTTTTATGATTACCGAAGGAGGGGAGGAACTGGAGGAGGAAACAAAGAAGGTGCGCATAGGCGTTTACATGGAGAAGGAGTTGGTAGACCGGGCCGATGAGCTGTTGAATTTTGCCGGAGCCCGCTCCAGAAATGAGTTCGTGGCGGAAGCGGTAAAGTTTTATATCGGATATCTTCATTCTAGAAAAGCGGAGAACTATCTGCTTCAGACATTATCTTCCGTCCTCACCGGTACGGTACATGACAGTGAAAATCGTCTGGCCCGGATGGATTTTAAACTGGCAGTGGAGTTGTCCAAGCTGGCGCATGTGATCGCGTATTCCCATGACGTGGATGAGGAAGCGCTGCACAGACTGCATGTGAAATGCGTGGAGGAAGTAAAGCGGATCAATGGTGCGATTGAGTTCGAGGATGCTTATCGGTATCAGAAACGGGAAGTTTAAGTAATGATAAAATAAAAAGAATGATACGAGAGAAGATTCAACATGGCACAGGATCAGAGGATGGAGGTTATCATCCACCGGTTAGCGAGAGAGGCGTTGCAGAATCGGAGAGCCGAAGCCAAAGGATCGGGAGCTGCTGGATGAACTGGAGACATTGGGTACAGAGGTTAAAGCACTGATGGAACAGCTTCCGACTGAGAAGAAACATATGTTAGAAACCTATCTTGAGAAGATGATGTTACTGTTAGAGAAGGACGGAGATTATTTGTACTTCCAGGGTGCAAAAGACTGCATGGAATTATTTGGAAAGTTAGGACAGGCAAGAGAAAAGAAATAAAAACAACATTTAATCACTTTCAACAGGTCATAGTGGGAGGTGAATACAATGAAACAATGGAACTTTATAAGAGGCGGTGCCGGGCTTATGCTTTGCGTGATTCTGATGGCTGGATGTGCAAAACAAATGACCCCATCCAATGAAAGCAACGGCGCTGTGGTTCAGGAACATGTTCCGGGGTTGGTTTATATTTCTGATACCTCACCGTCAGGCTGTCAGCTCTGCGGGGAGGGGAAGGGGACACTGCTGCCGGCATATTGGGGAGAAGATAATATCGGAATCATTGACTTAAATACGTTCCGAATTTCTCATATCAGCATCAATGAATATGATGATCATGGCAGAAGAATTAAAAATGGCTGGAGCGGTTCTAGTTTCGACATGCTGACCACAGGAGAAGATGGTATGTCCGTGTGGGGAAGTACAGACAGCAGCCGGGGCTACTATTCCGGGCAGGCCAGTATGAAAAGCCGGATCGGTTTGGACTTGGAGAAGGTATCCGAGTTTCTCTGTACCGGTTGCCTCAACGCATTGTTGGACGAGTGCTATGATGAAACGTATTACAATCTCGGAATTGTAAATTTTAAAACACGCGAAATCCGTCTGTTGGAGAAACGGGTGACAGCATTTGTTTTTGATAACTTTTATATAGACTGTAACTATTATGAAGACGAACAGGGAGATGGTGGATACGGCTTTGAGTTGCTGATATTTTATTGCCCGCCGCGCTATAAGAGTTCATAGAAGGAACATGTTATGCCTAAAATTATTTTCACCAGCCGCTATATGAAGGATGCACCAGTTGCTCAACTTGCGAACTATGTGAAATACATCGCTATCAGGGAAGGGGTAGAAAAGATTGATGAGAGTAAGCAGGAACTCCCGGCAACGGTAGCTCAGAAAAAGCTGATCTCCCAACTCCTCAAGGATTTTCCAAATGCCAAAAATATGTTAGAGTATGAAGATTTTAAAATACATCCAACCATCGGAACTGCATCTGAATTTATTTCCACTGTGTTGGAGTGGAATCAGGATCAGCTTTCGGACCGGGAGAACTATGTGGACTATCTGGCGAATCGTCCTCATGTAGAACGTGTGGGAGTGCATGGACTTTTTACAGATGCCGGAACCCCAGTGGTGATTTCCAAGGTGCAGGAGGAAGTAAAACACCATAAGGGGCCGGTATGGACACACGTGGTCAGCCTGCGGAGGGAGGACGCGGCGCGTCTGGGATATGACTCGGGAAAGCAGTGGCGGGAGCTTCTGCGTTCCAAACGGGCCATGCTCAGCAAACACATGAAGATCGACAGTGAGAACCTGCGCTGGTATGCTGCGTTTCACAATGAAAGCCACCATCCCCATGTGCATATCATGGTGTACTCTGCGAAAGATAATGATGGATATCTGACGGAGCCGGCGATTGAAGCCATGCGCTCTGAACTGGCTCATAGTATCTTCCGTCAGGATTTTGCAAACCTCTATGAAGAGCAGAACCAGGCTCGCGCGGATTTGAAAAAAGAGGCGGAAAAGGTGATGGGAGAACTGTTGGGTCAACTGGAACAGGGAGTGCTGGTGAATCTGGAGATTGAAAGACGGATCTGTCAACTTGCAGACCGGTTGCAAAAAACAAAAGGGAAAAAGGTATATGGCTATCTGAAGGCGGATGTAAAAAAGCTGGTGGACCAGATCGTTGATGAGCTGGCAAAAGAACCTAAGGTTGGGAAGCTGTATCAGAGCTGGGGAGAATGGAACAATCAGATTTTACAGTTTTACTCCAACGGTCATCCGCCGCTTCCACCCCTGTCGAAACAGCCACAATTTAAAAGTATTAAAAACATGGTGATTGCCGAAGCATTACAGATCGGCAGTCACCATTTTATATTTGATGAGGAACCGGAGGAGCAGGAACCAGAGGAACAGGTGCAGGAGGAATTAGAACCAACAGAATTACCGCAAGAGAAAGGGATGGATGAATTACCGGAAGAAGCGGGGACGTATGAAACATCGGTAGAAATCAACACACCGAAACGGGAAGCTGCTTCAAATTCCTATGTCGGAAATCAATCTTACGCTAAATGGAGTAATGATTACCGGGAAGCGCGAAAATGCTTATACGGAAGTGAAGAGACAGAGCCAGATTTTGAACGGGCATTCCAACTGTTTCAACAGGAAGCAGAAAAAGGAAATGCGCTTGCCATGTATGATCTCGCCCGTATGTTTGCAGATGGACTTGGCAGGGAAGCGGATCCAAATGCAGCACAGGATTGGTATGCAAAAGCGGTTGCTGCATTTATGGAAGCAGAGTTATCGGCAAAAGATAGGCAGAAACCCTATCTGCAGTACCGGATTGGGAAACTGTATGCGGCAGGTTTAGGTACGGAGCAGGACTATGGAAAAGCAGCGGAATGGTTTACCAGAGCGGTCAGACAGAATCACAAGTACGCCCAATATTCTCTGGCCGGTCTTAATTACCGGGGACAGGGAGTAGAGCAGGATTACCGGCAGGCACAAACTCTCTATCGCTGTTCCGCGGAGCAGGAAAACCCGTATGCAAGTTATGAGCTGGCGAAGATGTATCGTGATGGAATCGGAACAGAGCCCGATGGGCAAAAAGCGGCTACTTACTTCGAGTGGGCCTTCCGAGGCTTCCTTGCCATGGAAAAGAAAAGCCATGATGACAAACTGCAATACCGGCTGGGACAGATGTCTTATACGGGCACCGGAACTAAAAAAGAAGAAACAGAGGCGGTAGAGTTCTGGCAGAAAGCAGCCAGGCTGGGAAATGCAAATGCCCAGTATGCACTGGCAAGCCATTGGCTGAAAACGGGGACCGGAGATTTACAGCAGGCATTGGAGTGGATTCAGAAAGCTGCAGAAGGAGAGAATACAGCGGCCATGAATTCCTTGGGGAAACTGTATTTGGAAGGCCAGATGGTTTCACCGGATATCCAACATGCAATCGAATTATTTGAGAAGGCAGCCCTGAAGGGGCATGACTATGCAGCATACCGTCTGGGACGTCTCTATCTGTCAGGGGAGATGATTGAAAAGAATGTGGAGATGGCAATGGAATGGCTTAAGCAGGCTGCTGGTGCAAACAATTCATATGCACTTTATAGGCTTGGTAAGCTGTTCCTTTTGGGAGAGGATGCACCGAAAGACATTGAACGGTCCATCTATTATTTCAAACGAGCTGCAGAAGGCGGCAATGAGTATGCAGAGTTTCAGTTGGGTAAGTTGTATCTTCTGGGGGAAGAGGTTCCGAAAAATGTAGAAGAAGCGATTACCTGGCTATCCAGGTGTGCGGACCGCGGAAACCAATTCGCCCAGTATGCTCTGGGGACGGGAGGTTCCAAGGGACAGGGAGAAAGCCATTCCGCTGTTGGAGGCAGCGTCAGCACAGGGAAATATTTATGCACAGTTTTTGCTGGATCACCTGGATTCATTTCAGGATCCATCTGTTTTTCTGTCAGCAACACGGCTCCTGCATCAGTTGACTAAGATATTCCAGGAAGAAGAACGGAGAGAGGGAGCAAGGCGTATCAGTGTGGACCGAAAGATGCGGCGTAAAATCCGGGAGAAGAAAGTGGCGCAGGGCCATAAGGGAGATGACCATGAGCCGCAGGAGCTGTTGTATTAACAAAAGGGGAGGTGAGCAAATGGGATATGTGCATTTTACTGAAGAGCAGAAACAGTGGGCCGGTTTGGTGGACTTGGTGGATTTTCTGCGGTCAAATGGAGAGAAACTCATTTCAGCCGGGAGAGAATGGCGTTTGAGCAGCGACCATAGTATCACGGTTCGGGGCAATACATGGTATGATCATGCGGAAGAAAAAGGCGGTGGCCCTATTAGCTTTATCCAATATGTTTATGGAAAAAACTATCCGGACGCAGTTACTATGCTGCTGAATGGGAGGCAGGGGGTGGCATACAAACAAAGCCAGAGAGAAGAAAGAACAAAGGTTCCGTTTATCTTGCCGCCGTCCAACAGCAACATGCGGCGGGGATACGCCTATCTGTTGAAAAATCGGTTCCCTTCCAGAGAGATTGTGGATGCATTTGCAAGAAGCGGTCTGATTTACGAAAGTCTGGAGCCGTCAAAGGATGGCGCAATGCAATTTCACAATGCAATCTTTGTGGGAAAAGATAAAACAGGGACAGCCAGACATGCACATAAAAAGGGAATCTACACCTACGGAAAGAGCTATCGCGGGAATATTAAAGGGAGTGATCCTCGGTACAGCTTTCATTGGAAGGGAATCAGCAATACGCTGTATGTATTTGAAGCGCCCATTGATCTGATTTCTTATATCTCGCTTCATAAGGAGGACTGGGAAAATCATAGTTATGTAGCGCTGTGCGGTGTTGGGCGTCAGTCCATGTACCAGATGCTGAAAGAAAATCCGAACCTGAAAACAATCCGCCTGTGTCTGGATCACGATGTTCCGGGGATAAAAGCGATGGGGCGTATCAAAGAAGAACTGCTGGAGCTGGAATACCAGGATACAAAGGAGGAACGTTCCATTTATAAAGACTGGAATGAAGACTGTAAGGCTGTGCATGGACAGCCGGCACAAGAGGCTGAGGAGTTTCTGGTACAGCCTACAATGGGAAAAGAATTAAACCTGGCCTGCGTCTAAGACACAGCGTACTTGTTCTCGAGAAAAGGGGGAGTAACTTGTTAGAAAATCAACTTGTGCCACTTGTGTGTGTCAGCATTGGTATGCTCATCATGTTTGGAGTCATACCGCTTGTGGCAAACCATTATTCACTCAATGGTATTAAATCCAAAACCGTAGGGGATGGACAATACGGTACGGCCCGGTTTGCCAGCGAGGCAGAGATCCGGAAGACATTTGCAAATGTGTCATACGAACCGAAGCTGTGGAGGCAGGGGAAAAACCTGCCGGAGACACAGGGACTTGTGGTGGGCGCCAAGTTTACGCAGAGAGGAGTGACTGCACTGATTGATTCTGGGGATATCCATCTGTTAATGATTGGAGCGGCAGGCGTTGGTAAAACGGCTAACTTTTTATATCCATGTATTGAGTATGCCTGCGCCAGTGGAATGAGCTTCATCTGTACTGATACAAAGGGAGACTTGTACCGGAACTATGCGGGTATCGCAAGGAAATACTATGGGTATAATATTTCCATTCTGGATCTGCGAAATCCAACCAGATCGGACGGAGATAACATTTTGGGGATGGTAAATAAATACATGGATCTATACCTGGAGAACCCGGAGAATCTGGCAAACAAGGCAAAGGCAGAAAAGTATGCGAAGATAACGGCTAAGACTATCATCAGTTCCGGTGGTGGAGACTCTTCCTCCTATGGTCAGAATGCGTTTTTCTATGATGCAGCAGAGGGACTGATTACAAGCGTAATTCTATTAATAGCTGAATACTGTCCCAAAGAACAGCGCCATATCGTAAGCGTGTTCAAACTGATCCAGGACTTGCTGGCTCCATCTCCGGTAAAGGGCAAGAACCAGTTTCAGTTACTGATGCAAAAGCTGCCGCCAACTCATAAGGCGAAGTGGTTTGCAGGCGCCGCGCTCAACTCAGCGGACCAGGCCATGTCCTCTGTGCTTTCAACGGCGATGTCCCGACTAAACGCATTCCTGGATTCGGAGATGGAGCAGATCCTGTGTTTTGACAGTGAAATGGATACGGAGACCTTTTGTAATTCCAAGTCCGCCATCTTTATTGTGCTGCCGGAGGAGGATACCACGAAATACTTTATGGTCAGCCTATTTTTGCAACAGATCTATAGGGAAATGTTGTCCATTGCGGATGAGCATGGGGGAAAACTTCCGAACCGTGTTGTGATTTTTGGAGATGAGATTGGAACGATCCCGAAGATTGAGTCTCTGGAGATGCTTTTTTCTGCCGGCCGATCCAGACGGATCAGCATGGTGCCAATTATCCAGAGCTTTGCCCAGCTGCAAAAAAACTACGGAAAAGAAGGCAGCGAAATCATTATTGACAATTGTCAGGGAATTTTGTTTGGTGGATTTGCACCCAACTCAGAAAGCGCAGAGATATTATCCAAAGCGCTGGGAAACAAGACGGTTCTGTCCGGATCTATCAGCCGGGGGAAGAACGATCCCAGCCAGAGCCTCCAGATGATTGGGCGTCCGCTTATGACGCCGGATGAACTCAAGGCGCTTCCAAAAGGTCATTTTATCCTGGCTAAAACAGGGTGCCATCCCATGAGGACGGAGCTGCGTCTGTTTTTTAAATGGGGGATTGTATTTGAAGAGGAGTATGAGATAGAGCAGCATGTTGCGCGTCCGGTTTACTATGCGGATCGGCTGGAGCTGGTACAGGAAATCATCCGAAGACAGTTTGAGGGGGATATGGAAGAATTTGACGAGCCAGAAGAAGACTTACCTGCGGCTGGGGGGGGACTGGGACATAAACCCATGTTTAAATGTCAGACAGACACTGAGGAGCAGAAGCTGCCGCTCAGGACAGATTAGAGGTGGTCTATGGGGTACTATGATTCGATTTATGGGGAGGAACTGCCACACCGGGCGATCACGGTTTATATGTATTTGAAGGAACGCGCAGACAAAAACAATCAGTGTTTTCCGGCGATGAGTACGATAGCGGAGGACTTGAAGGTGTCCAGAAGAACGGTTCAGAGAGCTGTAAATGATTTAATAAAGGCAGGCTACGTATTATCAGAACAGCGTTGGAGACCAAAGGGTGGAAAAAGCAGTTTGATGTATACAATTTTAAAATAAAGGCTGACACCAAGGACATAATCTGCCCCGACATTGTCCTATGGTATAAGACATAATGGCGCATGAAGATAACATCCCAATACGAAGGCAATATGAATACAGAGCAATAAATATGAGAAGGTTGCGCCTATTCAGAAAGTTTAAGATTTATTTCAGAATCTGTTTCATAAACCACTCTTAAAATGATGGCAGATACAATGTAAATAAAGTAATATAAATTTTATGAAATAGTAGGAGGAACTTTGAACATGAATGTATTTTTAGAGCAGGTCAGGGAAGGTGAATTTCCAGCATTCAAGAAAAAACTACAGGAGGCATTTACCACAGCGGCAAAGAGACAGCTTCCTGGCATATCCGATGAACCGATTCCATCGGATCGGGACATAGAAGAGTCCTTTTATTCCCCAAAGGCAGAAGCGTACTACATCATGCATCATGGAAAAAAGGTTGGGGGAGTCGTAGTCAGTATTGATAAGGAAACACATCACAATTCATTAGATTTGTTTTTTATTTCTACGGAGAATCATAACAGTGGGCTTGGATTCGCCGCGTGGAATGCAATTGAGGCCAGATATCCGGAAACTGAAGTTTGGGAGACGGTCACGCCATATTTTGAAAAGAGAAATATTCATTTTTATGTGAATAAGTGTGGATTTCATATTGTTGAATTTTGTAATGAACAAAACCCTTATCCGTACTGCGATAACGGACATGACAATGAGATACCGGAATCTCTGGAAGACGGCATGTTCAGATTTGAAAAAGTAATGGGAAAATAGAAGGATTAAAAGAAGGAAGATCCATCGGACCTGCATAAGGAACGGTGGATTTTTACATATAAGAACTTTTAAGATTCCTTTCAGAAACAGTTAAGAAGTGATTTTTAAAATTGAATCAGGAAAGGAGGGGAGAGCATTGGAGCAGACATCTGCATATAAATGGATGGCTAGGGGCGGCACGATTGTAATTTTAATCCTATGCCTGTTTATGATAAAGGCTGGTCTGGATGGAAGATTCCATTCTGTGGAAACACTGCAGCAATACATTAAAGGATTTGGATTATTTGCACCTATCATATTGATATTGATTCAGGCGTTCCAGGTTGTTGTACCGGTATTGCCGGGGTTTCTGGGCTGTATTGTAGGCGCGATTTTGTTTGGGGCTATGGGAGGATTCTGGTGCAATTATATTGGAATATGCGCTGGTTCCATCATAGCATTTGCGCTGGCCCGATGTTATGGCGCACCGCTTGTGAAGCATTTATTTCCGGCCAAACAGTATGAAACATGGATAAACCGTTTGCAAAATAAACGCAGTTATACCTGCTTTTTCTTCTTGTGCATATTGCTTCCGTTGGCGCCGGATGATTTCCTGTGTTATTTTTCCGGAATCATCAGGATGCCTGTTAAAAAGTTTGTGCTTATTATTTTGTCTGCCAAGCCATGGTGTCTTTTGTTTTACAGTCTGGGAGTAGGAGTTTTAATAAATTAGTAGAAGGGATAGATAAAATGCTTGGATATTATAATTATACGGTTGTGTTGACCTATCTGGGAATGGTTATGGCGTTTACCGGAATTTTGACAGCATGTGATGGAAATATAAATGGGGCGTTAATTTGCCTTATGCTGGCAGGAGTCTGTGATCTGTTTGATGGACCGATAGCAAGGACGATGAAACGGAAAGCAGAAGAAAAACGTTTTGGAATACAGATTGATTCACTGAGCGATTTAATTGGATTCGGTGTTTTACCGGGAATCCTTTTATACAGAATGGTTGAAAAAAGCCTGGTCGGTATCATCGTATCTGTAGTTTATGTGCTCTGTGCATTGATACGCCTGGCATATTTTAATGTGATGGAGGAGAAGCGCCAGGATGAGACCCAGGAGGCAAGAACCTGTTATCAGGGGTTGCCTGTAACTGTATCATCCATTCTTATTCCGGCGTCCTATTATATACAAAATATGGCAGGAATCCGAAATGGAGAGGGAACCCTGATTACAATGTCAATTATGGCAGCGGCGTTTTTACTGCCGATAAAAGTTCAAAAACCACATTTTCTAGGTAAAATTGTGCTTTCTATTTTAGGAGTATGTGGTTTGTTCTTACTGGTTGGAGGCAGTACCTGATGGCGTACGAAAGTAAATTGATATGTTTTTTATATAATTATGCAGCTGGACGGTTTTGTTTGAAAATATTGACAACGCCGTGGATTTCAAGACAGGCAGGGAAGGTTCTGGACAGCAGGCTTTCCCGGCCTTATATTCCCTTCTTCGTTAAAAAATATAAAGTGAATCTGACAGAATTTGAACAGAAGGAGTATAGAACTTTTAATGATTTTTTCAAACGTTCCCTGCTGCCTGAAATACGCAAAATTGACTGGGCAGCAGAAAGCCTAATTAGTCCCTGTGATGGACTCCTAAGTGTATATAAGATTGACGAGCAGAGCTGGATTCCGGCAAAGTATTCAAAATATCGGATAGAAGACCTGTTAGAAAACAGAGAACTGGCAGGTTGTTACAATGGTGGGTGGTGCCTTGTATTTCGTCTGAGACCTTCCGATTATCACCATTATTGTTATATCGATAATGGCATTATACAATCCAGAAAAAAGATACCGGGGATTTTGCATTGCGTACGCCCGATTGCCATGGAGAAGTACCCGGTTTATGTCCAAAACACCAGAGAGTACACATTGATTGATACAGAAAATTTTGGACGGGTAGTTCAAATGGAAATAGGCGCATTGCTTGTTGGAAAAATACAGAACAACAGACATCAGGGCTATGTGCGGCGTGGAACAGAAAAAGGATATTTCGAGTTCGGAGGCTCTACGGTTATTATTCTAATTCAAAAGGAACAGGCGACTCCGGAACTTGCTGTTTGGATGCTTTCTAAGTTGGGACAGGAAGTAGAAGTAAAAATGGGACAGAAAATTGGCTGCAAAGGTAATTGACGAGTTTAGGATTGTTAAGAAGTAGTTTAGAAATAATTAAGGCGGTCCTGATAAAGTATACCTCAACAAGGCAAATGCTTTGAAAATATAATTTTGAAAGGAAAGAAGATTATGAAGCAAATTTTAAAGAAGTTTTCGGTGTTTGTTATGATGGGAGTTATGGCATTCTCGCTGGCGGCGTGCGGACCGACCAAGGACGGCTCAAAGAAGCAGGATACAAAAGTAGAGAGTAATGCATCGTCAGAGAAAAAGGTTGAAAAAATCAAGAGGAAGCGTACTGCAAAAAAAGATAAAGAGAAAGCTTCCCAGAAAGAAACAGCCCAGAATGCTCAGGTCCCCGGAACCTCAGAAACACCAGTACCAAAGGCACCTGGAGTCAACTCACCTGGAGCTGATGCACCGGCAGCCAATGCACCGAGGGCTAATGTACCGGCAACCAATGCACCGACCGCTAATGCACCGGAGTCACAACCGAATTCTAATGCTCAGAATAAAAAGTTAGAGAAAAACGAGAAGAAGAAAACAGATAAGGATAACGTGAAGAAAGAAAAAAAGGAGAAGAAAAAATCCAAGAAGAAGGCAACTGGGCAGAAAGCAGCCGATAAAAAAGAAACCGGTAAAAAAGACTCTGGAAATAAACAGTAGGGATTTTATAGGATACCTGCATTGAAAACAGACAGCAGCAAGAGAGAAATCTCTGCTGCTGTCTGTTTTCAATCTATAATGGGAAAGAGTAGGCGTATTTTATAAAAATCCTGTTCCATTTCAATCTGACAGATTCCATTCATCTGGGTTATCATACGTTTGACATTTTTAATACCGACCTTAGTACTTTCCATTTGCCCGGCGTTAGCGTGAATCTGATTGCCTACTTCAATTCCGCCCATATGGTTATTGTAGACGGTTTTTAATGTGACCGGAAGGTCAGGGGAGGCGTATTTAACAAGATTACTGCTTATATTATCAACGATCCGTGCAATATAATCCATTCGTACTCCAATTGATACCGCGCGCCACTCTAACTTGGCATCGACTTTAAATCCCTGATTATCCAGATACATTACCATCTCGGATAAATAATCCATAAAGGTATCCTGGAGTGTCCTGATTTCATCAAGCGGTTTTTCAGCCGTTTTATCATGAATCTGGCTGCATTCAAATAGTCGGTCGGAAAGCTCCTTCATCGTTGAGGCCTTACCCATAATCTTCTCCAGATAGTATTGCTTTGCTGTTTCGTCTGTACAGACGTCAGACTGAAGAATCTGGACATACATGGTCAGTGCAGTCAGCGGGGTCCGTAAATCGTGGGCGATACCGGTAATCAGATTTTGATTTGCCTGTTTTAAGTCATTTTCGATCTTAATATTCTGTTTCAGGGAAATCCTGAGCTGCTCCAGCCCCTCGGCAAGTTTAGCCAGTTCATCCTCCCCCTTCACAGTAATCGGATGCTCCAGGCACCCGCCCTCCATAACACTGATTTCCGCTTGCAGTTTCTGTATATATTGGATGCCCTTTTTAATTCCTTTGATAAACAGGAAAAGAAATACAATAAAAGAAAGTAAAAGTTCAACAATCAATGCGGAGCTGTAAAACTGATAATCAAAGATTCCGAGCAGGACAATATCAGCTTCTCCATCTGAAAAATGGAGAGTGTACCGGCGGTTTTTATAATAGGGGCTTTCCATGCCATCCAGAACTGCATCCATGGGACTCCCGGAAGCATACAGAAGACGGTTGTCACGGTATATTTCCAGATACACTACATTTTTCTTTTTTACCCATTTCGCCAAGGAATCTTTGTCATAGGGCGTCAATTCTCCCTCACGGATATATTCCTGCAAATTTTCAACAGTCCGTTGCTCGGCATGCTCCAGATAGTCGGATTTATAAAAAAAACAGTCCAGTCCCCAGGTGATTCCCATATACAAGATAGAGAAAAAAATAATACTTGCTGTGGCAGGGCCCATAAAAAGAAGGACAAGTTTCTTGATTAAGTTATTTGTATGCAGCCTTGTCAGATGCATGGCAGGCAGTATTTTGTTCTTACCCAATCCGATACCCCTTTCCCCATACAGTACAAATGCGCTTTGGCTGTTGGGGATCTTCCTCAATCTTAAGCCGGAGTTTGCGGATATGTACCATAATGGTATTATTCGAGGAGTAGTAGAACGGTTCATTCCATACACTCTCATATATGTTTTGAGTTGTAAAAATCTTATTTGGATATTGGATCAGTAAGAGCAGAATCTGATATTCAATTTCCGACAGCTCAATATCCTGGCCATCTACCTGCACCGCATTGGAGGTTGTAAGTATCCGGATTCCTTTGTGTTCCAGCCAGTCTCCATCGGACTGGTTTGAAGGCGTAAACTTTC
>OAVK01000606.1_pt1 | contig 17431 bp, 16 predicted proteins | sample 1495301 | NCBI WGS metagenome assembly OAVK01 (sample SAMEA2580094, study PRJEB22360) | human gut metagenome | biome: human gut; feature: human-associated habitat; material: faeces | place: Denmark | collected 2008/2010
TGGGATCGGTAACCCCCGCGGAGTCGAATCCATGGAGTAACCCTGCCAGTGAGGCAATAAGGGATAATTTATAACTCGTGGTATATGCTGTTTTCATTTTATTCACCAGTTTTCTTTATGACTGGTACGGCTCCTTTTTTAATTTTTGCCGATCTCTCTAAATATTCAGGAATGATTTGCATTGAATCGTCAAACCACGCATCAGGGTCGGTACTCGCCACCAGGGCAAAATTGCCCCATGGCATTAAAGAGCCTGAGCGAATAATGACCCTGGCGCTGCCATAGATTTCAGCAACTAATCGCGCGTGAGGAATCAAAGTAAAATCAGCGCCTGAACCCGTAAATATTTCAGTGACGCGCTGCAGGAGTTTCGGGTTTTTTTGCGGTACTTCATCGGCAAAAATTACATTCTCAATAAAAATTTCATGTCGCAGGATCGATAAAATATCAAGTAAATCAATCATCCCGGCATATAAAGCAAGATCGATTCGTTGGCTGTGGGGCGGGATCGGTGCACCTGCATCGGTGACTAATACAATATCTCCATGGCCTAAACTGGCCAGAGCTTCGGCGATCTGCGGATGTAGGATTTTACCAGGTCTCATAATGTTCTCCGGTTATAATTATTTAGGTATTCAGAATCAGGTAAGGTATTACTCTATTTGTCCTGCCGGTGTTTAGTGATTATTTTCGATGTAATTCGGTTTCAATTTCTTCCAGCGTTTTCCCTTTGGTTTCTGGCACCTTCTTCAGGACAAAAAATAAAGCGACGATGGATATACCGGAAAAAATAAAGAAGGTATTTGCCGCACTAATGTTTTCCACCAGAACCGGGAAGTATCGCGAAACCAGGAAGTTTCCTCCCCATAATGCAAAGGTTGCTATTGATACGGCGATGCCACGGACGTGAATCGGGAAAATTTCAGCGATAATCACATAGGCTACCGTGCCGTAAGATACGGCGAAAATAGCCACATAGGCCAGAATGCAAATCAGCAAAAGCGTGGTTTGTGTTTCACTGGCGCGAAACAGAAGTCCGATGCAGCCAAGAGCAATGGCCATTCCCGCCGAGCCGAAAATGAGTAACGAGCGACGGCCAACTTTATCGATTATCCACATTGAAACCAGCGTTGAAATAACCAATACCAGTCCGATAAGTACGGTAAACGACATCGCGCCGCTGACATCAACTCCCGCGGTTTTAAATATTTCCGGGGCGTAATAAAAAATTGCGTTGATGCCTGTTATCTGCTGAAAGAGTGCAACGCAAAAGCCAACCACCAGCGCTTTACGTAAGCGCGGGGTGAAGAGTTCACTCAACCGCGAGGGAGAGTCGCTTAATAAAGCGGACTTAATTGCTACGAGCTGCTCGCGGGCTGCTGTTTCATCGGGATTTATTTTGCGCAGTATAGTCAGACCCTGAGTATCTCGTCCTTTGCGTATCAGCCAGCGTGGGCTCTCCGGCACCCAGATCAGAAGCAACAGAAAAACAATTGCCGGGGCGATACCTGTGGCGAAAATAACTCGCCAGCCGTGTTCAACATTCCATGCTTCACTGGCGTGACTGGCAATCACTGCGGCAATTGAAAAAATGGCCAGATTACCCACGCAGTTGAAAAGCTGATTAAGTGAGACCAGACGCCCGCGAATATGGGCTGGGGAGACCTCCGCAATATAGAGCGGGGCAATTGTCGTTTCCACGCCAATACCGACACCCACCAGTATACGGAACCAGACTAACATTTCCGCACTTGTCGCCATGGCTTCACCCAGAACGCCAAAAATAAAAATCAGCGCCGTTAACAACAGCACCTTTTTTCGCCCTACGGCGTCGGAAAGGGGGCCCGCCAGCGCAACGCCAATGATACATCCGATAATGATGGATGATGTGACCCAACCAATACCATCGGCATCCAGTGTGAATCTGTTTTGCAAAAAACCAACAGAACCCGAAATGCTGCCGTTATCAAAACCAAACAGAAACCCGCCGACGGCGGTGACGATTGAAATTAACAGGACGTTGCGCATCCAGACATTTTTTGCAGTGACATGTGCATGACTGACCATAGTACCCTCCGTGATTAAGCGGGTGAGCGGGGCGGTGTTGGAATAGTGCGTACCGCACAGCGCCGTTGTAGTGTTGAAAGCGAGAGATCGGCAGCGAGACCGGCCGTCGAACTGGCGGCATTTGCTGCACCACAGGCCGCTGCCAGCTTCAGATGTTCAACCCATCCAGCCTGTGGCCTGGAAAGCAGGCTGGCGATGAGTCCTGCGCAGTATGCGTCCCCGGAACCGACCGGGCTGGCCGTCGTTACGGAGGGGGCAGTTAATTCGAAATGGCCATCCGGGGTAAGGGCTAATGTCGGGTGCGGGCCATCGGTGATGATCACGCAACGTACCCCTTGTGCCAACCATGTCTCAGGGAGAGGCAGCGACGACTCCGCATTTGCGTGGCGCAGTTCGTCTCGATTGATTTTGATAATATCCGGAAGTGCGTTTGCTGAGTGCAGCAGCGCTGCGCCGTGTGTATCGAGTAGCGTAAGCACACCGCAGGCACGTGCCTGCGCTATCCAGTACCCGTACTCGTCAGGAGGCAGATTTTTTGCCAGTGAACCGGTACAAATTAACGCATCCGCATGGGGTAACTCCTGGACCAGCAGGGCATGGAGACGCTGATGTTCCTCCAGGCCGATGGGCGGGCCGCCGGCGTTGTATACGCTGGCTTTTTCTGGCGAGTCCATTTCCGTAATGACCTCGCAGATGCGGGTGCTGCCGGCGATATCACACCAGCATCCGGCCAGCGCTTCTTGTTGCAAAAGCTCATGACACAGGCGTCCCGTTGCGCCGCCGAGAAAACCCAGTAACAGCGGCACGGGCGCATCCGGTAAATGTGTCGTCAGCTGTTTAAGTACCCGCGCGACATTTACGCCTTTACCGCCGGCCAGCGTTTTATCATCCAGTAAACGATGAACGTTGCCAGGGCGCTGTTTATCAACCAGTAGCAAACGTTCGATCGCCGTATTCAGCGAAGCGATGATGACTTTCATAGCTGGTCCTCCCTGTGAGTCGCGATAAACCAGCTTTCACGGGCAATCATGGCGGCCCCCATCGCGACGGGTTCGGTTAATGTGCTGGCGAAGAGCGGCATTTTCCAGCGGCGTTTTCGGTGTTCAATCATCTCAGAGCGCTGGAACAAAGATCCCATAAGTACGGCGTCCTGGGGGCGTATCGCCCCCATTTCACACATGTGAGTAAGCAGTCGGTAGGCGCGATCGGCAATGTGGTTGAGTGTGGCCTGAACTAACCCGGCGCGGCGAATACCGGCATTCAGGTGGTGTAGTGAAAAAAGGCCTTGAGCTTCACTCTCATCCACCGAAACCGACACCCCACGGGTATCCGCATCAGTCAGGAGATCGTTAAAAAGGTGGTCATAATCCCCTTGATAAAGCAGCTCAGTGAGCGTCTGGATTATTTTCCCGGAAGGCGTCGCGCAGCCCATCACAAATTCACCGGCTTTCCAGGTCCGTTCGATATCGATATCAAGTTGCCAGGCAGCAGATGTATCAGGGAAGTGAGGGGTTAACACCATCAGGTATTCTGATGTACCTATCGAGTCGAAAACGTGTGTCGGCTGATTGTGTTGCACGGCCAGTGCGCCGACGATTTGGTCATGCCCGCCAATGAATACGCAGGCGCCCGGGTACAGCTCAACACCCGGCAGCATCTGCGCATGGATTTCGCCACAGCACTCGCCGGTATCTGCCGGCGTCGGGAAGAATGTTGGCGAAAGTCGCAGCTTTTGCAGAGTAGGTTCATGCGGCTGCATGCTTTTGAGATCGATGCACTGCGAATGGGTCAGCTGCGAGGAGGGGGCGCGCCATTCTCCCGTTAGCCGCCACATGATGAAAGTGCCGAAATCAACCCAGCGATCGATGTGATTCCAGAGATCTTCATGATGCTGCCGTATCCAGCTCAATCGTTCCGGACTTTGGTTCGATCGTGAACGCATGCCGGAGACGGCATAGTGCTCCTGGCTGTCCAGCCAGCTTTGAGTCTCGTTATCCAGAGCGGTGGCAGGATAGTTTTCCCACCAGGCAAGAGAAGGGTAGATAATTTCCCCGCGAAGGTTCACGGCCACGGACTCTTCTTGTCCAAAGGTTCCAATAGAAATTGCGGCCAGCGGTCCGTGAGTCCGGGCCTCTGTGCGGGCATAATCTGTTATCTGGATCAGCAGCATCTGCCATACGTCTTGTGCGTCGTGGAAGGTCAACCCGTCACGCTGCAGGATGGGAGTGCGGCACTTTTTCACGGGTAAAAGTACGCCGTCCTCGCTCAGGCCGATGATCTTGATATGTGTCGTGCCAATATCTATACCGAGAAACCACATTGTGAATCCCCCTCAATGTGTCGTTTATAACCCCAGCTTACCTGGATTCAGCGTTCCGTTAGGATCGAGTGCCTGCTTGACGCGGCGCAATAATAAATGTGCGGAACCGAGAGATTCGCGGGCATAAGGCGAACGAACTAACCCACCGCCGTGGTGATGCGATAGTTCGGCATGATGTTCCAGACAAACGCGCATGGTTTCCCGCCAGATGGTGCGTAATTTCTCTACCGCTTCGGGATCGCTGCTCTCCCGCCCAAGAAGAATCATGTACATCGAGGTCCCCTGGGGGTAAACGTGAGAAAAATGCGATAGCACTTCGTCCGCGAGCGGGGTAAGCATCTCGTGCAGAGCGTGATACAGACTGGAAATACCGTCCCAGGTATGCGCAATTTCGATGGTCTCGGCAAATCCCCCATGGGTATCAAGCAGTTTTTCCACGGTTGAAAAATCAAATCGGCGTTCCATCCACTTCAGAACGCCTTCTGAGCCGATGGATTTCCCCCCATGGCGATGAACAATGGTCATAAAAGCATCCATTTCAGCGCGCGCTACGGCATCCACACCCTGGGTGCCGAGGAACATCACCGGTTTATCCTGCTGTGGGTTTTGCATCGCATGGCGGGCTTCGTTGATATCATACAGGCGCAGCAGGAACGGTCGCAGACCCGCCATGGCCTGCTCACGCATAATCTCGAGGCCTGCGTCGATGGAAGGGAGCTCCAGCGAATCGTACAGGCGCGTCTGAGGCAGGGGGAATATTTTGAGCTGCACCGAGGTGACGATCCCAAGCGTACCTTCCGCGCCAATAAACAGCTGGCGGAGATCCGGGCCCATGGCTGCGCGCGGAGAGGCCTTAAGCCGCAGCTTTTCACCCGTAGCAAGAATGACCGTATAGGCAGTCACTAACTCTTCAATACCACCGTAGTAAGACGAAAACTGCCCGGTTGCCAGCGTGGACAGCCAGCCTCCGACGCTGGACTGATACAGTGATTGTGGCGAATGACCCAGCGTCCAGCCCATCTGCTGAAGCTCATCTTCCAACTGACCTCCGTTATAGCCGGCAGAAACTTCGACGGTGAGGTTAGTGATGTTAATTTCGCGGTGCTGCGTCATGCCGGTTACATCCATTACGATTCCGCCGCGAGTCGGGAGGGGCTGGCCAGTTACCGAGGATGCCAGCGCCCTGGGGGTGACCGGCGTATCATTTGCCGTCGCCAGCGCCAGCACCTGTTGAATCTGTTTTTCGTCGGTGACTTTTACCACGACATCCGCCTGATAATCATGGCATCCTAAGCGTCTGAGCTTTGTTGACAGAGGCCAGGTATCATGGCTGGATGCCTGCAGCGTTTCACGATCGCTGAGTACCTGTGACTCAGGGAGGATGCTTTTCAGGTCGGTGATGAGATGGGCAACGTCGGACATACAAACTCCTGCTTCTTCAGTTTAAAGGATTTTCCTGGCGCGATGAGACGGGGTAAAACGCACAGGGTATATTTCATTGACAGCACGTTATTGGCTAATATACGATCAATTTGCAGAAAGCTGCAAATTGCATTTTAATATTTTCCAGACTTTGTGAAGGAGAGCAAAATGGATAGTCGCACCGGTAAGGCAGTTCGTTTAGGTCGTATTTTGCGCCCGGAAACGGGGCGGGCAGTGGTCGTTGCCGCATCCCACGGGGTGATGTCAGGCCCACCTTCTGGACTGAAAACACGCGATGAAATTGAAACTGTTTTCGCTCAGTTGCGTGATGCAGACGGCGTGATGGTTACTCCTGGGATGATTCCTGTGATTGAAAAGACCTTTATTGGTCGAGACCGGCCTGGTTTTGTACTGCATCTGGACTGGAAAAATCATGCCCGTTCTATCTATACGCCGGGTAAAGACGGCCGCAGTGAAGGTGTTCTGGCACAACTTGCGCATATCGAAGAGGTGTCGGCGTGTGGCATTGATGCCGTGATGACCTACATGTATCTGGGGCAGAAAGATACGGCGCTGGAACAGGCCGAGATTGCGCGCAATACGCGTATCGTCCGCGAATGTGAGCGGCATGGGATTGGCGTTATTATCGAACCGCGTTCTGCGCTGGAAGGTGTCGATCCCGATGCCCTTAGTGCTAAAGTGATGAGTCTGTATTGCCGTATCGCCGCGGATATCGGCGCGGATCTGGTCAAAGCGCTCTGGCCGGGGTCAGTGGAGGATTTTGCTGCTGTAACAAGCACCTGCTATACTCCGGTGCTACTCGCCGGAGGCGCGGGTGGTGAAGATCCGCACTCAACCCTGCAGCTGGCTGCGGATGCGCTTCGGGCAGGTGCAAAAGGGGTGATGTTTGGTCGACGAGTTTTCCGCGCGCAGCAACCTGCTGGCGTCCTTCGTGCGCTCAATGCTGTCGTGCATGAAGGTCAGAGCGTTGAACAAGCGTTACAGTATCTGGAACAGTAAAAGTCGGCGAAAACAATGACGGTTATTGCGCGTGAAGCAAAGCATCTCTCTCCGGTCGCATTTATTGCACGCTCGATTATTTCACTCGGCTTGTCCGGACGCCTTCCTACGACCTCCTGGTATCAGGATGTACTGGAAATCGGTTCCGGTACCGTGCAGAAAGCGCTACAGGAACTAAAAAAATCCGGTGCGGTAACCCTTGTTTCTCGTGGTCATCAGGGGACCTTTGTAGTCTCCTGGGATTTTGCCTTGCTGTGGAACGCCGCCCGGATACCGCCGGTCCATATGCTGCTTCCTCCTCGAGGCTCCCGGGAGGCTACCCAGGTGGCTTCCGCACTGGTTGAACAGTGTAGCCAATGGGGTGTTGTCACTACCGTTGGCTATCTGCGTGGCGCGCATTCGCGTCTGGCTGCATTCACGGAAAACACCGCGGATATCGTTCTGCTCTCGTCCGGTTCGGCGCAAATGCTAATGAAAGATACGGCTGCTGAAGGCTATGAGTTATTTGAAGTCGGCAACGGCAGCTATTACCGACCAGAAAGCCTGGTGGTGGTGGAAAAAACCGATACCGTAGCGGCGACGCGTTTGCGCGTCGGAATTGATTTTCACTCCAGCGATCATCAGCGTCTTACCCGCGCCCAGTTTCCGGAGACGCAATGCGAATACGTTGAGATCGATTTTACCTTGCTGCCGCGTTCCGTCTTCCTTGGTGAGATTGATACCGGTGTCTGGCATCAGGAGCCTTCACTGATCCCGCTGGAGAAAATTGGCTTAACGGTTCGTGCGCTGGATAATCCTCAGGCGATGGCGTTGGCAGATGAGATTTCCAGCGCCGTGCTGGTTGTTCGTTCAACATCACCTGTCGCTCAGCTCTTGCGGCAAGTTGATTTCGATAAGCTCAAACGGCAGGCTATGCAACCTGTAAACACTTCTGACCCTTACTTTGCCAGTGTGCCGGATATTCTCCGCTTTCAGAATATTGCCTCGATGGCGCGTACCTGATGTCGCAATAGGGTGGTGCGTAAACCTTTTCCTTGCTGGCTTTCACCCGGACCCGTTCTTATTCCCGCAGGGTGTCACTCATAGAGATTGGTTATTTGTCGAAACAGCCGCCTTTCTCCATAGTGAAAGGACTGTAGAAAGCATCGAAGGGGAACGGGCTATGGCGTTGAGAAACAAACTTCTTATTGTGCAGACCGGCGCGCCGCCGGCGGAAATTGAGGCCGAACATGGCGATCTTCCGCGGTGGTTTGGTCGGCTGCTTGCGCCCTGGCGTCAGCAGATCGCCACCGTGCGTGTCTATGCGGGGGAAACGCTGCCCGCTCCGGATAGCCAGACCGTGGCGGTGATGACCGGCTCGTGGGCGATGGTCACCGATCGGCTGGCGTGGAGCGAGAAAACCGCCGCGTGGATCCGTTCGGCGATGGCGGTGGAGATGCCGTTATTTGGTATCTGCTACGGTCATCAGCTGATGGCCGACGCGCTCGGCGGCGAGGTGGCGTATCATCCGGCAGGACGCGAAACGGGATGCAAGGCGATTACGCTTTCCGCTGCCGGACGAACGGACCCGCTGTTAAGCGACCGGCCGGCCCATTTCCCTGCGCACCTCAGCCATCTGCAAACGGTCGTCAGGCTGCCGCCGGATGCGACGGTGCTGGCCGCATCAGCGCACGATCCCCACCAGATAGTGCGCTATACCCGCCATGCGCTGTCCACGCAGTTCCATCCGGAATTTACCCCTGAAATTGCGCGTTCATTGATCCACTATCGTGATGAGGTACTACGGAGAGAGGGAATCGATCCCCGGCAACTGCTGGATCAGGTGGAGGCATGTCCGGTCGCGGCGGGAATATTAACCCGCTTCGTGGCCAACTATCTGGAGCCGGACGTTCCCCACGCCTAACAGGCCGCTGAGGGCTGAACGTAGGCGTTAGCCCGCACAGTGGTCCTTCCGTCGGTATCCCAATGTATCTGCCGGGGGAGCAATACATCGCGATACAAAACCCCGCCTTTCTGCGCATATGCCGTATACAAAACGCTGGTTAACTGTCTGCGTCCTCTCTTCTCTTTCAGTTAACAGGTGGCTTTATGAACAGATTATCTCGGATCCGTAACGGTAGCGCGCTGATGCTGGCGCTGTCAGCTCTGTGGTCAGCCGGCGTTTGCGCGGCGGACGATGCCAGTGCATTCGATCATGTTCAACAGATTCAGGCCGGCGACCTGAATCTCGGCTATGTCGATATCGGTCCGCGTGACGGTCAGCCGGTTATCCTGCTGCACGGCTGGCCATATGACATTCATAGCTATGCGGCGGTCGCGCCAGCGTTAGCAAAGCAAGGATTCCGCGTCATCGTGCCGTATCTGCGTGGCTATGGTACCACCCGTTTTCTCTCTGAAATACGCCGCGCAACGGACAGCCCTCGGCCATGGCGGCAGATATTCTTCACCTGATGGACGCCTTGCAGATAAAACGGGCCGATGTGGCCGGGTTTGACTGGGGGGCGCGTACGGCCGATATCATGGCGGCGCTGTGGCCGGAGCGGGTTAAATCACTGGTTTCGGTGAGCGGGTATCTGATTGGCAGCCAGCACATCGGCGCCAAACCGCTGCCGCCGCAGGCGGAACTCTCCTCAGTATTGGCCTGCTGATGCAAAGGGCAAGCTGCGCTACACCGCTTTTGGCGAAGGGGACTATGTGCAGCAGGAGAAGATGATCCAGCAGTTGTTACAAGAGGCGAGAGCCTGAGTGGGGTAAAGTCGCGCTGGCGCTGCGTTGCAGCGGTCAGAGGATGGCCTGACAGGTCATCAGTAGCCCGGTCAGTAATTTAATCGTGACAGTGTCACTTATTTCTGGTCCGCAGAGCGAGATAAAAAAGCCGATAAGGTCAGTTATCGGCTTTTTTCAGCAAGTTTCGCCACAAAGAGTGTTGAGCGGGGCGGCAGTCAACTACCGTCCCGCTCAAGGATGTTACTTCGCCAGCAATTCCTGCGCGGTGCGCTCCACCAGATTCAGCAGCACCTTCACGTCCTCAAGCGTCACGATCGGGTTCAGCAGCGTCAGCTTCAGGCAGGTCATGCCGTTGTGCTCGGTCACCCCGACGTTTGCCCGACCGGAATCGAGCAGCGCATCCCCGACGCGTTGGTTGAGCAGGGCGATAGCGGCATCATCGCTGCCGGCCATCTGCGCTGGACGAGAACGGAACAGCACGCTCGCCAGCTGCGGCTGCATGACCAGCTCCAGCGTCGGCTGAGATGTAACGTATTGCGCGACGTTTTTCGCCATGGTCACGCCATGATCGATGATCTCCGCGTACTGTTTCTGACCCAGCGCTTCCAGACCCATCCACAGCTTCAGGGCATCGAAACGGCGGGTGGTCTGCAGCGATTTGGAGACCAGATTCGGCACGCCGTGTTCTTCATCGAACTCGGAGTTCAGATAGGCCGCCTGGTAGCGCATCAGCTCGTAGTGGCGCGCGTCTTTTAACAGGAACGCGCCGCAGCTGATGGTCTGGAAGAACTGTTTGTGGAAGTCCAGGGTAATGGAGTCCACGCACTCAATGCCGTCCAGATAGTCGCGGTACTGCTCAGAAAGCAGCAGCGCGCCGCCCCATGCCGCATCCACGTGCAGCCAGATCTGATGTTCCGCCGCTACGCCGGCGATAGCACGCAGTGGGTCGATAGCGCCCGCGTCGGTAGTGCCGGCGGTGGCGACGATCGCCATGATCTGCTCGCCGTTAGCCTGCGCTTCGGCAATTTTCGCTTTCAGGTCAGCGACGTCCATCCGCGCAAATTCGTCGGTTTTCACCAGCGTCACGGCGCGGTAGCCGAGGCCCATCAGCGCCATGTTCTTCTGCACTGAGAAGTGGGCATTTTCAGAGCACAGCACTTTATACTGACGCACGTCACCCGGCAGACCGTCCTGCTGGATGGAGTGCCCCTGACGAGCGAAGAAGGCATCGCGCGCCAGCATCAGCCCCATCAGGTTGCTTTGGGTGCCGCCGCTGGTGAAGACGCCGGCGTCGCCGGCCGGGTAACCGACCTGAGCACGCAGCCATTCGATCAGCTTCATCTCAATGATGGTCGCCGACGGGCTTTGGTCCCAGGAGTCCATGCTCTGGTTGGTGGCGTTAATCAGCACTTCCGCCGCCTGGCTAACCACCAGGCTCGGACAGTGCAGATGCGCCACGCACTGCGGGTGATGTACCGACAGGCTGTCTTTCAGGAAGTACTCGATCGCACGTTCAATCGCCGCCTGGTTACCCAGACCCTGCTCGGTGAACTCAAGGGTAATGCGCTCGCGCAGTTCGGCGACGCTTTTACCTTGATACATCTCAGGCTGCTGCAACCATTGTGCGACGGCCTGGCTGGTCTGGGCGATCGCCTGCTGATAAGCCTCAATACTTTGCGGCGAAGCAGCAAGAATCGGATTCAATTTGGACATTGCGGTCACTCGCTCCACTCAGACCGGTTTGACACCGGCGGCCAGCATGGCCTGTTCAAATTTGTCGAGGAAAATTTCCAGCTCGGCGTTGCTGATCAGCAGCGACGGCAGCAGACGCAGGACGCAGCCGCCGCGGCCACCGCGTTCGAGGATCAGGCCCGCTTCGAAACATTTCTTCTGCAGCAGGGCGGACAGCGCGCCGTCAGCCGGGTAGCAGCCCATATGATCCTGCTCGCCGTTCGGGTTGACGATCTCAATCCCGATCATCAGACCCAGACCGCGAATGTGACCCATGACCGGGAAACGCTTCTGCATATCGGCCAGTTTGCCTTTCAGCCATTCGCCCTGCGCGGCCACTTTGCCAGCAATATCGTTATCTTTCAGGTGACGCAGGGTGGTCAAGCCGGTGGCCATCGCCAGCTGGTTGCCGCGGAAGGTGCCGGTATGGTGGCCCGGTTCCCAGGCATCAAACTGCTTCTTGATACCCAGAACGGCCAGCGGCAGACCGCCGCCGACGGCTTTCGACATCACGATAATGTCCGGCTCAATGCCGGCGTGTTCGAAGGCAAACAGCTTACCGGTACGGGCAAAGCCAGCCTGAACTTCGTCGATGATCAGCAGAATGCCGTGTTCCTGAGTCACTTTGCGGATGCGCTGCAACCACTCAACCGGAGCCGGGTTCACGCCGCCTTCGCCCTGAACGGCTTCGAGGATCACCGCCGCCGGTTTACGCACGCCGCTCTCCACGTCGTTGATCAGGTTTTCGAAGTAGTAAGTCAGCGCTTTCACGCCCGCTTCGCCGCCGATACCCAGCGGGCAGCGGTACTGATGCGGATAGGGCATAAACTGCACTTCTGGCATCATGCCATTGACCGCTTCTTTCGGTGACAGGTTGCCGGTTACCGACAGCGCGCCGTGGGTCATACCGTGGTAGCCACCGGAGAAGCTAATAACCGAAGAACGGCCGGTGTATTTTTTCGCCAGCTTCAGCGCCGCTTCTACGGCGTCAGCGCCGGACGGGCCGGTGAACTGCAGGCAATATTCTTTACCTTCTCCCGGCAGTAATGAGAGCAGGTATTCGGAGAAGCGATCTTTTAACGGGGTAGTCAGATCGAGGGTATGTAACGGCAAGCCGCTGGTAATGACACTTTGGATGCTTTGCAGCACATCAGGGTGGTTGTGACCAAGAGCGAGGGTACCCGCGCCGGCAAGGCAATCCAGGTACTGTTTGTTATCCGCATCGGTTAACCACACGCCTTCCGCTTTTGCGATAGCCAGAGGCAGCTTGCGCGGGTAACTCCTGACGTTCGATTCGAATTCAGCCTGACGGGCCAAAAAGGTTTCGTTGTTCGCGTCCAATAAATCTGCACTTAAAGTATCAATACGGACTTTATCCGTCATCATATCACTCCCACAACCAGCGTTACGGTTGAACACTGGTTGAATAATTGGTTTTAGAAAATGAATCGCCATTCATAAAGCGCGCACAATATATGGCTTTTTAAATCGTCATTCAATGTTTTATTTATTGAGGTATTTTTACGTTATTTTTACACAACGCAAATCAATGGTAATATATTGATTTATATGATTTATTTAAAGTGTTATAAAACCATTAAAAGTGTAATTCTTAGTGAGGGAAACCGCCGGGTTTTATTACCGCTTCGCTAAAGTAGCTGACGGAAATTCTTCCGTCAGCAGTATGGTTACTCAATGCAGTTCGACCGCATAATGAGTTAAAGGTGTGATTTTTTTAACCAACTTGTTGTTATATAAAAACTGTTCATAAGCCTCGTAGCGGGCCTTATCCAGCGCCGCGGGATTGCCGGCAAACAGGGGGGCCGTCTGCTGCCAGGCCTGCTGGTTCAGTTCGGTATTCAGCTCCGGATGAGCGGCGGCAAAAGCCTGCCAGGTTTCCTGCGGATGCGCTCGCAGATAGGTCACTCCCTCCTGCAGCGCGACGAGGAACTTTTTGATTTTGGCCGCGTGAATTTCATCGCGATTGGCGACAATCACCAGCTCGTCGTAGGCCGGAACGCCGAAATCTTCGACATTCATCACCTGCGGGTCTTTACCCTGCAGCTTGAGCTCCAGCGCTTCAATATTACGATAGCCGCCAATCACCGCGTCAACCTGGCCGGCCAACAGGGCGCTGGTCAACTGGAAATTGACGTTAATCAGCTTGATGCTTTGCGGATCGATATGGGCATGTTGCGCCATCGTCGCCAGCGTAGCCTGCTCGATACCGCTGACCGAATAGCCGACTTTTTTGCCTTTCAGGTCAGCAGGGGTTTTGATGCTTTTATCCAGGGCGATGACCGTGTTCAACGGCGAGTTAATCAAGGTACCGACCCGCACCAGCGGCAGACCCTCATCGGCGAAAAAGTGCACCTGCGGCTGATAGGTGATAGCCAGATCCGCCTGACCGGCGGCCACCAGACGCGGCGGCAGGGCCGGGTCAGACGGCGGGACGATCTTAACGTCCAGTCCTTGCGCTTTAAAGGCGCCAATCTGTTCCGCCACCATAATCGGCGCATGGTCCGGGTTAATGTACCAGTCCAGCACCAGGGTCAGCTTCTCGTTGGCCATCGCCTGTCCGCTGATAAGCGCGGTTAATGTGATGGCGGTGAAAACGGGTTTACGCATGATTATTCCTTATTCCGGTGTCCAGTTGATCAGCCGGTGTAATAGAGCATCCACTGCCAGCCATAGCAGAATGGTCAGCAGTACTAAAATAAACAGCGCCGCAAAGCAGACATCGGTTTGCATGCGCGCGTTCGCATTGAGCATCACATAGCCCAGTCCTTCGGCGGAACCGACCCATTCGCCGATGATCGCGCCGATTGGCGCCACGGCAGCGGCCATGCGCAGGCCGGAACCCAGCGCCGGCAGGGCGGCCATCAGGCGAACATGTCGCAGCTGCGCTCCTGACGAGGCGCCCATCGTACGGGCCAGATCGAGGTAGTCGTGATTGACCCGCCGCAGGCCGTCAAAAAATGCCGACGTCACGGGGAAGAAAATCACCAGAACCGCCATCATCACTTTGGCGCTCATCCCGAAGCCAAACCACAGCACCAGCAGCGGGGCGAGGGCGAAAACCGGAATCGCCTGGCTGGTCAGCACCAGCGGCATCAGCCAGCGCTGTAGGCGCGGCGAGATCATCATGCACAGGGCCAACACCACGCCGAGCAGCACCCCGAGCGTCAGGCCACTGAGGATCTCGCTCAAGGTAACCAGCGTGTGCCAGCCCAGCCAGCTGCGGTTGTTCCACAGGGCGGCAGCCACCGCCGATGGCGACGGCAGCAGGAATGCAGGGATACCGCTGCGACTGAGCAGCCACCAAAATATCAGCAGGCCGCAGAACACGACGCCGCCGCGGAAAAGTTTCCCTCTCATCCGTTGGCCCTCATCAGCTGTTGCAGTAGCGCGGCTTGTCCCTTCAGCAGCGCCGGATCGTCCGGCGCCCGCGGCGGTATCCCCGTCAGATGATGGGCGTCATCAATGCCGCCTGGCGGCGGCGAGAGCACCAGCAGGCGATGGCTGAGCCGGCAGGCTTCCATCGGGTCGTGGGTAATCAGCACCACCGTACGCTGAGTCAACAGTTCCGCTGCCAGGGTCTGGATACGCGTGCGGGTGAGGGTGTCCAGCGCAGAAAAAGGCTCATCCATTAACACGATCGGCCGATCTTCATACAGCGTGCGCGCCAGCGCCGCCCGCTGACGCATGCCGCCGGAGAGCGACGCCGGACGATCGTCGGCGCAGTGGCTGAGACCCACCTGCTCTAATAGCGTCGCAACCCGCTGCCGATCGACGCGCTCTCCGCGCAGGCGGGCGCCAAGCGCCACGTTGTCGCGCACGCTTAGCCACGGATAGAGCAGATCCTTTTGCCCCATCCAGGCCAGACGAGGGGCCAGCGGGCGACCGTCGCTGGCCTGAACCTGACCGTGGGTGGGGGCGGCCAGTCCGGCGATAATTCGCAGCAGGCTGGTTTTTCCGGCACCGCTGGCCCCCAGCAGCGAAACCCACTCTCCAGCGGGAATATCAAACGACAACTTGTCAAAAATGACCCGCGAGCCGAAGCGCAGGCTTAATTCCCGCACCGCAATAGTCGGAGCCGTCACTGAGCGACCGCCGCGGCATTCAGTCCCATCTGCCAGAAGTTGGCTTCCAGACGGGTGGCCGTGGTGAAGATGGCGCTCAGCTCTGCGACGCGCGATTCGGCGCCGCGCTGCTGCCAGACGCGCTCCAGCAGATCGATTGCCGCCGTGACGCCGTCAAGGTAGCCCGCATCGCCGTAGTTACGGATCCAGGAGGCATAGGGGTTGTCGGTGAGTCGGGTGGCCGGATTGTTGAGCAATCCGAGGCCGATTTCCGCATAGCCAGCCACGCAGGGCATCAGCGCCACCAGCAGATCGAGCGCATCGCCGGAGTGACCGATATCCAGCACGTAGCGGGTATAGTTCACCGTTTCCGGCGCTTCGCTTTCGGCGGCCATTGTCGCTTCGTCCAGCCCCCAGCCCGCGCAATAGCCGACGTGCAGCGGCAGTTCGCCAAGAATCGCGTTCATTGAGGCGGCCGCGGCGCGCATCTCCGGGAGCGTGCGCAGTTTGCTGACCAACAGGGCATAGCTACGGGCAAAGTGGATCAGGAACAGGTAGTCCTGAGTCAGATAGCGGCGGAAGGCGCGTTCGGGCAGGGTACCCTCGGCAAGCTGGCGGAGAAAAGGATGGGCAACGTATTGTTCCCAGTCGCATCCCGCCTGCTGGCGCAGACGACCATAAATACCCTGGGTAAAGATCGGCAGAATCACAGGACCTCCTGATTGCGGGGGAGATCCGGGTGTGCGGAAGTATGAACAGGCAATGGCGGTAAACTGGCAAAATTGCCGACCCGTCCCTTCGCTGGCATGACCCAGATCAGGTTCAAAGGGTTCGGCTTACGCCATCTCAGCCCTCACGGGACACCCCTCGGTAGCGCTATGTTATACGATATTCACCTTTTGAATACAATCACCGCGCTGCCCTGTATCGCGATGGCATTTTTCTGTGATAGCCAGCACTTTTTCGTTTAAAAATACCCGAAAAACAGGCGACTGCGCGTTGGTGAGCATTATTCTCATACGTTATATTTTCATTACCCCGTCGCGTTAATACTGTTCGTGAGGCGTGTCGTGCGTCCCCAAAGCCCCGGAGTAAGCATGAAATTCCTGTTGTCCGCACTGGCGGTCGCGGGCCATTAATCAGTCATTCATCCACCATGATAACCCTTTGATGTCCCTATTTCGCGCTACCGCTATCAGGGCGACGACGTGGTCACGGCGCAAACCTCCCTGGGCCTTCACCCCGCGCTGGATCCTGCAGGGATTCGTTGGCGCGGGGTGCGCGGCGCGCACGCCAGCGGAACAGTCAGAGGTGGCATGGGGGGCCGGTTTTCGTTACCTGATTGCACGGCAGTACGGTTTGCGTACCGGGATTGACGTGGCGTTCAGTGAGCATGAGCAGGCGGTCTATTGCAATGTCGGTTCGGGTTTATAACTACACATGAGAATAACAATGAGAGCATCCGGAACGGTGTTAACGCTGCTGTTGGCGGCCTGTGGCGCGTCGGCCGCGGAGCAGAGCGAGAGCGACAGCTATTTTCCGATATGGGGAGATGAGGCACGCGCCCGGGGGTATTCGATCCCGTTACCCTACGGCGTCAACCTGAGCTATATGAATATCCGTCAGGATATCATGGTCGACAGTATTACCTTTTCCGGGCTTAAGCTGGGCAACCATCCCATTCCCAGCGATATGTTCGCCATCGATGCCGGGCACACCCGCGAGAAGAGCAAAACCGAAAACCTGCGCCTCGATATGTGGGTCTTTCCGTTTCTCAACGTTTACGGGCTGGTGGGGCATACCCGCGGGTCGTCTGTCTCCCAGGTCTCCGTGGATTCGGATCCTTCGCAGTTTCGCGGTCTGGATCGGGTGATCGCCGGCGCGGTTCACCAGCTTTATCAGAGCGGAAAACTGCAGAATATTGATTTTACGCTTGATTTCAAAGGAACCACCTGGGGAACCGGCTTTACGCTCGCCGGGGGATACGGCAACTGGTTCGGGTTAGTAGACACTAACTACACCCGTACCGATTTCGATATTCTCGACGGCAGCATCTCGGCGG
>OAVK01000609.1_pt1 | contig 17309 bp, 16 predicted proteins | sample 1495301 | NCBI WGS metagenome assembly OAVK01 (sample SAMEA2580094, study PRJEB22360) | human gut metagenome | biome: human gut; feature: human-associated habitat; material: faeces | place: Denmark | collected 2008/2010
AGTGGAGCCGGTAACTCCGGTTGGGCCAGTGGAGCCGGTAACTCCGGTTGGGCCAGTAATGCCAGTGGGGCCGGTAATGCCAGTGGGACCGGTTGGGCCAGTTGGGCCAGTTGGGCCAGTGACTCCAGTGGGTCCGGTTGGGCCAGGATCGCCAGTTAGGCCAGTAGGGCCAGTAGCACCAGTAAGTCCGGTGGAGCCGGTTGGACCAGTAATGCCAGTTGGGCCAGTAGATCCGATGGAGCCAGTTGAACCGGTAAGACCAGTAGGACCGGTAGGACCGATAAGGCCAGTGGGGCCAGTAGGACCGGTAAGTCCGGTGGAGCCAGTTGAACCGGTAAGACCAGTAGGGCCAGTAGGACCAATGGGCCCCGTAGCGCCAGTAGCACCAGTGGGTCCGGTAGAGCCAATAAGGCCAGTAGCGCCAGTGGATCCGGTAGCACCAATAGGACCGGTAAGACCGGTAGCTCCAGTAGGTCCGGTAGCACCAGTAGGACCGGTAAGACCGGTAGGCCCAGTAACTCCAGTCGGTCCAGGATCCCCGGTAAGTCCAGTTGGGCCAGTAGATCCAGTAGAACCAGTAAGACCGGTAGCTCCAGGAGGACCAACAAGGCCGGTAGGGCCGGTAGGGACTGGAGGTTCGGGATCAGTGATCCTGGAGGTCCGGGATCACCAGTAAGTCCAGTAGGGCCAGTAGGACCAGTAGCGCCAGCGGGCCCAGTAGGCCCAGGATCACCAGTAAGTCCTGTAGGTCCAGTGGGTCCTAAAGCGCCAGTGGCCCCAGTGGCGCCAGTAGGACCGGGATTACCGGTAAGCCCTGTTGGGCCAGTAGCCCCAGTAGGCCCAGTAGCCCCGGCAAGTCCTGTAGGTCCAGTGGGTCCCGCAGCCCCGGTAGCCCCAGTAACTCCAGTAGCCCCAGGATCACCAGTAAGTCCGGTAGGGCCAGTCGCTCCAGTAGCACCAGTCGCTCCAGTAGCCCCAGTGCCCCCAGTAGGCCCAGTAATTCCAGTGGAACCGGTAGGCCCCGTAGCTCCTGTCAGCCCCGTAGCTCCGGTCGCCCCAGTAACTCCCTGAGGGCCTGTCACCCCAGTGGGCCCAATTGGTCCAGTAGCCCCAGTATCCCCCATACCCCCCGTAGGCCCTGTCGGACCAGCAGCCCCGGTAGCTCCGGTCGGTCCAGTAGCCCCAGTCGGTCCGACCCGGCAAGGGCATGGCTCCGGAGCGGGGCCGTGGCAGCAGCCAGGGCAGCCGGGACAACAGCCGGGACAGCGGCATTGACATTGTTTATTATATGAATTCATGATCATTATCCTTTCAAATAAAATACAGTTACACTATCATTATATACACAGGAGGGGATTGTTGTTTTTATATGTTACAAAACAATAAGAATATCCGGTGAAATTTGTAATAAAAGCTTAATAGTATGAATGTTGACATTTCAGGCCTTCACGACTTACACTTATGTAAGAGAAAATGGGGGCGAGGTGAGCCGGTACAAATGAATCGGGATAATGAAAGATACGAAGATCTTGAGATGCGGAGACGTTCCAGGATACGAAGACAGAAAAGAATGAAACGGCAGCGCCGGAGAGCGAGGATTTTATTTGGCCTCTTTTCCGCATTTTTGGCTCTTTTGACCGGAGCCGTTCTGGGAGCGCTGAGTCTGTATATGGAAGGCCGGATAGAACGCAGAGCTATCGATCTGAGCGCCCTTGTCGCTCCTGACTGGATTACGCAGGATTTCTTCGAAGTGAATCCGTATTCCAGGCCGGGAACAAAGATGAACCGGATTAATGAGATCATCATTCATTACGTGGCGAATCCGGGAACGACTGCAAAGCAGAACTGGAATTATTTCAACAATTTAAAAGATCAGAAGGGAGATAAGGCGACCTCGGCCAGCAGCCATTTTATCATAGGGCTTGACGGGGAGATTCTTCAGGGAATTCCACTGGATGAAATCGCCTATTCCACATCGAAGGAAAAGAATCTGGACTCGGTTTCGATTGAGAACTGCCATCCCGGCGAGGAGGGAAAGTTTACCGATGATACATATGCTTCCCTGGTGAAGCTGACTTCCTGGCTTTGCTGGGAACTGGATCTGACAGAAAAAGATGTGATCCGCCATTACGATGCCACCGGAAAAGACTGCCCGCGTTATTATGTGGCCCACGAAGACGAGTGGAACGCATTTTTAAAAGATGTAAAGGCGGCGTTAAAGGAACTGAATAAGAATGGCAGGCCCGACAGCCAAAAGACCGGAACTGATAATTCCGAAAGTGAAAATTTAAAAAGTGATAATTCGGATAACAGCAAGAAAAGTACCGGACAGAATGAAAACGCCGGTAATCTGGAAACAATGAAAGCGGAGTAAGGGAGATGCAGTTTAAGCAAATCACAGTGCTGTCGGCAGCAGAAGATTTTAGATAACAAATCATTATAAAAGGAGTGGAACCCATTTTTATGCGTTCCACTCCTTTTTCCTGCTTAAAAATAACGGTGTCTCTCATTTACAGCAGCGCCGGAAATGTAATAAATACCGTAGTGCCGATATACGGCCGGCTCGTGTAGCGAAGGCCGTACTGCGTTCCGTAAGAAAGCTGGATTCTTTCATGAATATTCCATACACCATAGCCGGAATTCTTTTCCCCGCGGGTAAGGAGTGTCCCCAGCTTCTCCTCTGGAATTCCGATCCCGTCGTCTTCAATAGAAATGGTAATCACGCCGTCTTCCAGCCCAGCCCTGATGGTAATTTCTCCGGATTCCGAACTTTTTTCGCGGATTCCATGAAGGATTGCATTTTCAACCAGCGGCTGGAGAATAATTTTGATAATCTTATAGTCGTATAGCTCTTCCGGCACATCGATGGTCAGCTTAAAATGATCTTCAAACCGCATATTCTGAACGTTGACGTAGGCCGCCACGTGGTCCAGCTCATTTTTCAGGGAGACGATGGTCTCCCCATGTCCAAGGCTCAGCATGTAGAAACGTCCCAGTTCTTTTGCTGCCTCCGCCACATCGGGCGCCTCATTATCGATTCCCAGCCAGTAGATCATGTCCAGCGTGTTGTAGAGAAAATGGGGATTAATCTGTGACTGGAGAACCTGAAATTCCAGATCCTTGATTTCATAACCCAGCTTATACTGTTCCTTCAGGAGACCGGAGATCTGCCGGACCATGTCATTGAAGCTGTCGGTCAGAACACCGATTTCATCCGTACCGTTGCAGAGCGGTTCGATCTCAAAGTTAGAGCTGACGGCCCTGGAGATGTACTCTTTCAACACATAGATGCGGGAGCTTAACTGCTTCGAGGTCCGGTACAGTACCGGAATCAGGAGAACGATCAACAGGATGACCAGGATGATGGTCTGCTGCTGATAACGTCTCGTCGCTCTTAAGATATCGGAGGAAGGAGTCAGAATAGCCAGAGTCCAGTCACAGCCGCTGATCGGCTGGATTCCAATAAAGTGATTTTTGCCATTAAATTTAATCTGCTGCAGCTCCGAATCCGTGTCCGAAGCGGCCTGCAAATGCAGCGCTTCGACATCCGCCGGCGTAAAAAAGTCCTCCTTTCCGTGATACATAATTGTCTCACCATATGAATTGTAGAGGAGGACAGAGGTACCCAGCGTAGTAGCCGCCTGGGCAATTACGTCTTTAAACGCAGAATTATTGATCGTGGCGGTCAGGGTTCCCAAATACTGATTTAAGTTTTTGGAATCGGGGATTTTCTTCACGTAGGTAATGGCCCCGAGCTTATCGGAGGAGCTGAAAAACGAAGCGGGAAGCCACAGGGAACTGATATTTTCTTTTTCGGAGGAGCGTTCATACCAGCGCTCTTTTTCTTCCTCCGTGAGCTGGCCGAATTCCTTGCTGTTTTCGAAGGAAATGGAGCCGTCGAGCGCAAAGAGGCGGATGTTATGGATATCTTTAGATGTATTGGCATTGTACATGATGCTCTTTGCCGTCGTGCTTAATATAATCCAGTTGTTCTGACTCTCTCTGTTAAATTCATCGCTGGAGGCAATCAGGGTCTGGATTGTCTCATCTGCACTGATCACATTGATGATGTTCTTGATGGAGGTTACCTTATAGCCGAGAAATTCCGTGGTCTGGAGCAGCATGTTCTTAGCCGTATACAGCGCCTGCTTCGTCTCCGATTTTGATGAATAGTAGGAGCTGGCCGAGGAGAAGATCACAAGAATCAGACAAATAATCAGGAAATAGGAGAAAAACAGCTTCTTCATATAATTCATAGAAGAAAAACAGCGTTTGATGTTATGAATCACCTTCATGGATTTTCTCCCTTCTCGGAAATTTTGCCGTAGTCCTGCGGTACTGTGTCGGTGTGACACCGTACTGCCTCTTAAAGACAGTACTTAAGTAATTGGCGTCCAAAAGGCCTATCCTTTCCGCGATTTCATAAAGCTTTAAGTCCGTATCACTTAAAAGGCGGCATGCTTTTTCCGCACGGATATTCAGAAGAAAGTCATTGATGGTTACCCCGGTCTGTTTTTTGAACAGCGTACTTAAGTAATTCTGCGATAAATTTACGTGATCCGCGATGACCTTGATAGACAAGTCGGGATTGGAGTAATTCCACAGAATGTAATGTACCGCATTTTTAATTTTAATATCGTAGATGTCGCCGCCTAAAAGCTGGATGGTATTGACCTCATAATAGATAAGCTCCCTGTATTCCGCCAGCGAAAGCGTCTCAAATGCATCCCAGGACACCACCCTTTCATCCCAGCTTTTTTCTATGGTCATCATGTAAATCTTGTAGAGTTCACCGCGAATATAGGGAATGTCCGTATACTTTTCCCGGGCAAGAGTGTCAAACAGTGTTTCCGCACCGGATAAGGTCAGTTCCTTCAGACGAAAGATATTTTTGGGAACCTCTTTTAAAGGCAGCGGTTCCGCAAAAGTAATCGTCCCATAATTCTCATAGTAAAAGCTTTCATATTCGGTCATCCGTGATACCGCAGCATAGAGTTCGGGAATCTCCGTCAGGGAGAGACAGGGCCAGCTGATTCCGATCGCTGTCTCCGGAAGCTGGGATTTTGATGCGGAAGCCTGAAGGTCCCCCAGGATGCGCGTCATAACAGAGGAAGGGAGATTCCTGTAAATGAGTACGGCCTCTCTCGAAGAACGAAGGCTTAGGTAATCGTCCGGGGCAAGACCGTGCGCCTGCTCGAGTTCTCGGGCAACCGAAGAGAGAAAGGCTCTGGCACCGGCATCACCGGCCAGCTTTTTGACGGGCCGGATACAGGACAGGGAGTAATTCCCTATTTTAGTCCACTCAAAATAGAGCGGGATAAAGTCCTGACTGAATCTCTGCCAGTCCAGGCCGGGGGAAACGAGGGCGGAGACGATCTCCTCATGGATAATCGGAAGGGCCTTCTGAAATCCGTCGTGAATCAATTCCTCTTTCTGCTCGGATTCCAGCTGCATGACCGCTTTTGATACCGCTTTCCGTATCTCAACCACGTCGATCGGTTTTTCTATGTAATTAACCACCTTCAGCTCGATTGCTGACATCAGATACTCCTTGTCCGCATAACCGCTCAGGAAAATGATCTTGCATCTGGGAAATTTCTTGCGGATAATGGTCGCCAGCTCAATTCCCGTCATATGAGGCATCCGGATATCGGACAGCAGGATATCAGGCTTGATATCATCCACGGCAAGCAGCGCCTCCATCCCGCCTGCGACGGCGGTTACGGGATCGACACCGATTCCGTTCCAGTCGATATGGCGGCATAGCCCCTCCCGTGTCCGTTTTTCATCTTCGACAATTAATAAATGAAACACAGGTTTTCCCCCTTTTTTGCGTCTTTCGCACAGAATACAGAAATAAATCGTAGGATTTTAAAGAATATAGTAATATTAGCATATGTTCAGAAAATTGTAAATCCAATATAATAGGGGTACAAATCACGATAGAAAGGACATGAGTTATGAAAAGGAGAAGAATTGCGGCATTGGCTTTAAGCTTTATGATGGTGGGAACTATGCTTGCAGGTTGTGGGACAGGAAGTGAGGCTCCTGCCGGAGGAGAAACCACGGCCCAGGCCCAGGCGGGGGAGAAGAAGGAGACGACAGAGGGCGCGGCTTCGGGGGAAAAGACGACTCTCTCCATGATGGTATTTCCTTCTACGGAAAATTACGAGACGATCAATGAGAAATTTCTGGTACAGAATCCCGATCTGGCAGAAAAGGTAGATTTTGAGGTTCAGCTGGGAGGAAGCGGAGACGGCGATGTGGCGGACAAGCTGAGACTGGCTTTAACCTCCGGTGAAAATGTTCCCGATATTGTCCGTCTCAATTACACGCAGCTCCCGGAATTTGCCAAGGCCGGCGTGCTCTATCCGCTGGGGGACTACATTGCGGAATATGAGGACAAGATCATTGACGCAGCGAAAAGTATTATGAAGTACGACGGCACGTATTATGCACTGCCGAGGGAGGTAAAGCCAAAGGTATGGTTTTACCGTGCAGACATCTTCGAGGAATGTGGCATTGACGTGCGTCAGGTAAAGACAATCGACGAATTTATCGCAGCGGGTGAGACGATCCGGGAAAAATATCCCAACGCCTGCATGGAAAATTACAATGTACCGACCACAAGCTATGATTTTATGATGATGTTAAGCGGCACGGGAGCAGGCTTCTGTGATGAAAACGGCAATTATAATCTGGCTTCCAACGAGGACGTAAAGCTGACCTTTGAACGGATGAAGAAGCTGAACGATTCCGGCGTCATGTCCAGCGCGGCTGAATGGTCGGCGGACTGGACTCCTGCCTTTGACAACGGTGAAATTGTATCTCAGCTCATCGGAGGCTGGTTTAAGACCGATTTTAAGAATTTCAACCTTGAGAGCCAGAAGGGAAAATGGGCTATGGCACCGTGGCCGGAAGAGATCAGAGAAGGTTCTGATGCCGGCGGAGCAATCTGGGTAATTCCGGCGGCGGCCAGGAATAAGGAGCTGGCGGCAGAAGTGATGACAAAGATGTGTTTTGACGAAGATGCGGCCAAGATTATTTTCGATGTAACCGGCGTACTTCCTGCATTAAAATCCGCGGCTGACGATGCGTATTATAATGGCGGCAACGAGTATTATGCGTGCAGCTTAGGCGAGGTGAACAGCGAAGCCATGGAATATTTAAAGATATTCCCGTATAATCCGGCTTCCTCCCAGGAGCAGAAGATTATTCTCCAGTATCTTGACGAGTATTTACAGGATAATATGACACTTGATGAAGCGCTGAAGGCCGCGCAGGATGACATGATCAATCAGATCGGCAATCCGTTTGAATAAATAGCGGGAGCATTTATCAGGTACATGTGTATGAAGAGAGGCGATGATGCATTTCGTCGCCTTTCTTGTTGGAAAAATGCCAGTGATACGAAACTATCCGCCTGGCTCGTCACTTGCGAAAACAAAGGAGGCATCGACAATTTGAACCGGTATAAATTAAAAAAATCTGCCGTCCCCTATCTGTTTCTGCTGCCGTTTATGGTAATTTACCTGCTGTTTTTTCTCTGGCCCGCTCTGTATTCTCTGGGCTTAAGCTTTTTCAAATACAGCGGTTACGGTGCGGCAAAGTGGGTGGGACTGCAGAACTATAAAAATCTTTTTAACTATGATACGATGTGGAAATGTCTGGGGAATACAGTCTTTTACTTTATTTTCAGCTTCATTCCAACCATGGCCTTCTCATTTTTACTGGCTCTGGCTGTCAAGTCAAAGTTTGTGGGACGGATGCGTTCCGTCTATAAACCACTTATTTTTCTTCCGCAGATCTGTGCGGTGGTTGCCAGCTCCCTCTGCTTTAAGATTATCTTTGGAGAGAGAGTTGGTGTCATCAATCAGATCCTCGGAAAGACGATTCCATTTTTGACCGATCCGGCCTGGATGCGCTGGACTGTGGTCACTCTGCTGTCCTGGAGGGGAATCGGCTGGTATTTTATCATCTATCTGTCCGGCCTGACGACCATTGGCGAGGACATCACGGAAGCCGCATCCATCGACGGAGCCAGCGGCCTGCAGAATTTATGGCACATTATTCTTCCGATGATGAAGCCGACCTTTATGGTGGCGTTTATCACCAATGCCATCGGTTCCTTTAAAATCTATACGGAGCCGAACCTTCTGCTGGCGCAGAACTACGATCCTTCCATGAAGGTAGCGCCCTATATTAACTTAATTATCAACAGCATGTCCGGCGGCCAGTTCGGAATGGCAGCGGCGGCCGGATGGATTCTGGTAGCTGTGATTCTGGTGCTGACGCTGATTCAGCTTAAAGTTTTGGGAGGTGACGAGGAATGACGAAAAGACAGGGGAAAATAATCCTGCTGAACGCAGTTGTCATGATGGCCTGCTTCGCAGCCGTATTTCCGGTATTTATCATGATTTCCGGCTCCTTAAAGACAGCCCAGGAGCTGTACGGCAATTCGGCCGGATTTCCGGTTCATCCGACACTGGCGAATTTTAAGCGCCTGCTGAACTTCAATTCCGGCCTGATTCTGCGGACCTTTGGAAACTCCATCTTCGTGGCGGCCAGCTACACGGCGCTTTCCTGCCTTCTGGCTTCCATGGCAGGCTATGCCTTTGCCAAATTTAAATTCCGCGGAAGAAATGTGCTGTTTCTCATGCTTCTGATCACCATGATGATTCCGGCAGAGCTGAACATCACGCCGCTGTACCTGATCTTTTCCAAGATGAAATGGCTGAATACCTACCGGGTTCAGATCATTCCGGGGGCGGCCAATGTATTTGCCATGTTCCTGATGCGCCAGTATATGATGTCGATTCCCGATTCCCTGATTGAGGCCGCCAGAATCGACGGGGCCGGAGAGTGGAAAATCTTCTCGAAGATCGTCCTTCCAATTTCCTCTCCCTCCATTGGAGCGCTGGCGATTCTGCAGTTTTTAAGCAAATGGAATGAGCTTCTCTACCCTAAGATCATGCTGACGAAACAGAAGCTGATGCCGATCATGGTTATTCTCCCGACGTTGAACGAGACGGATTCCGCCCGTTCGGTGCCGTGGGAGCTGGTGCTTTCCGGCTGTACGCTGGTCACAATCCCTTTAATTATCGTATTCCTCATGTTCCAGGATAAATTCTTATCGAGTGTGACACTTGGGGCAGTAAAGGGATAAGGCAGCCCATATTTTATATTAAATGAAATGTCCGCAGGATTCGGACGGAAATGGAGACAAAGAATGAACAAGGTTGACAGAATAAGAGAGAAGATAGCCGCAGGAAAGCTGGTAAAGGGATTTTTCCTAAATATGGCCGACCCCATGGTGAGCGAGATGGCCGGATATATTGGATATGACTATGTTTGGATAGACGCGGAGCACGGGCCTCTGGACAGACAGGAGATATTTCATCACATCGTAGCGGCGCAGGGAGCAGGCTGTGCGGCATTTGTCAGGGTACCGGGAGTCGATGCGAAGGCGATGAAAGCGATCCTCGATATGGGACCGGACGGAATTATATTCCCGTTTATCAATAACGCGGAGGTGGCGAAGGAGGCAGTCCGTTCCTGTTCCTACCCGGATCATGGCGGCGTGCGGGGCCAGGGACCGATCAGAGCGATCCGCTACGGTCTGATTGACGAAGATGAGTATATTCAGACGGCTTACGAGCGGGTATATAAGGTTATGCAGATCGAGACTCTGGAGGGATACGAGAACCTGGCTGAAATCATGGAAGTAAATGGAATCGACTCTCTCTTCATCGGTGCGGCGGACCTGGGACGATCGATCAAAGGCCAGACCGGCGAGAAGAAGTATGAGCTTCCAGAGGTATACGATGACATCTGCCGGCGTGTCAGAGCCAAAGGCTTAACGCTGGGGGCAGCCATCGGAGCGACGAAGGAAGAAGCCGCGAAAGCCATGGGAAAAGGAATTCAGTGGGTGGTATTCGGACAGGATGCCAGGGTGCTGGCCGATGGTTTGAAGCGCAATTTTGATGAACTGGCGGAATTCTAGACCAGAGCCTGTCTGAAAGTAATTTTCAAATACGCCCTGGAGGTTCAGGAATGGAGGGAAAATATGAATTACATTGCGAGACCAGAACGATATGAGACAATGAAATACAACCGATGCGGGAAGAGCGGCCTGTTTCTTCCGGCCATGTCCCTTGGCTTGTGGCATAATTTCGGAAATACATCGGATTTTACCAACTGCCGGGAAATGCTGCTGGAATCATTTGACCGGGGCATTACACATTTTGATCTGGCCAATAATTACGGGCCGGAGGCCGGAAGCGCGGAGGAGACATTCGGGCGCGTGATCCATCAGGAATTAAGGGCTTACCGGGATGAGATGATTATCTCGACGAAGGCCGGATACTACATGTGGCCCGGACCATACGGGGAGTGGGGGTCCAAGAAGAACCTGGTGGCTTCTCTGGATCAGAGCCTGAAGCGCATGAACTTAGATTATGTGGATATTTATTACCACCACAGGCCGGACCCGGATACGCCGATGGAAGAGACGATGGATGCGCTGGCCGGGATCGTAAAGAGCGGAAAGGCGCTTTATGTGGGAATCTCCAACTATAACGCGGAACAGACGGCGGAGGCGGTGAGAATTCTGGAAGGCATGGGTATCCACTGTCTGATTCATCAGATGCAGCTGTCGATGATTCACCGTGAAAATGAGGCGGTTCTCGATGTGCTCAATGAAAATGGCGTCGGAGCAATCGCCTTTTCACCGCTTGCCCAGGGAATTCTGACTGGCAAATACATCGATGGCATTCCAGACGGTTCCAGAGCCGCCGGCGCCAGCGTGTTCCTGAATGCCAACCATGTGACCGGTTCTGTCCCGGTGATCACGAAACATTTAAAAGAGATATCCGACAGCCGCGGTCAGAGCCTGGCTCAGATGGCGCTGGCATGGGTTCTTCAGAAAAAGGGAATGACTTCGGTTGTAATCGGAGCCAGCCGTGCGGAACAGATCGTGGAGAATTTAAAGGCGATGGAGAAGCTGACGTTTTGCGGGGAAGAGTTGAGACGGATTGATGAAATTCTGTATGAGAGAGTTTAGGGAAGAGAGCGGATTCTATGGGAATCCGCTTTTTTTCGTTGACAGCAGGTAAAGAAAAGACTATAATATGTATATGCACAGTGTATATACATACATCTAAAACACATCACACTCAACAAGGAGGAAAAGACATGCTATACCAAAGCGATTACATGGAAGAAAAAGCAATTCTCCAGACGGCTGCCCGAATGTGTGCGGCTGCGAGAACGGCGCCCAAAGCCCATGGCAGGGACACCCTGCATACGCTGGTGCTGACTGGAGAGGAGAAAGAGAATCTGGCGAAGAAGATGGAAGAAGTCGGCAGACGTGAGATGGGAGACGGAATGAACACATGGTATGGCCGCGACGCCGGCAATGTCCGCGCAGCCCAGGCCGTTATTTTAATCGGAACAGACAGAAAGCAGCGCGGCGTCCCTCACTGTGGTTACTGCGGGTTTGGAGACTGCGGCTGCTGTAAAGATTCCGGCGGAAACTGTGCTTATACCTATGTCGATCTCGGTATAGCAGTCTCATCGGCGGTTTCGGCCGCCGCATCGGATAAGACGGACTGCCGCATCATGTACTCCGTGGGAAAGACAGCCGCCGAGATGGAGTACGGACACGATGCGGTGTGGCTGGGAATTCCGATATCCATTTCCGGGAAAAATATTTTCTTTGACCGCGGAGTTGTTCACGCGTAAAATAAAAGACAGAAGGAGAGATTGCTTATGTCTAAATTGTATAACAGTACCTGCTACTGTACAAATCTGAGAAGAAGTGCCAACGCGATGTCCGAGTTCTATGATTCGGCCCTAAAAGAGGCGGAGCTGACTATCTCGCAGTACTATCTTCTGGTCAATTTATCGAGACTCGGAAAGGCCAACATCACGCACTGGTCCGAGCAGGTGGGGCTGGATCGGAGTACGATGGTCAGGAATATCAAACCGCTCCAGTCTCACGGTCTGATCGAAGGGACAGAAGGCCATGGAAAGACCTTCGCCCTGTCGGAGAAAGGCCGGCACGCCCTGGATACAGCGACGGTCATCTGGCAGCAGATGCAGGAAAAGATGGAACAATTCCTGGGAAAAGAGGACGCCGATGCCATTCTGCGGATCGGCAGCAGGCTGCAGGATCTGAAGGATTAAATGATTCTAAAAGTTTTGTTTTTTCACCATAATCCTTGCCATTCCGGCCGCCAGGAATTCGGCGATCGGGAAGCATACCCAGATACCGACCGGCCCCCAGATACGTGACAGGATAAATCCCAAAGGTATAATGATGACAATTTGCCGTATCAATGAGATGAGCAGGGATTTCTTCCCGCATCCCAACGCTTCAAACAGTCCGGCGTAGACGACGCTGACCGTCGATACAATAAATCCGAGGCTGATAATACGCAGAGCCGTGCTTCCCGGGCCAATGAGTGCCGGATCATCAATAAAGACAGCGAAGATCTGCTGGGGGAAGACAAGGGCTGCCAGAGTTCCGGCTGTCATAATGGCGACAACCAGCAGCATACTGCATCGGATAATTTTATGAAGCCTTTCCTTTTCCCCGGCTCCGTAATTATAGCCCGCGATAGGCCTGAGCGCCTGCACGATGCCGGAAGCAGGCGTGTATAAGAACGTCTGCAGCTTTAAATAAATACCTAGGATAGCCACATAAATATCAGAAAATCCCGCAAGCATGAAATTTAAGATTCCCGACATGAGGGAAGGCGCGGCCAGCATTAAGGAAGACGGTATTCCAACGCTGTATATCTGTAAAATGGTACTCTTATCAAAAGAAAAGTATTTCGGGCTGATCTTAATTCCGATATCCTTTCTGCCGTAGATGATCAGATAAACAAACAGAGAACAGAACTGCCCGGTCACGGTTGCCACCGCGGCGCCCGTGACCCCCATTGCAGGAAGGCCGAACAGCCCGAAAATCAGGATCGGATCGAGAATAATATTGGTGATGCATCCCACCAGCAGTGAAATCATGGTCAGGAACATGGCTCCCACAGACTGGAAGATCTTCTCAAAGCAAATATGAATAAGGCTTCCCGCAGAGAAACACAGGACGATATAAGAGTAGCGGCAGGCCCATGCAAGCGTCTGCGGATCGGAGGTGAATATGGAAAGGAATGGCTTCGTCACCAGTAAACCGAAGATAATGATCAGGATACAGTGAATAAAGGTAAGCCCCATTCCGATGGAGGCGGCTTTATTGGCTTCCTCCGGCTTCTGTTCCCCCAGTTTTCTGGCGATGACGGAGTTAATTCCCACGCCGACGCCGACGGAAAGAGACAGGACAATATTCTGGAGCGGGTATACGAGAGAGACCGCGGTCAGGGCCTCCGTTCCCAGCCGGGCCACGAAAATACTGTCTACAATGTTGTAAAGTGACTGGATTAGCATGGACAGCACCATAGGCGCCGCCATGGAAAGTAAAAGCGGAAATACCGGCTTTGTCTTCATAAAATCCTGTTTGTTCTGCATAAAATAACCTCCCTGAATCATCAATGACTGAAAACTGCTGAAAAATGGCAACAAAAAAACCATATGGTGGGCTGTTTAGTTCCAGAAACAGTAAACCATATGGTTCATTAAAATGGGGACGACAATCTATGCTCTGAGTCCATAATCCAAACTCAACATAGCCTTGACATCTTATTCAATTTTATCTTCTTAAGGCATAATAACACATGAAAAATCAGGTGTCAATCGTTTTTTCACGATTTATTCGGCATCTTCCCCGTAGAGCTCCGTCTCAATGATTCGAACTGCATCGGCAATACAGTCATTGCAGGAGCGGAGTACGCGGCCGGTATCCACGCCCTTTAATTCGCGGCAGATCACACTTCCGTTCTGATCCTTAAACTCATTTAAACACTGTCTGGCGGCTTTGTAGGAGACCGCCTTGGAATCCGGATGATCTAGGTGGACCGTACTGTTTTTCATACCGGCCAGAAGGGCTGCGGCACCGATAGCCCCGCAGGTTCCATCCATGCTGCCCATACCCAGTCCCATACCTTCTGTTATGCGGAACATGGTTTCCTCATCAAATCCCAGCTCGTCACAGAATGTACATGCAACAGACTGAGAGCAGTTATAACCGCGGTCATGTCTGCCCAGCGCTTCCTGTACTTTTTTTTCTATTTTATCTGACATAATAGTTCCTCCTGTAATCAGCAATAATTAAACTGTAACCAATATGATAACACTTGCGCAAGAAAATGTCAATTCCTTTGAAATACCTGATTCATCATCGGACGAACCAGGCCATAAACAAGGCGAGCCACCGGGGCATCTGCGGATTATGGGAGAGAAGGAAGTCCTGTACCATTGATATACTCCTGTTTTCGTGGCCAAGCAGCATCTGGTAGAGTCCTTTTGCTTCCTCCGTTCCGACTGCGGTCCTTGCAGAAACGGAAATCCCCACAGCAGCGTGTATCCCCACGGCAGCACAGCCGATGGCATAGATACCGATTGAGGAAAATAGAGAAAAATCCCAATGCGAGTCCCCCAACAGCCACTATTCCGACAGAGAGCAGTCCTATGGCAGCGCCGCCCAGAGAAATAATACCGAAGCTCGCGGCGCCGAAACTCACGACTCCGACAGCCAGATCACCGACAGCAAAGATCCCCTTTGCCACACAGGCGTTGTTGTATGGAAAAACACCAACATGAAAAAGCTTGCCAAAATGGATATGTACCAGCGGAATGCCGAAGATCGAAACACGGCTTTTATATTCGAACCCGGCGGGGGCATTGACGCTTTTCGAAATCTGTTGAATAGTATCCTTCATTTCCAGAATATTTTTACGTATTTCTTCCTCGGAAGCCACGTTTTCCATCTTCAGAACAGGCTCCTGACTGTATGTCGGTTTTACAAAAGCAATATCCTGTACTGATTCACGGACAAGTTCCCTTTCATCACGCACCAGATTATCTACTGGTACAGAAAACAAATTAGAAATCTGTATGATTTTCCCTAATTCCGGCATGGCCTGTCCTGATTCCCATTTACTGACAGACTGTCTTGAAATCCCAAGCAGATCAGCAAGCTGTTCCTGGGAATACCTCTTCATTTTTCTCAGAGACAGTAGTTTATCACAAAATCTCATATTTTCGTCCTCCTGATTCCATCGTTTCTGGTCTGACTATATCAGTTTTTTTGCTTTTTTCAAGAACCTGAGAATTTGCAGATTGTCAACTCCTGGCTGCATGCCTGAAAAGCCGGGCAAATATCATATGAAATAAGAGGCCGCCTGCGCAGATGGAAAGGAGATAAATGATGTTTCCCGGCAGCACCCCCAGCTTTTGTGAAAGACGCTGCACTACAGCCTGATTATTGGGATAGTAGGGGGAGATGTAGAACATATCCGCCTGCCCGAGCGGTTTGGCCGTCACATTAATCAGTGTAGCGATTCCACAGCAGATCAGAAACAGCGGCAGTGTGCTGACGTAACCGGTAAAACTGGAATCGGATTCATGGGAAAATCCGATCAAAAGACCGATAAAGATCAGCAGGATATGCCACAGCAATCCGTGCAGCGTCAAAAACCAGTAAGGATGAAGCAGGCCGGAAGGCTCCGCCAGAGCCATAATACCTCCCAAAAGGTTAAAATCCTGCATAAAGGTCAGGATGATCAGCTGCAGCCTCCTGTTTTTTACGAGGGGCAGGAGCAGGCAGAAATACATGGGAAGGCTGCACAGCTGAAATGGAAAATACCACCAGTCGTATTGCTCCTGATTTACCACGTAATACAGGAACAGCTGCTTGTAAATCTCGCTTGCGGCCAGGATAACGCCGCAGAAAAACAGCAGCCGTATAAAAAACTTCCTCTCTGTTTTTCTGGAAAGAAAGTAAGCCGTCAGCACAGCCGCCAGGAAGCCCGCGGCCATAATACAGATATGAAAAGCAGAATACGGCCTGGGCGGTACCATGGGCCATGCTGTTTTTATAATAAATTCTTTCATTGTGATTACCTCAGTTGAATGCTCATCCAGTCTTTTTTGTGTCTTTCTAAAGTGTAATTCCAGTGGTGGGATAAGTCAATGGGAATCTTGCGGGAAGGATACACTGAACGGCTGGAGCGGCACTTATCTGTTTTATGGCAAAAAATAACGCCCTGCTTTCTTGCAGAACGCTATTTTGCATTAACTTTCGGATTCCTGTCCATGAACCGAACTATGAAACAATTCTTCTAATATCAGATCCCTGTTTTTCAATGGAATCGATTCTTTCGTCAACAGGTTCCTGTAGAATTTTTCGACGTATTCTGTGGTTTCGCTGATTCCCATGCTGTAATTTGCGTAATTTGCACGGACCAGCGCATTTCGGAAGTAAAGGCTGTACTCTTTAAACAAGGTGTTATCAATTTGAAACCCCATGCTGTTTAAATAACATTCCATAAAAACTGCCGTTGACCTCGTATTTCCTTCCATAAATGGATGCGCCTGCCAGATCGAAGAAGTAAAGCGGGAAATCCGCTTAATTACCTGGTCCATATTCAGACCAGCGTAGCTCCGGCTTTTTTCTGTCTCAAAATCATACTCCAGCGTATCGATAAGTGCAGTATAGTTCGTGTACTTTACAGTTTCCCCGTTTAATACGGGTTCCTTTTTATAGATGTTCACATGTCGGAATTGTCCGGCATGATCGTAAAGATCTTTAAAAAGCTCCCGATGAATCGTCTTCAAAGAGTTTATTTGTACAGGGAATCCGGGACTGTCCAGAATCTGTGCGATTCTGGCTGATACGATATCCGCTTCTTTATTCCTCTGCATGATGTCTTCAGGCGATTCATTTTCATAGCGTTCATAGAGAAGCTCTTCTATATCTTCATAAGTAAGTTCCCCTTTGATATTCGATTCTGCAAGTTCAAATAAGTACCTGGTTGGAGTCAGGCCGTCTACCTTTTGCAGCCCTGTCGCAGCTTCCCAATAACTTCGTTTCTGCACAGTATCCTTTGTCTCTTTATAAACCTCATAATCCCGATTCGGCACGCTGTCCTCCTCCTTCCGGATTTCTTTTTTATAGAGAAATTATAGCATGTGGCTTAATCTTTCACAAGGGGATATGCGGCGGCTGTGTTTGACAGTCGAATTCAACTTATGCTAAACTATCGATAACTTTCAGAATAATTAAAAGGAGACAGATACTTTGACGAAACCCTGGCGCCGGAGAAAGCCGATCCTTATACGGAACGGGTGATTGGAGAGCTGTCGGGGGAGTATTATCGAATTATGGCTGGTGAGGAGATGAAGGCTGAAGACCA
>OAVK01000611.1_pt1 | contig 17257 bp, 14 predicted proteins | sample 1495301 | NCBI WGS metagenome assembly OAVK01 (sample SAMEA2580094, study PRJEB22360) | human gut metagenome | biome: human gut; feature: human-associated habitat; material: faeces | place: Denmark | collected 2008/2010
GGGAGCGGAAAGGGTGACATTGCGGTGTCGATCCCGTCCACGCCAGCCTCTACTGCCTTTAAGTACGTCATAGAAGCAACACCGGACGTATAATGGGTGTGAAGCTGAATCGGGAGGCTTGTCGCTTCTTTTAAAGCTGTCACCAGTTCCGTTGCCCGATAAGGAAGAAGCAGACCCGCCATATCTTTGATACAGATGGAATCCGCCCCCATCTCCTCGATTTCTTTTGCTTTGCCAACCCAGTATTCCAGGGTGTAAGCATCTCCAAGTGTATAGGACAGTGCGACCTGTGCATGAGCCTTTTCCTTATTCGCAGCCTTGACTGCGGTCTTCAGGTTCCGAAGATCATTCAGGCAGTCAAAAATACGGATAATATCGATTCCGTTCGCAACAGATTTCTGTACGAAATACTCTACCACATCGTCGCCATACGGACGATATCCAAGGATATTCTGTCCCCGGAAGAGCATCTGAAGCTTCGTGTTCTTGAAACCATCACGGAATTTCCGAAGTCTGTCCCACGGATCTTCCTTCAGGAAACGTAAGGACGCGTCAAATGTGGCGCCGCCCCAGCACTCTACCGAATGATATCCGACCTTGTCCAGTTTATCGACGATCGGCATCATCTGCTCTGTCGTCATTCTTGTTGCGATCAGAGACTGATGTGCGTCACGCAGAATCGTCTCTGTTATTTTAATTGGTTTTTTCTCAGCCATTTCAATCTCCTCCTCGATCTTATTTCACACCGAATATCGCCATAAAAGTTCCCGCCGCAACCGCAGTTCCAATAACGCCTGCTACGTTCGGTCCCATCGCATGCATCAGAAGGAAGTTCGTCGGATCTGCCTCCGCTCCTACCTTCTGAGAAACTCTGGCTGCCATCGGTACCGCGGAAACACCGGCGGAACCGATGAGCGGGTTCACTTTGCCGCCGGTTGCGTAACACATAATCTTACCAAAGACAACACCAGCCGCGGTTCCAAAGGCAAACGCGATCAGTCCCAGGATAACGATCTTGATGGTATCCCAGTTCAGAAACGCCTCCGCGCTTGTAGTGGCGCCGACAGAAGTTCCAAGCAGGATAACAACGATGTACATCAGGGCGTTAGAAGCTGTCTCTGTAAGCTGTCTTACCACTCCGGATTCCCGGAAGAGATTACCAAGCATCAGCATACCGACAAGTGGTGCTGTTGTTGGAAGAATGAGGCAGACAACGATGGTAACGATAATCGGGAAGAGAATCGCCTCCAGCTTGGATACCGGTCTGAGCTGTTCCATCTTGATCTTTCTCTCTTTTTCCGTTGTCAGAAGCTTCATAATCGGCGGCTGAATGATCGGTACCAGCGCCATGTAGGAGTACGCTGCTACTGCAATCGGGCCAAGCAATGCGGTCTGCTGAAGCTTTCCACAGAGGAAAATGGAAGTCGGGCCGTCCGCGCCTCCAATGATAGCGATCGCCGCTGCCGCCTTGTCAGAGAATCCCATTGCCATCGCTCCCAGGTACGCCGCAAAGATACCAAACTGAGCAGCCGCACCCAAAAGAAAACTCTTCGGGTTGGCAATCAGCGGGCGGAAGTCTGTCATTGCTCCGACGCCCATGAAGATCAGGGACGGAAGAATCGACCATTCGTCCAGTTTATAGAAATAATACAAAAGTCCACCGGTACCGTTTTCTGCGTCCTCAAAAGACAACATAATGTCCGGATAGATATTTACAAGAAGCATCCCAAAAGCAATCGGAACGAGAAGAAGCGGTTCAAACCCTCTGTTAATCGCAAGGTACAGGAAAACACATGCCACCGCAATCATAATCAGGTTGCCAACCGTCAGGTTCAGAAATGCCGTCTGCTCTACAAGACGCCCTAACGTCTCTATTATATAGCTCATGTTCTAACCTCCATTGTCAGTTGTCATTAATTTAATGTTGCAAGCAAGGTTCCGGCTTCACATGCATCTCCTACCGCCAATTCAATGCTTGCCACCGTACCGTCTTCCGGCGCGACAACCGGGATCTCCATCTTCATCGCCTCGATGATGACAACCGCGTCCCCCTTTTTGACTTTCTGACCAACAGAGGTCTCGATTTTAAATACCTTTCCGGCTGCTCCTGCCTCAACACGGATGCTTCCTGCTCCCTGGGCGTTTTTTGGAGCAGCTTTCGGTGCTGACGGAGCCTTCGGTGCTGCTTTCGGGGCCGCTGCCGGTGCTGCCTGCACTGACCCACTGTTTTCTTCTACCGTAACGTCATATACATTTCCATTTACTGTGATTGTATAGCTTTTCATATTTGCTTCCTCCTATTTCCAGTGACTGTTTTTTCTCCTTTTTCTAATGGAACGCACTACAAATCCGTCTGTAGATGTTCCCTCACTTGCCGCGATTGCCGCGGTAATCACCGCTGCCAGTTCCAGATCATCCGCCAGATCTTCTACTGTCTCTTCTGCGGCTGCTGCTTCTTCCGGCTCCGGATGGTTCAAGACTTCCACCTGTTTTGGTTCCGTCTTTTTCCGCTGTGTCTTTCCGATCAGACCAAACAGGGAAATGATAAAGAAAATGAAAATCAGTACGACAAATACCGTTCCCATTCCAAGTACGGTATTCAATCCCGCTTTTTTCAGAATCTCTCCCATCGCATACTTGGCTGAAGCTGTAAAGCTCAGCATCTTGGAATCTTCGCTAAATTCAATTGTAATCTCGGCGTCTCTGTCCTTGTATTCCGCGTCTGCTGTCAGCATGATGCTGCCGGAACTCTCTTCTACTTTAAAATCATCATGCTCTACATAGTCGCCGCACTCCTCGACTCCTGCTTCCCAGGCATCAATCATCGTTGTGAAGTTGGCCGCATCTACATTAAATCCAGACTGAAGCAGTGTCAGATTCAGCTGCAATTCGTTCACATCTTTGAAAGCGTCCAGCTCCTCGGACGACATCTGACTGAAACTGGAGATGAGTGCGTCCGCCTGACTGATCAGCGTCTCTTTGTCGTAGTTCGCCTCAGAACTGCTACATCCGGAAAGAGCAAACACGAGAGCAAGGAGGACTGCCAATAAACTTATTCTCTTCTTCAACTCATCTCACCTCTCTATATTGTTCCGTGCTTTTTCACCGGATGATCCTCTCTTTTTGTAAAGAGCATCTCCAGCGCTCCAATGACATATTTCCTTGTATCTTCCGGAGCGATCACGGTATCCACATAGCCTCTTGCCGCCGCGGAAGCCGCGCTCTCCTGAAGATTCTGGTAAACTTCCGCCTGCGCTCTTTGCTCTTCTAAAGATGCATCCGGACAGAGGATCTTCGCCGCCAAAGACGCATCCATCGTGCCAATCCGGGCATCGGTCCAGGCATAAACCATGTCCGCGCCCAGCGCCTTGCCGTTCATCACAAGGTAGCCGCTTCCGTATGCCTTTCCTGTCACCACATTAATCTTCGGCACTGTTGCGGAAGCGAACGCATAAACAAGCCTTGCGGCCTCTCTTGCAAGCGTCTTCTCGCCGCACTTGGACGCCTTGAATCCATCTACGTCTGTCAGCGTCAATACCGGAATCTCAAAGGCATCACAAAATGTCACGAAATCCGCTGCTTTCTTACATCCTTTGGAGGACAGGGAACCGTCAAATTCCTGCTGTGTCTTTCCTTCTTCATCGTAGACTTTCGAACGGTTCGCCACAACTCCGACCGTCACACCGTTCATACGGATAAATCCGGTCACCATCTCTTTTGCATAGTCCGCCTTGACTTCTATAAAATTCTGATTGTCAGCAATCATGGACAAAACGAGAGTAGCATCATCGGATCCGTTTTCAATTCCGGCGCACACACGGTTCAGATCATCGGTACATTCCTCGTAAGAATCGTTGTCTTCGTTGTTCGCTGGAATCATGCAGATCAAATCCCGGATCTGCGAGAGAATCTCTCCCTCGGTTCCGCGAAAATCTACATTTCCTGCTTCCTCAGCCTGAAATCCCGCGCTAGAAGTATCGCATGTTTCCACACGATTCCCCGGAATTGCGTTAGGAGAATTGACAAAAAGCTTTCCTTTTTCTTCCATGAAAGTAAAATCGGAAAGACCGGAAAGGATCGCCGCGCCGCCGCCGCAGGTTCCGAAAACGGCTGTAATCTGCGGAATCACACCAGATGCGAGTGCCTGTTTCGCATAGATCGTACCAAACGCCTGTAAAGCGTCCGTGCCTTCCTGAAGGCGCAGACCCGAACAATCAATCATTCCTATCACCGGCGCTCCCATCTTCATGGCCATGTCGTAAAGTCCGGTGATCTTCTTTGCATGCATCTCTCCGATGGAGCCGCCGAAAACGGATGCGTCCTGGCTGTAGACGTATACCAGACTTCCGTCAATGACTCCATATCCGGTGATCACCCCATCGCCCGGAACTTTGCTTTCCTGCATGTTGAAATCCGTACTTCTCGCCGTCACGGCGCCGCCGATTTCAACAAAGCTGCCGGCATCCAGTAATTCTGAAATCCTGAAAGCTGCCGGCGTTTTTGCTGCTTCGTTACTCATAAACCTAGCCCTCCATTTGTATTATATTACTAAAAGTTAAACCAAATTTTAGCCAATTATATTATAGGTTCTACAGCTTCATTTTTCAAGTGCTTGTGTGAAATTTTTGACAGTTTTTTTCAACAATGTAGTACATTATCATTTTAAAGTGCTCATGTTTTTTCTGTATATTTTTTACCTCCATTTTATTTTATCCAATTCATTATTTTCTTTTTCCTTTTTTCTGTCATTTTTTTTATAAAAATTTAATAATTTTAAGGCGTGTTACAAAAAATTCATTGTCTCGACAGTCAAATTGTGTTAAAATACTCTATACAGGGATGTCATTATGTTATAAAGGAATTCCAGAAGAGATGACATCTTTTGTCTTTTTATGGCAATCAAAAGTGATTCCGAGTCAAAAAGCAGATCTGTCCTGACTTTCTCCCAGGTCAGGAGGTAAGGGCAGATCTGATGTTCAGCCGGGACAATTTTTTGTCTCGCATCGCTTTTCCACCGTCCAGGTGGATGGATCTTACAGAGCTGGGCTAATGCAGTACCTGGATCTGTCAGATCGCGGATATTATCCAGATGCGGAGCAGACCGGATCTTTTTCACGGCATCTTCTGCCAAGAGCAGATCTTTTCGATTCTGTGAAAAAGTTCGGGCCGGTTCGGTATTTGGATGAGAAAAGGGAGTTTTCCTCTTCCGTCCTGCCAGTTTGTCCGATCTTTCCGACCGGGCAAAGACAAGGAGACAGATCATTCCCTGACAGCCTTTTAGACTGTTCACTCTGTCTTTTGATGTTGTTCTTCTGCGAAATATCATTCCTTTACATAGTCTTTTTCCAGCCGGTATATTATGGATGCTGATTTCATAATCTGTAAAAAGACATCCGCCGTAAGGCAGACTACCGTCTGATCCGATTCTGACATAAGCTGCTGCATCAGTCCATGTCTGTTTTCAATTCAGACATCTCTTCGTGCGTTTGCATGTAGAGTTTTTTCCTTAAATCTTAGGAAAGGGCCTGGATGATTTACGTATGAGAAATCAAAAAATTTATTGGAGGGTTTTGACTATGGGAAACACAGCAACTAAATCCAAGAAAGGTTATCCTTTTGGTTTCTACGCTTGTTCTCTGGGATTCACATTTGAAAGATGTGCATTCTACACTGTAAAATGGCTCCTTGCCATTTGGCTTGCTACAGAGACAACAAGTAAGATGGGTGGTATGGGACTTACTTCTGTAGAAGCAGGATCCATCTCTGCTTACTTCGTAGCAGCTACTTATATTACCCCAATGATCGGCGGATACCTCGCTGACTACTGGGTAAGTCCGAGACTTTGCGTAGTTCTTGGTATGATTCTTATGGGTGCCGGCTATCTTGTCGGATGGCAGGCAACAAACTTAACACTGGTATGGGTAATGATTATCCTCGTTGCCATTGGTACAGGTTTATTCAAGGGTAACTTATCCGGTGTTAACAGTTTGATGTTTGATGATCAGAATGAATTGAACTCTGCATTCTCTGTACAGTACTCTTTCGTTAATATCGGTTCTTTCATCGGAACAACTTTTGTCGTACTGCTTGCAGATTCACAGGGATATCAGTTCCTTCTTTTAATCGCAGGTATTCTTCTGCTGGTAGATGCAGTTTGGTTCCTTGCAAACGGCAAATCTCTTGGTGATAAAGGAAAACAGCCGTTTAAGAAAGATCAGAGATCATTCGTTGACAAAGATAAGAAAGCTTCTGAAGAGAGCAAACCACTCACAACAGGTGACAAGAAGCGTGTATTCGCCATTATTATTGTTACACTTCTTTCTGCAATCTTCTGGATTGTATGGTATATGTCTTACAACGTAGTTTACTACTACTTTGGATTCGGTGATAGCTCCGAATTCCTGAACTGGGCAGACTGGAGCCTATTCGGATGGAAGATTCCTCAGACATCCTACTTTGACTCTCTGAATGCTCTGACATGTATCGTTCTCGGACCTGTCTTTGCCATCGTTTGGGCTAAGATGGCTGCAAGACCGAAGGGTGATATGTCTATGTTCAAAAAGACTGCTATTGGTATTTTCCTTGTAGGTCTTTCCTACGTAGCTATGGTTTTAGCAAACGTAATCCGTGGCGACGGACAGTGCTCTTGGTTCTGGGTAATCTTGATCGCATTATTAATGTCCGTTGGAGAAATGATTTTCTCACCACTTGGAAACTCCTTTATTTCCATGTTTGCACCTGCGAAACTGATGGGTCTTCTGTTAGGATTCTGGCCAATCGCTGTATTTATCGCTACACTGATTTACCCGAATCTGTTCGGTGCACTTGATGCTGGAGCAAGAGCTGGAAAATTCAATCTCTACTACAGTATTATCGCTGCAGTCGTTATTGTCTGTGCAGTTCTTCTTTATGCATTTAGCGGTAAGCTTGACAAACTTTCAGAGGAAAAATAGGAATGATTTCCAGAAAGCGGTATGGTAATTCCATACCGCTTTTTTTATACGATTTTTAAGTTTTTCACACTTCCCACACATAAGATTTGAACTCCGGTCTAAATAGTGATAAAATATGGATAGCTAAATTTATTTTAGAAAAAGGAGGTTTTTCTCATGACTGTTGTAGCAGACAGAATTGCCAGACTTCGTGCTCTGATGGCCGAAAAAGGAATTGACGCCTATGTCGTTCCGACCGCTGATTTTCACCAGAGCGAATACGTAGGCGAACATTTTAAAGCAAGAAGATTTATTACAGGGTTCAGCGGATCTTACGGAACCGCTGTCATCGGAAAAGATGATGCCGGCCTTTGGACAGATGGAAGATATTTCTTCCAGGCAGAGCATGAAATGGAAGGAAGCGGCGTCAGACTGATGAAAATGTTTGTCGGAGATACCCCGTCTGTCACTGAATGGCTTGCATCCTACGTCCCGAAAGGCGGTAAGGTCGGATTCGACGGACGTGTCCTCTCCATGGGCGAAGGACAGGAATACGAGGAAGCACTTACGAAAAAAGGTATTCAAATCGATTACTCAGAAGATCTCATTGATCAGATCGGGGAAGCCCCCCCGCCACTTTCTGACAAACCGGCATTTTTCCTGGAAGAAAAGTACAGTGGAGAAAGCGCTTTATCCAAACTAAAAAGAGTACGGAAGGTCATGGAAGAACAGGGTGCAACCGTACATATCATTGCTTCTTTGGATGACGTCTGCTGGCTGCTCAATGTGCGCGGCGATGACATCGATTTCTTCCCGCTCCTGCTCTCCTACGCGATTGTAAAGACAGACAGCGTAGATCTTTATGTGGATGAAACCAAGCTGAACGACCAAATCCTTGCGGAATTTGCAAAAGTCGATGTTGTTCTGCATCCGTACAATGATATTTATGAAGATATCAAAAATCTTTCCGAAAATGATGTTGCCATGATCGATCCGATGAAAATGAATTATGCGCTTTATAAGAATATTCCTTGTAAGACCGTAGAATGTGCAAATCCGACGATTCTTATGAAAGCAATGAAAAATCCTGTAGAGCTGGAAAATATTAAAGAGGCTCACATCAAGGATGGCGTAGCCATCACGAAATTCATGTACTGGATCAAAACCAGATACGATAAAGAGGTCATCACAGAGCTTAGCGCTGCTGACAAACTCACAAGTCTCCGTGCGGAACAAGAAGGGTATATCCGCGACAGCTTCGAGCCTCTTTGCGCTTTTGCGGATCATGCTGCCATGATGCACTACTCTCCTTCCAAGGAGACGGATGTACAGCTCAAAGAAGGAAACCTCTTCCTCAACGATACTGGCGGCGGTTACTACGAAGGATCTACGGATATCACCCGTACTTTCGTACTTGGGTCTATCAACGAGGAACTGAAGAAGTACTTCACAGCCGTTGTCCGCGCCATGATGAACCTGGCACGCGCCAAATTCCTCTATGGCTGCTATGGATACAATCTGGATGTTCTGGCAAGAGAGCCAATCTGGGAATTAGACCTTGACTTCCAGTGCGGAACCGGACATGGTGTAGGATACCTCGCAAATGTCCATGAACCACCGACAGGCTTCCGCTGGTATATCGTCCCGAGCAAGAATGAGCATCATCAGCTCGAAGAAGGTATGGTCATCACAGACGAACCAGGTATTTATGAAGATGGCAAATTCGGTATCCGTACTGAAAACGAATTCATCGTCAGAAAAGGAACCGCAAACAAATATGGCCAGTTCATGTATTTTGAGACGATTACCTTCGCCCCAATCGATCTCGATGGTATCGATCCGCAGTACCTGTCCAAAACAGAAAAGGACTGGCTCAATGACTACCACAAACAAGTATATGAAAAAATCGCTCCACATCTGACAGATGAAGAGCGGGAATGGCTCAAGACATATACAAGAGAGATTTAAGGATTGATTTTTGGGGGACGTGTTCCAATGCAGCGAAACACGTCCCCCAAGTTTTAAAAACGAAAGCTCAAAGTGCATAGCTCTTCCAAAGCTGCCTGTAAATCCAGAGCAGATTTTTCTTTTGGATGCTTTCTCCACTGACAATCGGCTTTTCATCGAGTGTCTCTCCGTTCAGTAAAATTGTCACCGTTCCGAGTATATCTCCGCTCTCTATGGGTGCTGTAATCTCTTGTTTTTCCTCAATCTGTACCTGAATGGCCTCTGTTTTTTTCATTAGGATTCTTTTTTCCCGATCCTGGTCGTCAATATTTAAAAATGTATTTACTGTCCCGTCCTGATAAAGGTTTCCATCTTTAGCGGGGGCATCTTTTACGGTCCTTTTCTTTCCTGCTTCCAGTATCCGAATATCCTGATCCTGCATGGCATCCTCCCAGTAATTACAGTACCCGTACTGATTCAAGCCGTACTGTACCAGTGTTTTCATATCGGCCCACTTATAGTTTTTATTGTTCGGCCAGCCACATGCCAACAGTGCGACAATCAATGTCCGGTCCCCCTGTCGTACCGCACCAACATAGCAATATCCTGCCTCTCCTGTAAAACCCGTTTTTCCGGTCAGTGCTCCCTCCATCATACTTAAAAACGCATTGTGGTTATTACATACATACTGTTTCTTCCCTGTAGTATCTTGAAATGTTTTAGACTTTGTCTGTGTAATCTGCAAAAAAGCATCTTTCTGCGGTGATTCCATAATGCAGTATTTCATAATTCTTGCAAGATCCTCCGCTGTAGTATGGTGAATACCATCTGCATCCTCTCCATCCAGACCATTAGGCGTCACAAAATTGGTATGGCCGCATCCCAGGTCCTTTGCTTTTTTGTCCATCAAATCTGTAAAGTTTTCCACTGACCCGGCAATATGCTCGGCTATCGCCCAGGCGCTGTCGTTGTGCGATCCCAGCATAATGGAATATAGAAGATCCTCCAGATAAAACGTGTCCCCCTCCCGCATCCCCAGATGCACCTCCGGCTGGGCTGCTGCTTTTTTTGAAACTGTGACAACATCTGTCCCTTTTCCCAACTCCAGGGCAAGTATACAGGTCATAATCTTTGTTGTACTGGCCATCGGCCGCTCTACTTCTCCGTTTTTCGCAAACAGCACCCTTCCGCTCTCTACATCCATCAAAACCGCTGACTGCGCATAGAGCTTTAAATCATCCGGTGTTTTTTTATCCGCTGCCTTTACACATAATAGCGTCTCCGTCATCCTTACGGACACCCCAAACATAACAATGATGCATAGTATGATTATTTTCCGATATCCGCCATTTGCCATATCCTGTTGACCACTCCCGTCCAGACTATCTAAGACAACTTTATGAACTTTTGAAAATCTTTATGCCAAAAACACCCTGATCCGGACTGAAATCACAGATTCGTGTTGTAAAAACAGCGAAAACAATGTAACTTTTTTTCATTCCTTTGACCCTTGTGTCACTTTCTTAATGATCCTTCTTTTTATGATAGGTTAAGTTTATTTTCCCAAACCAGTTCGTAAGATTAACATTCCTCCGCTATCTTTCTGATCAGGTATTCCGTATCTTCCCAGCCGATGCATGGATCAGTAATAGACTGGCCATAAGTCCGGTTTCCGGTGATTTCCTGCCGTCCCTCGATGAGGTAGCTCTCCACCATGACTCCTTTGATAAGTTGTTTCAGATCCCCATTATAATTTCTGCTGTGCATCACTTCGCTGACGATCCGAATCTGCTCTTTGTACTGTTTATTGGAGTTGGAATGATTGGCGTCCACCACAACTGCCGGATTTTTCAATCCGGACGTCTGGTACATGGCGCTTAAACGGTAGAGATCCTCATAATGGTAGTTTGGAATACAGGTTCCGTATTTGTCCACGCCTCCCCGGAGGATGGCGTGTGCCAGCGAATTTCCGTTTGTCGTAACGTCCAGCGTCCGGTAGATGAACTGATGAGCCCCCTGAGCTGCCTTGATCGAATTCAGCATCACCGAAAGATCGCCGCTGGTCGGATTTTTCATTCCCACCGGGATATCCATACCGCTTGCTGTCAGACGGTGCTGCTGATTCTCCACAGACCGCGCCCCGACCGCCTCGTAAGAAAGAATGTCGTCCAAGTAGCTTCGATTTTCCGGGTAAAGCATCTCATCCGCCCCGGTCAGTCCGCTGACTGCAATCGCATGCAGATGAAGTTTCCGAATCGCAATCAGTCCCTCCAAAAGGTTCGGCGCCTGATCTGGTTTTGGCTGGTGCAGCATCCCTTTGTAGCCCTCTCCTGTGGTTCTTGGCTTATTCGTATAAATCCGAGGGATCAAAATCAGCTTGTCTTTTACTTCCTCATTCAGTCTGGCAAGCCGTTCCACGTATTCGCAGACAGAGTCCTCATTGTCCGCGGAACACGGGCCCACAATGACGAGAAACTTGTCCGAATATCCAGTGAAAACATTTTGGATCTCACCGTCCCGTACCGTTTTTTTCTCTTTCATTTCTCGTGTCATCGGATATTCCTGTTTCAGATCTTCCGGCTCCGGAAGTCTGGTTTGTATTTTCATTGCCATAATGTCTGTCCTTTCTTTTCCCTGTCCAGCCCGCTGTTTGCCATCATTTTACTGTTACACATGCAACTGGATCTTTGCTTCGTCTTCCGCCTCTTCTTTAAAGGATTCCATCTGTTCCGGGCCGATTCCCGGAAGATCCTCCAATTTCTGGACACTGAATCTTCGTAAAAACTCTTCTGTCGTTCCAAATAAAAGCGGTCTCCCCGGCGCGTCCAATCTTCCTACTTCACAGGCAAGATTATACTCCACAAGCTTATTGACCGCATGGTCGGATTTCACTCCCCGGATCTTTTCGATCTCAATCTTTGTAACTGGCTGCTTATACGCGATGATGGACAAAGTCTCCAGCAAAACATCAGTAAGCACCTGCTTTTTCGGCTGCTTTGCGATTTGAATCAGATAGTCATAAGCCTCCGGGTTCGTACACATCTGATACGCTCCCTCCAGCTCTACGATATTGATGCCCCTGTCTTCTGCCCGATATCGTTCCTGCATGGCGGCAATCGCCTCACGGATACGCTCCTGCGGTTCTTCCAGTGCCCCGGCAAGCCGGCCAAGCTCCACGCTTCCGCCCATAGTAAAGAGTATCGCCTCAATGATCCCCTCTAGTTTCCGTATCTCCACCGTCTTTGTCCTCCTTGTCTTTGGATAGAATCATAATTTCCCCGAAGGTGTCCTCCTGTCTGACCGTAATCTTCCCTGCTTTCATCATCTCCAGCACCGCAAGGAATGTCACAATCACCTGTACTTTGGATGTCTGCCGCATCAGGAGATCCCGGAACCGAAAAGAGCGGTGAGTCCGTGTATACTCCGCAAGAAACTCCATCTTTTCCGGCAGCGTCACCTCTTCTTTCTCGATCTTCCCGAACCGGCTTCTCACCGGGTCAATCTTGTCATGCTGGCGGCGTATGACTTCCCGGAAAATTTCATGGAGCCTGGTCAGTGTCAGATCTCCTATCAGCTCGTCCAAATCCACCGGCTGGGAATATTGTGCAACCTCTTTCGGAAGCGGAGCGTCCCGGTAGAACCTCTGTCCTCCCAGCACTTCCCGGTCCCGCAGCTCATAGGATATATATTTGTACATCTTGTACTGCAACAACTGCTCGACAAGCTCCTGCCTCGGATCTTCCTCCTCTCCTTCCTCGTTGACCTCTTTCGGAAGGAGCATCCGGCACTTGATGTCCAGGAGCGTTGCCGCCATCACAAGGAACTCGCTCATAATATTGAGGTCCTCCCTTTCCATCTGACGGATATACTCCATGTACTGGTTTGTAATCTCTACAATTGGAATATCATAAATATCAATTTTATTTTTTTCAATCAGGTGTAGGAGCAGCTCGAGAGGCCCCTCGAACACCGGAAGCTTTACCGGTATACCCATTGGATTTCCTCTTTCTCTTTGCGTCTTGTAACCGTTTTATTATACCTGATCCGCCCGTCTTTCTCAAGACTTTTGGCGAATGACGATGACTTCCGCCCGGTTAAAAAGGCGGATTGGAATACTATGTCCACCTAGCCCTTTACTGACAATGATGTCACAGTCCCTGAAACAGGAGTGCTCCCCGGAATATTTGGGAAACAGAGTAAGCTGTGGAGAGATCACGCCGCCAATCCCCGGAAGCCGCACGACGCCTCCGTGAAGATGCCCGCATAATACAAGATCCATCCCCCATCCTGCGTACGTTTCCGCATAAAGTGCCTGATGAGCCAGCAGGATTTTGTACGGGCCTCCCTCTGAAACCGGCCGAAGATCAAACTGTCCCGGCATCTGTTTCTCCGGGCTCTCCTCCCGATATGTTTCATGGTGTTTCCAGGGAAACTGTTTGGTGAAAAAGGACACCGGAATCTCCAATCCGCCGATCTGCATCCGCTGGCCCCGAATCCAAATCGTATCAGCCTCGTTTTCCAACATATGAATTCCGGAATCTGCCAGTCTTTTGCGATACTTTCGGTAAGCCTCTCCGTAAGTTTCCTCACACTCTTTCATCTTCTGCTCGTGGTTTCCATTGGCACAGTATACCGGAGCAATGGCAGGAAGCCTCTCCAGAAACGCAGCTGCGTGTTCGGACTTCTCCCCGGTACTACGGATGAGCATATCCCCGCCTACCAAAATCAGATCCGGCGCTTCTCTTCGGATCGCGTCCAGAAGCCTTTGGTTGCCAGATCCGTATTCTTTATTGTGAAGGTCGCTTAAAAATACGATTTTCCAGCCTCCCTCATCCTGACTTCCCATCTTTTTTTTCACTTCATAGTACCGCATGACAAAAGTATGATTCTCATAAAAAATCCGAAAGCTCAAAAGTACCACAATGAGCAGAAGAATAAGCAAAAGCCCGATCATCTTCTCCCTTCCTCCATCTCCGTCCGAACGGCTTCATAGAGATCCCGGATCGTGTCAAAGCAGTAGTCCGGTTTCCAGATGCTTGTCCGCACCTCCTCTTCGTCCGCCTCTCCGGTGTAAACGACCGCTGTCTCAAAGCCAGCGTTGATGCCGCAGGCAATATCAGTATACAGCCTGTCTCCTACGACAAGGAATTCCTCCGGCATACCTTTGCACTGGCTGGCGCAGAGATCCACGATCACCCGGTTTGGTTTACCGATAAAGTATGGCCTCTTCCCGGTCGTATCCTGGATCATTCTACAGATAGCGCCACAATCCGGGATAAACCCAAAGGGTGCCGGACACCTCAAATCCGGGTTCGTCCCCAGAAAATCTATTCCCTCCCGAAACAATAGTTCGCACGCCTTTATGAGCTTTTCATATCGAAGTGTATCGTCAAACCCGGCGAGGACGCAAACAACATCATCCTCCGCCTCTTCTGTCACCTGCACGTTATGGCTTCGAAGCTCCTCCAGAAAAGAAGGCGTTCCCAATACGAACACCTTCTTCCCTTCATAATGTTCTTTCATATATAAACAGGCGGCATACGATGCGGTCATAAACTGTGCCTCTTCTGTGGTAATGCCCCACGCCGCAAATTTTTCCACATAATCTTTTCTGCTTTTTGTGGAATTATTTGTAATATAAAAACACCGTCCGCCGGTTTCTTCGATCCAATCCAGGAATTCTTTTGTCCCGTCATATAATGTCGTCCCGACAGAGAGCGTTCCGTCAATGTCAAATAAAAAATATTTCTTCTCTTTTAACATGATTCCAGCTCCTTTTCCTAGACATTATATAATTTTTCTTTCCCTTTTACAATGAAAAGCTGTCTAAAACATCTTCGATCGCTTTTTTCAAAGACATCGCAGGTACTTCTTCTGTCGTCACAAGATCCACTTCTCCAATCGTCTTTCCTCCCAGAAGATACTGAACCTTTCCGGCTTTCTGCCCTTTCTTTACCGGAGCTTCCAGCGAATTGTCAGGCAGTACTTTCTTTTCAATCCCGCTTAGATCCGTGCCGCTGACATCAACGTAGGAAAATCCCTGTTCCTGAACTGCCTCCACCTGATCGGTCTCCCCACGTTTTACCTTCACGGCCTTTTTCAAGGATTCCCAGTCACGATCCTCGTACTTTCTGCACACGGAAAATCCATAGTTTAACAGCGTCTGTGCGTCTGCGAATCGGGCTTTCACATCAGGCGCGGCCATGATAACGGCAATCAGATCAATCCCATCTTTCTGAGCCGTGGCGCTTAAACAGAATTTTGCTTCTCCGGTAGAGCCGGTTTTCAGTCCGGTCGCATAGGAATACTGCCGGATCAGCTTATTGGTGTTGGAAAGGCCGAATTCTGACTCGCCTTTTTTTGTTTTATGTATAATAGTGTCCATCCAGATCTTCGTATACTCATATACATCGGGATATTTGGTAATCAATTCTCTGGACATCAGGGCAATATCCCTGGCCGTTGTCACATGACCATCCGCGTCCAGTCCATTACAGTTTTTAAAGACTGTATTTTTCATACCAAGACCTTTGGCACGCTCATTCATCTGCTGGACAAAGGCTTCTTCTGTTCCGGCAATCAGCTCTGCCATGGCCACGCAAGCGTCATTGGCGCTGGACACGATGATGCATTTTAGAAGTGTATCTACCGTCTGCTCTTCCCCAGCCTCCAGAAACACCTGGCTTCCGCCCATAGACGCCGCGTATTCCGATACCGTCACCACATCCTCTTTATGGATTTTCCCCTCAGAAAGGGCATCATAAATCAGAAGAATTGTCATTACTTTCGTCACACTTGCCGGAGGACGCTTTGTATCCGCATCTTTTTCAAAAAGCACTTTTCCGGAGGACGCCTCCATCAAAAGAACAGAAGGGGCTGTAACGGTCACTGTTCCTCCGTTTTCTCCTTCTGTCTCATCTTCTGCCATGACGGCAAAGCTCCCGGTCAGAGCCAGCATCACTGCCGTCATCAACACCGCAATCCACTTTTTCACATCTTACCTCTTCACCTGGCATTTATTATATTGTAAGATCTCCCACCCCAAAATATGCCTGTCCCTGTCAGGAAAGAATCGGAAAGCGCAGGCAGATGGAAAACCAATTTCCCTGAAGAAGCGCCCGGATTTCCCCATTCATATACCCGGTGAAAGCTTTTGCGATAGATAACCCAAGACCGGACGATGTTCTGCTTCTGGCCTCGTCAGCTTTATAAAACCGCTCAAAGACCTTCTCTACCTCAATCTCCTCCGGGTGCTCCACATAGTTGATACACTCTACTATCGCCCACTGATCCTGCCGTTTCAGGGTGATCCTCATCTTCCCTGTACCGTGATCCATTCCGTTCTTGATGATATTTTGTAAAGTTCTGCGAAGGCCGGCAGCATTGCCTTCTATTTTCATCTGTTCCTCTGAAAAGTCAATCTCCGGCTCGATTCCTTTCTCCATCCAGACATCATAGTAAGAGAAAACGGTTTCTGTCACAATCCGGTTCAGATAAAGCGGCTCCATCTCGAGCACATACGTCTCATTTTTCAGCTTGGTATATGTAAAGAGTTCCTCCAGCATCTCCTTGAGGCTGTTGATCCGCTCCTCAATGACACTTAAATATCTCGCTCGTTCCTTCGGATCCTCGCTTTCCTCCAATAGCCGGAAATAGCCGTTTAAGGAGGTGAGCGGCGTACGGATATCGTGGGATAGATTCGTGTAGGCGTCTGAAATATCCTGCTCTTTTTTCAGATACCGTCTTCTTTGTTCTCGTTGACGGTCCAACATCTCATTGAGCTCGTCCATCAATTCCCTCAAAGGCCCGGAAGCCTCCTGCCCGGTAATCATCAGATTACTGTCGTAGTCTTTCAGAAACGTCAACTGGCGGCAGATATCCCGTATCTGCCGCAAAATGCCAACCAGTTTTAATAATAGTAGAATAAGAAATGCTGCCAGAATTCCTATGATCCATTCCATTTATCTGATATCCCTTCTCTGAAACACAAGCGCACTGACTGTGGTAAAAACCACACCGTAAATTACCGCCACCAGCGAGGCTTTAAACAATGCATCCGAGCTCCCGTGAGCCTGTAAAAAGCTGATCAATCCCGTCACGGTATGAGTAACCAAATCCACGTTTTTATCAAACAGGGAATGGATTCCTTTCTCGATCATTGCGTAAAGAAGCATCGTCATATTCATACACATCAAAATCGCAAGCGTCATACTGATCAGGTTGTTGGAAATCATAATTGCGATTGCCATCACAATGAGAGCAAGCGCATAATGAAGCAGTATCTGAACCGCGACATACGCTGACAGTTCCGACACCGGACCGATCTCCAGATAGCCGAAGAAAATCTGATTGGAGACGGCCTGCACAAGGAGGGCAAT
>OAVK01000637.1_pt1 | contig 16577 bp, 16 predicted proteins | sample 1495301 | NCBI WGS metagenome assembly OAVK01 (sample SAMEA2580094, study PRJEB22360) | human gut metagenome | biome: human gut; feature: human-associated habitat; material: faeces | place: Denmark | collected 2008/2010
TCCACAGGTGAAGAAATGACTGGGCATGATACTGAATGTGGGTTCAGTCTGCCAATAGTTTGGTGATTAAAGCGCCATGTCGCTGCTTTTGGCGGCTCATGCGCAGACGTTCGGCGCGAATAATGTTTTTCAGATCGCTCAGCGCGGTATCAAAATCATCATTCACAATAAGGTAATCATATTCCGCGTAATGACTCATTTCTGCAACAGCCTGAGCCATACGTTTTGCGATCACCTCTTCGCTGTCCTGGCCGCGACCACGCAGGCGACGGTCAAGCTCATCTTTTGACGGCGGCAGAATAAAGATGCTGCGCGCGCCAGGCATTTTTTGACGGATTTGCTGAGCACCCTGCCAGTCGATATCCAGGAAGACATCGACGCCGGTTGCCAGTACCTGCTCGATGGTTTCGCGCGAGGTGCCGTAATAGTTGCCAAAAACTTCCGCGTGCTCAAGAAATGCGTCTCTGCTAATCATCGCTCTGAAATCGTCGTGATTAACAAAGAAATAGTGTTCGCCGTGCACTTCACCCGGACGCGGCGCGCGCGTGGTATGTGAAACAGAGACCTGGGTGTCGTACAGCGGTTGGGTTTTCAATAAAGCCTGAATCAGGCTGGATTTACCCGCGCCACTTGGGGCGGAAACAATATAAAGCGTGCCTTGAGCCATGAGAGTCTTTTGTATGTGATTGTCGAAAGAGATACTACATACGAGCCTATTATACACGGCGCCGCACCGTGACGCAGTCCCTGTCACACTTTTTGCTTCTGTTTCTTTCATTTTGCCAGCCGTTTCCCTGATTTCGCCGTGTATTACACAGAAGACAAACAAAGTCTGGATGTCCGATCGCAGCGTGATAAATCCCTCGTCGCCGCATAAAACCGCTCTCCTGCAGAATGTTCGCCGGTAAACAGGAGGTGGAGTCATGCATAAATGGATCTGGATGATTGGCGCGTGGGCGGTGGCTGGATACGGGCAGACTGCCTGCCCTGAATGGCCGCAGGCGCAGGCCCGGCAGGAGGTACATCGTCTGAACCAGCAGGTGACGGCCTGGAACAATGCATACTGGCGACAGGGAAGCAGTGGGGTCAGTGATGAGATATACGACCAGCTTTCGGCGCGACTCATGCAGTGGCGGCGTTGTTTTTCGCTGGTGTCGCCCGCGGATAACGCTGATGTGCCGCCCACAACCGGAGAGGTCGGGCATCCGGTTGCCCATACCGGCGTGCGTAAACTGGCCGATCAATCGGATGTCGCGCGGTGGATGCGCGATAAAACGGATCTCTGGGTGCAGCCGAAGGTGGACGGTGTCGCCGTGACGCTGGTGTATCGCCACGGGCGGCTGGCACAGGCCATTAGCCGTGGCGATGGTCGATCCGGGGAGGAGTGGACCGCCAGGGTGCGGCAGATTCCAGCCGTGCCGAAGGTGACGGAGGGCGAGCTGGCGAACAGCGTGCTGCAGGGAGAGCTTTTCCTGCAGCGTGACGGACATGTGCAGAAGCAGATGGGGGGAATGAATGCCCGGGCGAAAGTGGCCGGTACTCTGATGCGCCTTGATAACTCGGCGCAGCTCGCGGAGCTGGGGATCTTTATCTGGGCATGGCCAGATGGTCCTCAGGACATGCGCGAGCGTCTGGCCCTGTTGCGCAAGAGCGGATTTCTCCATAGCGCATCTTTTACGCAGCCCGTTACGGATGCTCAGCAGGTGGCACGGTGGCGAGAGCGCTGGTTAACCTCGCCTCTGCCTTTTGCGACCGATGGCGTGGTCGTGCGTCGCGGCCACGAACCCGCCGGGCGATTGTGGTCGCCAGGGCAGGGTGAGTGGGTCGTTGCGTGGAAATATCCGCCGGCGTCGCGGTTAATGGAAGTACGCGGCATTCACTTTCGGGTCGGGCGCAGCGGCAAAATTTCCGTCGTCGCGCTGCTGGAGCCGCAGTACCTGGATGACAAACGGGTTAAGCAAGTCAGTATCGGGTCGCTTTCCCGTTGGAAGCGCCTGGATATTGGTCCCGGCGATCAGCTACAAATCAGTCTGGCGGGTCAGGGCATTCCGCGTCTCGACAGCGTCGTATGGCGATCGGCGCAGCGTACGAAACCGCAGCCACCCCCGGAACGGTTTACCCCATTAACCTGCTATTTCACCACGCCGGGGTGTGACGCGCAGTTTCTCGCAAGGCTTATCTGGCTGTCGTCAAAACCGATTCTGAATCTTGATGGCGTGGGTGAATCAGTGTGGCGCACGGTGCAACATGCGCGCCCGCTGGAGCATCTGTTCTCTTGGCTGACATTGACGCCAGCGCAGCTACAGGGGATTCCAGGGATAACCGCCGGGCACGGGCAGCGGCTTTGGCACCAGTTTAATCTGGCGCGCGAACAGCCCTTTCTGCGCTGGGTCCAGGCGATGGGCGTACCGATACCCCGGGTGGCGCTTGCCGGTCTGGCGAGGGAAAACTGGCAGCAGCTACGGGAACGTTCTGAAGAACAGTGGCAGCGTCTACCGGGCATGGGGGCAGAGAGAGCGAGACAGCTGGTTGCCTTTCTCCAGCACCCGGATGTTGCCGCGCTGGCGCAGTGGCTCAGCGGGCAACATATTCCCGGGTTTTGAGGAGATCAGTGGGCGTTATGGTTGTAGTGGAAGACGGGCAGCCCCAGCTTCCAGCGCAGCGCCAGCATGCGAGCGGTAAAGCCAAACAGCAAGGTGGAGATCACCACGACGTCGTGGCTGCTGACGTAATGCTGCAGGGCAATATAGAGGATAGCTGCCGCAAAAGAGATGCCGGCATACAGCTCTTTCTGGAAAACCAGCGGGATGCGCTTGCAGAACATGTCCCGCAGTACGCCGCCAAATACGCCGGTAATCACTGCGGCAATAGAGGCGATCACCGGTCCTTCTCCCATATCCAGCGCGATTTGCGCGCCGATAATCGAGAATACCACCAGGCCCAGGGCATCGAGGACCAGAAACAGGCGGCGCAGATGGGGCATGACCGGCGCAGCAATGGTCGTTAACACTGCCGCGACGGCGACGATAATGACGTATTCCGGATGTTTTACCCAGCCCAGCGGGTAGTGGCCCAGCAGGATATCCCGGACTGAGCCGCCGCCCAGTGCGGTGGCGGTAGCAATGATGATGACGCCAAAAGTGTCCATCCGGCGGCGACCGGCGGCCAGAGCGCCGGTCATCGCTTCCGCGGTAATACCGATTAAATACAGAATATGAAGCAGCATAAATCCCCCACAATGATGTCGGGCAGATTAGCGATTTGTGCGTAAGATCACGATTGAGATTTTCTAAGGTGAAGCATTTACACCAGGAAAAACTAATGTGAGAGATATTTCATGAGCAGTATTGCAGGGGGATGTTGATCGAAGGATGAGAAAAAAAGATAAGTAAAAGTAATGCTGGCTCGCAACAAGACGAGCCAGCAAAAGAGATTACTCGATGTTGAATCTGAATGTTGAGTAATGGCAAATGGCGCTTGATTACATTGATTTTTATCTACTCAGGCTTTTCATTATGTACACGTCTATGTACACAGAAAACAGACGCTATGCTGAAAATACCGCTTAATTGAGCAACGCAGCGCGACCACTGCGTCCAGACTGTATGTTTATCGAACAGCTCTATCTCGTACTCTGCAATGAGTCTATCGACTTTGCGAGGCAAGCGTGAGCAGTGCATGTCTTCCAACATGTAATGCTTCATTCTAGCGATGCTGGGAGCGTTTGGGAGTGCATACAGATATTGTCTGCTCAATAACTCGTTCCCTAACTCTTTCGAGTAGACCTTAAGCCTTTCGAAAGGGTTTTTCATCTCTAAAATATGGGCCAGCATCAAAGCACTACCCTTTTTACTTGTGAGTTTAGCACCCGGTCTGAACCGGGACTCAATACGCAGGAATTTTTGATACTCATCGAAATTGATGTTGATGAATTTGGCCCTTTCCCTAAATACCAGTTTCCTACCGCTGGTGGCATCTACTTTTCCGTAGCAAAGAAAATGTAAAAATGAGCGATAACTGCCTACTCTGATTCCCGGTAAACCATGTTCTTTATTAAAGTACTTTGTTTTCCCTGAACGGTACAACCCCCATATATAATCATCTAGCTTGCAGTCATAGATATCAAGAGCAACATCTATTTGTGTAACCCAAGCCCGTGCCAGCAGCTGGTAGAATATTCCTCCTAATCGACGATTCATCCACGATAACAAATGATCTATTTTTGTGGACGCCATATGTTGGGGGCGAAAATCTAAACGTATTCCTCCTGTATTACGATTTATAGGAGAGTAATCTATTCGCAACAGTACAGGTGAATATCTCTTCTTTCCTCGGATCAATACCGCCTTTCGGTAAGGCTTGCCATCTTTATTACGGATATACTGAACGCGATATTGTTTGAATTCCTTGTGACTCATCCTTTTCAGTTTTGCATATGTAATGTTCATTTCGGTATTCTCATCGAATTGACTTACAACACAAAGTTTATCAACTCGCATTTTTAACTTTTGATCTCTGGTATTCATGCCAATACCAAGCGAACAACAAAAATCTATGTTGCGTTTGTTAAGTTTCATTTATATCCCTTACAGAAATAACTATTGGTATCGGATAGTGATTAACTGACTCAATACTCACTATCCCTATATATGTGCATATAACGTGCTATTAGAGCGATGAGCTTTTTCGCTCAATTTCTTCTTGTTTCTGATAGCGGTACTTTCTGACGGCTGGTAATCCACAACTGTACTTCCTCTTCTCTCCACGCTACTGAGCGAGAAGATGCGTTTACACCACCAGTCAGGCGAACTGGTTCAGGGAAATGACCTGCTTTGATTTGGCGATAGAGCGTGGCACGTGAGAAGGCACAGTATTCAAGGACTGTTTTGATCTTGATTAGGCGTAGAGCAGTCATGGTTAAAGCCTGTTTAGTTAACGCATCCAATTGATGCTCCCCGCATTTACAGATTTTTCAGAATGGATGGTTTTTGCGTTAAAAATTGCCTCATTATCAGGGGTTGAGGTATGGGGTTGTTCATTAACATATTGTTAAATATGGCGATATTTTTTGTAGCGTTTTAATCTGATCGTCAGATTTTTTACATGGTAGTCTGATCATCAGATCTAAATTTGACAGTTTGAAGCTTGTCCGTGATCTGATGATCAGAAAATCATAAGGGGTTGGTAATGGCGTTAAAGCACATAAAATTGAGCGAACTTGATGAGTCTTTTGAATTTAAGACTGATGATGAAGTGGAGGATTTCGAGGACGAAGAAAAGGATGGTGGATCTAAGGGTATTGATGAATCTTTAAAAGCTCGACGTAAAGCCAATATTGAGTATCAGAACACACGCAAAAAACAGCTTGAAAAAATAGGAAGAAATCATATTCAACTTCGACTTGATGATGAATGTTTTGAGAAATTAAGCGATTTGTGTGAGGTGCTAGGTTATAAGAGACCTAAGCCTCAAATGCACAATCTTGTTGAAATGTATTCGGCAATTTTTAAATATTTACTAAGAACTAGCGACGAAAGTTTCGGATATTCTCCGACTTCTAGCCGATCAATTAAAACATTAGGTGTCTATAAGTATGTTGATCATCTTAGTAATGAAAAAAATTGGCCGAAGGATGCTATCCTCGCAGAACTAAAAAATAATGGAACCAAAATTTATATAAACAAAATTGGGGAAAAACGCGGCCTATCAGGTAACGAAAAATTTCTTGAACGATTTTTTGATAAAAATAAAATTATTAAACTACTTACAGCAATGGATGACGAGGTCTGAATATCGGACGGTAGTCATATTTTTGGAAGAAATGAGACTTTACTTTGAAGTCTCATTTCGTATATTCATCTAAGAGCATAATAAGTACACGTCTTTGCTCATGGGTTAATCGAGGCCATATCTGATCAAAACGACTTTTTAAATCGGCATCCTTGACTGGAACAAAATCTTGCTGGCTCTTAGATTCATTGTCTAATGTCGAAAAGCAGTCAATAAAAAACCAACTAATAGGTGTATTCAATTTAGTAGCGATGTTAACAAGATGTGCCACATTGATCTTGTTTGTACCACGTTCATAGCGCGAGAGTTGCTGATGAGAGATATCGACAAGTTCGGCTAGGTGCTGAGCTGTTATCCCTAGCTCTTTACGTCGCATCTGAATGCGCTGCCCTACCTGTTTATCTGCACTATCTGAAGATAGCTGAGCCATATACCACCACTCCCCTTAATGTCTATAGATGGAAGTTTGTGGGCTTTTTGCTCTTGCATGAATATCTTCTATGGATTATAAATGAATTTTTGCTCTTCTATGGCTATTTGATGAAGTGCTGAAATGAGATGTGCGAAGCCATATGGCTTTTACTGTAACCATGTTTACGAAGGATGGTCCATGTTGATACACCGGTTACAAGGCCATGATTGAAGGTCTTTGTGAGCAAAAGTAATGAAAAAACAAAAAATACTTATTATTGAATCACGTAGTGATCTGGATATTTATGATGAAAGATACGAGGGAAATACACTAAGGAAGGTTTTGGAGTTACAAGGAGTAGCGGCAAAATGTACTGAGGTAGTTAATGAAGGAATGCTAGTAAAAGCATTAAAGATAGCGCAACGAGAACACATAAAATATGTACATATAAGTGCTCACGGATCGAGTGATGGTTTTATTTTAACAGATGAGGGTTTTATTACATGGAAGGATTTTGATCGTATAGCGTGGCCTATATTAAGAGGTAAATGTATTTGCTTTTCCAGTTGTTCAGTCGGTAGGGGCGCGGAACAATTATTTAGTTTTCATAAATCTTTTTGTAACGCGATTGTGGGACCCACTAGAGATATTACTTGGGGAGAGGGTCTTGTCGCATATTCTGCATTCTATCACCGAGCGCAATCGTATGAGAAATCATCCTTACAGGATGTTCGGGTAATGAATCATATTGTTGGTGCGGGTACGTTCAGGCTCATAGAATCACCATATATATCATCTACCTATACAATTGATGGTTCTCTAAAATATGTTTATTAGGTTCATAAAATAAGGGTTTCTCATGGTAAATATCATAAACAAAAAATCTTTATTCATTCTATCAATGATGGCTTGCAGTACAAGTTATGCGGCTTCTTTTGATTGTAATAAAGCATCTTCCGATGTGGAAAAAATGATTTGCTCCGATCATAAGTTAAGTCGCTTGGATGATTATCTATCTCAAAATTATAAAATAGCTATGAGTCCCGATATGCCTGAAGGAACAAAATCTAAGATTAGAGAATCGCAAATAGATTGGCTTAATAAGAGAAATGCTTGTACTGATGGTCAATGCATTGAGAGAATGTATTCTAAGCAGATGGATTACCTTTGGAATGAATGCTTTGATCATCTTCATGGGGAAATTGAATACGTCAAATACTCTGAAGTAATAGATAAAATTAAAAGAGAGCTTGATTCTCAAGAATATAACAGAACTCACAAGAAACCTGAAGAAGTCATCAAAGAAATATCTGCCAAGAATACTAACAAAGTATATCAATTAGGGTTTAATAAGAGACAATTGGAATCAACTTTGTTTTTAGATGGGTTTGGGAATTATTTTGAATACCATACTCTTAATGAATGTTTGTCCTTGATTTTAGAACTGCCTGATTTAACAACACTAGAAAAAATAACTTACAAAGGTTATGATGGCTTTAAAATAAAAATAACAGGAAGACCTTCTTCTGGGTTTATTTTTAGAGAAGAAAATGATGAGATTTATTTAACTGGTGTTGTGTCAGGAGATAAGATTATTGAGTCTATTACCGAAAATGATATGCGGGAACTTGCTCGTATATTTTTGAGCTATACTAACTATGTTATAGAAAATAATAAAATTAGAACTTACCAATAGCAGGATAATGAGTGAGAAATGGCGTTATCCTTCTTCTGTCGTAATTACTTTCATGGTTATTTTAAATAAAATTTTCGATATTGATTATAATCATATAATAGGAATAAATTTATGGTGTGCAGGGGGGAAAGCAGGAAGGTATACAGTGAATATTTATTTGGTTATATGATTCGTAGTTTTAATTATTATTGAAGTGGTCAACCATTTTAAATGGCAATATGCTATAAAGTAATATTTAGTACAGTTTGCAAATAAGAAATTTCATCTTTTAAAAATAAAACATAAAGTAATTATTGTCGGAGGTAACTATTCCCTCCGACATCTTTTACTACCATTAAATAGGGACGGTGGTTACATTAAAGTGTCGACAATTGATTTCATAGTATCGTCAACTGTATTATTCATGATTAATGTGTAAGCACTGTCATGGAAGCTTGGACTAATTATATAATAGATTTCATCAGATTTTTCGGTTTTGACTTTTACAATAGATGTAGATAATAAATAATCAAGGAAATTATTATCGATTGCTTTAACCTTATCTGAGAACTTCATATATGATCTTTTTTGGTCAATAAATCTCCCTCGATTGTAAAAAGAAGAGAAAAACATTCTTACTTCTTTTTCGACTAAAGCTCTATTTTCTTTAACCCGATTTTCAGCAAGTTGAATTACGGTATCAAGGTCTCCCATCTGACAGGAGTCAAAAATACATGAATTTAAATCCGGAAGTGAGTTTTGGTTATTTATATTGTCGAAAACGCAATTAGAAAACTTTGTTTCGCTAAATTTTGATGATGTGAAGTTTTTATAACCAACAAAAATAGAGTTGAATACATGAGTGTTAGAAAAATCCAACGGTTTTGCATTACCAAAAATAGCAAGATAATATATGCTCTTGTCATCACCAAATATGGGTTTTAAAATCTCCATTTTTTCTGTTTTTGTTTTTTGAGCATTTAAATCCAATAATAAGTGTGTTAGGAAAGATATTGCTCGAAATCGGAAATCATTTCGCTTGAAGGCATCCTCGTATCGTAAATTTGCTTTTATCATATTTATCACTTTCACTATTGACGCCGTTTTTTCAGACTCATTTAGCTGATAATATCTGAGAGTGTCATTATATATTGTGCTATCTCCATGTGCATGTTTAGCTATCAGTTTAAGGTGTTCTTCTCCTTTCATACAATTATTGATGAATTTAATGATACTTATTGTATTAAAGTACTCAAAAATGAAATCGTATTTGAAACTACACATTTCATCACGGACTAAGAGTAATGGATTCCTTAACAACTTATCAGTCAGCTCTTGAGCCATTTCCGGGTAGTACGCTTCAACAATATTTCTCAAATCTTGAACAGGGAAACTGTCACTGTGCGAGATCGTTAACTCCAAAAATATATCTAATACTTCGCTGATAGATATTTCTATTGATTGCCTTACGGATTCTCGCCGAAGTATTGAATAAACCAAATAATCAGTAATATCAGAATTACTGTCATAATTCTTATCATCAAAGGAAAGCTCCAACTTTGAGTCTCCCCCTTTACTATTTTCAACTATAGATGAAAGCAGGTCAACGATGAAGGGCAGGATCCTTTGATTCTCATCCCTTGATATTAAGGGTTTTATGTTAGATTGAACTGCTTTAATCATTTGTTCACAATTATTGTAGGGTTTAAATCTTTTTTCTAAATATTTTTCACATGTTTTCTCATCGAACCCCAATAACATGAATTTGCTAATGTTGGAATATGTTGACATTAGTTCGTTAGTAATAACATCATTTCTTGAGGTTATTACTATTTTCGAGCTATTCATTTGTTTATTCAAATCGTCAATTGATTTTAGAAATAAATTAACATCAAAGCCCTCATGGAAAAGGGGAATAATTTCATCTAGTCCATCAATGATTAATATTACTTTTCCGGTTAATATGGAAACTTCAAATGTTACTTTATTAAAAACATATTCATCATCTTGATTTATACACACTGAAGCATAGGCATCATATAAATCAAACAAACTTTTTATTTGTTTTTTAGCTAGCAAGTTATAAGACTTTTTCATCTCCTCTGATTCTATAAACACTGAGATGGCATCGCTTTCTCTTTGATAAAACTTTGCCAAATTTGAACATAATGTTGTTTTGCCAGTACCTCCTGGAGCAATGATAACATTCGCTACTGACTGTTCATCTTCACTCAATTTTTTCTTGAGATAATCGAATGCAGGACCTAAATCCTCTCTGTTTTCATCATTTGAAATAAGTGGTTGATCAATAAAGTTAGGCCTGGTATATACTCCAATATCTTTTTTTGCATCCTCATCAATACAGTATTCCCATATATATTGGGAGTAGGTAAGTTCGGTTAATGTTAAATTTAGACCATATTCTTTGAAAATACTTCCAAGGTAGCCTTTCTTGCTGCTCCCATTTTTGAGTACTGTCAAATTATCTAACTTTAAACTTTCATTTTTACATAGCGAACAGAGTCTTTGAACTGTTTTTTCTATTGAGATATTTTTAAATAAAAATAAGTAATACTGTACTGAAGGAGACTTTGTTTCCCATAACTCAAACTTTATTCTATTATCTCCAGAAAAGTCTGTTGTATTGGCTTTGTCAAATACAAGTCTTCTGTTTTTGTAGTTAATTTTGAGAAAGTCTTCAACTCGCGTGAACTCTTGTATAGATGGAGGCGCTGCTAGTGAGTATTTCTTTGAGGGTCTTGTGCTTTTTGATGTACCCCCAATGTGTTCTAGTAACATTTTAAAACTTTTTTCGAAATCATCATTTTTACTAAAATCAATATAAAATTTGTTTTTTAAATAATGTGGTACATTTTTACCCTCCCTGAGAATAGGAATTATATTGCTACTCCCAGATTCTAAATATTCCTCCCAATGCCTTGACGTCATCATTGCTGTCTCAATTCCAACGCCTCCATTTCTGCTATTAGATTTTTTGCTATAATTATCAGTAATTACTGGTAATACAAGGTCTGTCTCAAAAACCGCTTTTTCCATAAAATAGTTTTTATCAGAAAAAGAATCTAAATCATACTGGTCTAAAGTTACATTTATCTCGAAAAACTCATGCAATCTATCAGCCAACTTTTTGACCCAATCTTTATGATCGCTATTATCCCAGCTGTAACTTATGAAAATATTACTGAAGGTCATCTAATTTAATTTCCTTGCTCTGGATTTAGTTAACCCTACATGAATGTAGGTGTTTAAGATTCAATCAGAATGTTCTGCTTTTGACATTCATATCGACAATAAAATACAGTTTTTATATGGCCTTATCAATGAGTTGTACCCTTGCTAAATCGATAGTTGTAATAATTTCATTCTGCGATTTACTCAATAAAGCGGGGTTCGTTTTTTCATTATTTTCAATTAAAATCAATAGATTAGACCATAACTCTAAGGCTTGTTTCCTCTCAGAGAAATATTGATAACGGTTGTATATCCCCTCCACACCTTTGATTCTGTGGTTCAGGCAGCGTTCTGCAACTACCGGATCAACGCCTAGTGCAGCCAAGTGCGATCGTGCGGTACGTCGAAAATCATGAATAGTAAAATTAGGCACGTCGAGCAGGTTACTCTTCACCTTGCTCAATGCGACAGGGAGTGTACTTTCCTGAATGTGAGGAATCATGCGGTGCTGCATCTTTCTTGCTGGAAGCACCCACTGGCTATTGCAGGACATTTGATGCAGTTCCTTTAGCCATTCAAGAGCTACTGCCGGGATAGGTATATCAATCGCATCGCCATTCTTAACCCGCTCTGCGGGTAAGCGCCAAACTGATTCATTAAAATCGAACTCTTCCCAACGAGCACCGCAAAGCTCCATCTTGCGGCAGCAGAACACCAGCAGAAGTTTCATTGTCAGTTCGTTCTGGCGTGAGAAACCTTTTGTTATTGGCATTGCCTGTAAGAATCGCGCAAGCTCTTCTCGGCTTAGCCAGCGTTCCCTGCTTTTTTCCTGCCCACCCGCATCATCAATTTCAAAAGAACTAGTAGGATTCGTTTCTAGCATATGCCGTCTTATTCCGTAATCGAAGATACGGCGAGTCCATCTGAGCACGTCGTTAGCGACTGTAGGAGCACCACGCTTAACGATTTTTTGCAGCATGTCATCAATATGTCTGGCTTTAACCTCTTCGATTCTGAGTTGACCGATTGCAGGATTAATGTCCTTATCAATGCGACGACGTAGGATGTCTGGATGCTTCCACCGATTGAGGATCTGACGTTCAAAGTATTCTGCCGCCAGTTCTGAAACGCGTAGCGCGTGCTTTTCCTCCTCCATCTTCCTCAGCGCTTCAGCTTTGCGTTCTTGCTTTTCCCCCGCAACGTCATAACCCAATGCAACCCGTGCTGACTGTTCTTTAGCTTTTGCTCGTGCTTTAGCGAGTGACAGCTCGGTGTACGTGCCTATGACCAGCGATCGCTGCTTTCCCGCAAAGCGATAACGCAAACGCCAAAAGGGTACTGAGTAATTTTCTGGGAAGCATAAATACAGCCCACCCCCATCAGAGCGACCAGCAAAATGCTCACTCGATTTTATCCATGCTCTGATTTGTAAGTCTGTCAGTTTTGCCATGCTTATCTTGTCTCATTGCTGTGTACATAAACTGCGTGTCATAAATGTCAGTATGTACACGTCTATGTACATACGAAACACGCGCTCTAGTGATACATCATGAGACTATATAAAACAAAAAAGGCCATTATTTACAATGGCCTTTTTATCCTGGCGTGACTTAGTGAGACAACGCGAGATCGCGTGAAACGTTACTCGATATTCTGGATCTGCTCGCGCATTTGCTCGATCAGGACTTTCAGTTCGATGGCGGAATTGGTCACTTCGGCATTAATGGATTTTGATGCCAGCGTGTTCGACTCGCGGTTAAATTCCTGCATCATAAAGTCAAGACGGCGGCCAACGGCTTCTTTCTTCTTCAGGATGTTCCAGGTCTCTTTTACGTGCGCTTCCAGACGATCCAGCTCTTCGGCGACGTCGATACGCTGTGCCATTAGCACCAGCTCTTGTTCGAGACGGTTGTTTTCCAGCTGTACTTCCGCATCTTCCAGTTTGGCCACCAGGCGTTCGCGCTGCCACTGTAAGATTTCCGGCATATGAGCGCGCACTTTGGCGACCTCAGCGGTGACGCCTTCCAGACGTTGCTCAATAAGCGCTTTCAGCGCCTGACCTTCGGTCTCGCGGGCAACGATAAAATCATCCAGCGCGCCGTTCAGGGCCGACAGAATATCAGCGGCAATCGCATCGAGATCTTGTTCCTGAGCGGCCATGACTCCAGGCCAGCGCAGAATATCAACCGGGTTGATTTCGCCTTCGTCGCTCTGCATCTTGACCCAGTTGGCGGCATTGACCAGCTGTTTTGCCAGGTTTTCGTTGAGAATCAGCTCGCCCTGGGCGCTGGGATCCTGCTCAAAACGCAAGGTACATTCAACTTTGCCACGGGTCAGGCGAGAACGAATACGCTCGCGCACGACAGGCTCCAGGCTACGGAACTGCTCCGGCAGACGGAAATAAGTTTCCAGATATCGTTGGTTTACCGAGCGCAGTTCCCATGCGGCGCTGCCCCATTCACCCTTGATTTCACGCCGGGCATAGGCGGTCATACTGCGGATCATAGACGTTCCTGTTTTTAAAGGAGAGTGAGGTGGATTATAGCTTTCAGGGCCTTATCAGGATAGGAATAAGCGAGCATTATCCGTATATACACGTTATCCTTCTGACAGCCCCTCTGTTGGCGGCATCGCTCCGCCCTGAGCGCCAGTTATCTATGCTGTCAGGGGCGCGTCACCTCATGCATCCCGCATGATTTTGTGTATAATGCGCGCCACATTCGTTTCAAGCCGGAGAGATCATTATGCGTCCAGCAGGTCGTAGCGCTAATCAGGTGCGTCCCGTCACCCTGACCCGTAACTATACAATACACGCAGAAGGCTCCGTGCTGGTCGAATTTGGTGACACTAAAGTATTGTGCACCGCATCGATCGATGAAGGCGTGCCGCGCTTCCTGAAAGGTCAGGGCCAGGGTTGGATCACGGCGGAATATGGCATGCTGCCGCGTGCAACGCATACCCGTAACGCGCGTGAAGCCGCGAAAGGGAAACAGGGCGGCCGTACCATGGAAATCCAGCGTCTGATTGCCCGTGCCCTGCGCGCGGCGGTAGACCTGAAAGCGCTTGGCGAATTCACCATTACCCTTGATTGCGACGTTCTGCAGGCAGACGGCGGCACTCGTACCGCATCGATTACCGGCGCCTGTGTGGCACTGGCCGATGCGCTGAATAAGCTGGTCGCGGCGGGTAAACTGAAAACCAACCCGATGAAAGGGATGGTGGCGGCGGTTTCTGTCGGTATCGTCAATGGCGAAGCGCTTTGCGATCTGGAATATGTCGAGGATTCAGCGGCGGAAACCGATATGAACGTGGTGATGACCGAAGATGGTCGCATCATTGAGGTACAGGGCACCGCGGAAGGCGAGCCGTTTACCCACGAAGAGCTACTCACCTTGCTGGCGCTGGCCCGCGGGGGTATCGAATCCATTGTCGCGACGCAGAAAGCGGCGTTAGAAAATTAATTTTAAGGGCGGCTGATGAGCCGCCCTTTTTTTTACGTTTTATCCTTCATGCGGTCTTTCTCGGCTGCCACACGCGACCAGCTCACAGCGTTATCGACGTATCTGTGCCGCCTGATGACGCGTGAAGTATTTGGCGTAAACCTAAATGATGAAAAGTAAGATGAGGAGCGAATCCATGAAACCGTATCAGCGCCAGTTTATTGAGTTTGCGCTTAACAAGCAGGTACTTAAGTTTGGCGAATTTACGCTGAAATCCGGGCGTAAGAGCCCCTATTTCTTCAACGCCGGCCTGTTTAATACCGGGCGCGATCTGGCACTGTTAGGCCGTTTCTACGCCGAAGCGCTGGTCGATTCCGGAATTGATTTCGATCTGCTGTTTGGGCCGGCTTATAAAGGGATTCCTATCGCGACGACTACCGCGGTTGCGCTGGCGGAGCACCATGACCTGGATTTGCCTTACTGCTTTAACCGCAAAGAAGCAAAAACCCACGGTGAAGGGGGCAACCTGGTCGGCAGTCCCCTGCAGGGACGCGTCATGCTGGTTGACGATGTGATTACCGCAGGCACTGCGATTCGCGAGTCGATGGAAATTATCCAGGCGCACGGCGCGGAACTGGCCGGCGTGCTGATCTCTCTGGACCGTCAGGAACGCGGTCGCGGCGAAATCTCGGCGATTCAGGAGGTCGAGCGTGACTACGGCTGCAAAGTGATTTCTATCGTTACTCTGAAAGACCTGATTGCCTATCTGGAAGAGAAGCCGGAGATGGCTGAGCATCTGGCGACGGTACGTGCTTACCGCGAAGAGTTTGGCGTATAAGTCAAAAGCCCCGGAGGCGATATGCCTCCGGGATTTCCGCTACCGCAGCTGTGCGGCGACCAGCGGCCAGCGGGCGTCAAAATCATCCGTCGGACGATATTTAAACTCGCTGCGCACAAAACGCGACAGCATGCCTTCGCAAAATGCCAGTAGCTGGCTGGCCAGTAGCGCCTCATCGATGGTGTAGCCTTCACCTTCACGCATTTTCTTCTCACGCATGACCTGGCGCAGCTGAACCTCGATACGCTCAAACAGCTGGTTAATCCGCCCCTGGAGACGATCCTGTTCGAACATCAGCGCATGGCCGGTCAGAATGCGCGTCAGCCCAGGATTACGCTCACCAAACCCAAGAATCAGCAGCACAATCAGACGCAGGCGCGCTGATGTATCTTTTTCATCTTTTAAAATCAAATTGATGCGCGTAATCAGACTGTCTTCGATAAACTCGATCAGGCTATCGAACATGCGGGTTTTACTGGGGAAATGGCGGTACAACGCCGCTTCGGACACGCCGACAGACGCCGCCAGTTTCGCTGTGGTAATGCGTTGGCTACCATCGCTGGATTCAAGCATCAGGGCCAGAGACTGAAGTATTTCTTCGCGACGATTCCTTTTCGCAGTTTGTTTTTCTGCCATGTTTTAAAATACCCCTGAAAATAAGCACTTGTCAGGCAGGCATCCACAAAGTGACCGCAAACGGTCGTTTGCGGTGATGTTATTGCATTAGTGCACTTTGGGATGCGGATTCGATGTGGTCGGGCTTATGCGCGCCCTGAGTGACCAAAGCCACCTTCGCCACGTTCGGTGGCGTCAAAATCTTCCACCAGGTTAAATTCCGCCTGTACGACGGGTACAAAGACCATTTGAGCGATGCGCTCGCCAGGTTCAATCGTAAAGCTCTGCTGGCCGCGGTTCCAGACGGAAACCATCAGCTGCCCCTGGTAGTCGGAGTCGATAAGACCAACCAGGTTGCCCAGAACCACGCCGTGCTTATGACCCAGCCCGGAGCGCGGTAGAATCACCGCCGCCAGAGACGGATCGGCGATATGAATAGCCAGACCGGTCGGCAACAGCGTGGTTGCACCCGGCGCCAGCTCTACGGCGTCGTCGAGACAGGCTCGCAGGTCAAGTCCGGCGGAGCCGGAGGTGGCATAGGTCGGCAGCGGAAATTGCTGGCCAACGCGCGGGTCCAGAATCTTAACGTCGATTTTTTTCATCATAACGGGTCAC
>OAVK01000640.1_pt1 | contig 16509 bp, 19 predicted proteins | sample 1495301 | NCBI WGS metagenome assembly OAVK01 (sample SAMEA2580094, study PRJEB22360) | human gut metagenome | biome: human gut; feature: human-associated habitat; material: faeces | place: Denmark | collected 2008/2010
TGGAGCACCTCAAAAACACCATCATACACTAAATCAGTAAGTTGGCACCATCACCTGAAATCACCCGCTAAAAATAAACGCTAGCCGCTGCAATTTTGCTGCGAGAAATACCACCGCATAACGCCTGATTTATAAGCGATTCGTCTGTCTCTTATACTCATTTTTTGCCTATAACGATCGATTAAAACGATCGTTATATGTTAAATGATAGCTTTTGGCTATTAACCGGACTGAAATCGATCGATTATAAATATTAGCTGGCGACAGAATTAACAGGCTATTCTTCTGTCGCCCGGAGAATATCAATGAGCGAAAGATTAATTCTTTCTGTGAATATATTTTGGGCGACATATAAATTTAAATATTGAATGATGGTTAAATAAGGAAACTGGTAATGCTAAATCGTGTTTATGACAAGTATCTGGCTGCTTATACCTGTGTTGCTGGATGCATTCATGATTTCAAACGTAATGAAAAAGGCGTCACCGCCGTTGAGTACGCGATTGTCATCGCTGGCGTGGCCGCCGTTGTTTCAGTGGTATTTGGTACGGGTGGCTCCGTTCAGACAACGCTGACTTCTGTGTTCTCAGCGGTCACAACGAAGGTAACTAACCTGGTCAATTAACTAATTATTGGAACATCTAATAATGATACAGACATCATAGGATGTGATGTCTGTATTCAGAGATGATTTCAGTATTTCTGGCAGAACAAAGTGGATAACAATGAATATGAAAAGAGGCGGTCTGCTGGTTTATGTGGTGATGATCGTTGTCGGTATTCTGGGGCTGTTTTTCTATTTTAATCAATCCCGCACGGCTGCTCCTCTGCAGGCCAGTCAGCCAGAAAAAAAACCGCAGCAGACCATCAGCGTGGCGATAGCTACCCGTGATTTGGACGCCAGAACAATACTCCGGGCCGGGGACTTTCAGATTAAAACCATGACGGTTGAGGTCGGCAGTAGCGACGCTCAGTTTAATCTCGTCGGTAAAAGCCTCGATAACTGGGCGTTAAAAAACACGGTGCCGGCGAATTCATGGATTTTGCCGGGATTACTGGTGGAGCCGGGCAGCGATGAGTATCTGAGTCTGTTTTTACAGCCGGGAAATATTCTCTACACCTTCGAGTTAAACAAAGCAGACAACTATTTATTAAATAACGTCAAGGCCGGGCAGGGCGTGGATATTTATCTCTCCTATCGCCGGATATACCCCAAACATGAAGATACTCTGGAAGTGGGCGCCGACCAGTCCAGGGAAAAAAATCAGCTTTATAACCGTCTGAAACCGCTGATGGGTAATAAGCGGGTGCTGGCGATTCGCCCGGCAAAAACGGTGGTCAATAACGGCGTCAGCGTGGTGGAAAAGGGGAGTCAGCTGGTGGTGGAGCTGCAGGATCGCGAGGTCAAGATGCTGAAAGGGCTGGGCGGTGAACTGGCGAATGTTCTCCTGTTCCCGGCGGCAACCTCCCCGGAGGGGAAATCGACCATTGCGCTCCCATCGCTGGAGGCGGCGTGGCCGGTCAGCGACGACGTGATTTTTAATCTACCTCCCGTTCCTGCAAAGCTCGCCTCAGAAATTAACGAGCTTCGAGGCTAAATCGCCGCCTGACGTCAGGTGGCTTATAACACCATGGACCCCCGGATACAGGGATATTTTAAAACATGACTCAACGATTGTACTGCATTAAAAGGCTGTTTGTGCTGCTGGTGTTTTGCACGTTTTCCCTGGGGGCCTGGGCGGAGGTGGTCAATCTCAAACCCGGGCAATCGAAAACGCTGCGCTTCGCCAGCGCCGTTAATACGGTGTTTGTGTCAGACCCGGCCGTAGCCGATTACAAAATCGTCAACGATAAAAATATCGTGTTGTATGCCCGCAAGCTGGGCAGCACCGAACTGGTGGTCTATGGCGCGCAGGCGAAAATATTGATGAATCTCAGCGTGGATGTTGACCCGTTTCTGAGCGATATCCGCCAGCGCGTGGCGCGTGAATATCCCGGCAGTACGGTAGAGGTGAAACGCTTCCAGAATGCCGATAAAGCCACGTGGATCCTGAGCGGCACCGTGCCCGATGAAGAGACCCGCGACGGGGTCTATCAGCTGGTCGGCAGCCTGGTGGGATCCGGAGATGGCGGCGGGAAAAGCACCGGCGGCAACGAGAGCAGTGAAAACGCCCGTTTTGCGGTCGCCAAAGTCTATGACAACGTCATTAACCGCTTACAGCTCCCGTCCTCGAACCAGGTCAACGTCAAGTTGACCGTGGTGGAGGTCAGCAAAGAGTTTACCGACAACCTGGGCATCGAGTGGAGCAGCCTGACGCTGGACAGCATCATCAACGGCGGCGGAAATAACGGTATCAACACCAACAGTCCTGGGGTCTTTAATCTGCTGGGTTTCCGCCGCGGTTTTGACGCCGGAAATATCAGCACCCTGATTAACGCAGTCAAAAATGACGCTATTGCCCGGGTGCTGGCGCAGCCGAACCTCACCGTGCTTTCCGGAGAGTCCGCCAGCTTCCTGGTGGGCGGCGAAATTCCGATTATGGTCAAAGATCAGGACTCGGTCACCGTGCAGTATAAAGAGTACGGTATTCGCCTGAATATCACCGCTAAGGTCGAAAAACGGCAGAAGATACGTCTGTATGTCTCCAATGAGTTAAGCAGCGTCACCGGCTCATACGCCTATAACGACTATCAGATCCCCACCATGCGCACCCGACGTTCCAGCTCTACCATCGAGCTGGCGGATGGCGACAGCTTCGTCATCGGCGGCTTATTAAGCGAGGCGGATAAAGAGTCGCTCACCAAAGTGCCGTTTATCGGCGATATCCCGGTTCTTGGGGCGCTGGCCCGCAGCTCGATGACCGAAAGAAGCAAAAGCGAACTGGTGGTCTTCGCCACGGTGAATCTGGTGAAGCCGCAGGCAGAAGCGGCAGCCCGCAAAATGTCGTTGCCGTCCTTTCGCCGCAGCTCGGTGGAAAAACTGTTCTTCAATGTCGGCGTCGACCAGAAAATGCGCGAAGACCGTTTAAATAGTGATGCCGGACGCTTTCTGGAACAGGGCGGCTTTGCCCGCTAACCGTCTCGCGTCATTAAAATATTCTGGAGTGAAAGATGAAGTTGTTTTCGGATGCCAAAAAGAAAAGCGAGCCAGAAGCCGCGCATAAAGCGAAAAAGGGGGCCGGGCAGTCAATTATGGTCATCTCCCCCGATAAAGAGATGCTCTCCGATATTTGCAGTTTGTTATTAATCAATAACTTTAATAACGTTATCAGCCACCCGCTTGATTTTTTTGCGCTGCAGGACGACAGCATTTTACGCGGTGCCGCGACGGTGATCATTGATATCGGCAGCTGCAATGACGTCACGTTGATATGTGAAACGGCCACGTTGCTGATTCCGGCCAGCGCGCGTCAGGTCTTTCTCGGCCGCAATGACTCGATTGCTTTTGCCCAGGCGCTGATGAGCGCCGGCGTCTGCTATCTGCATATTCAGTCCCAGCTGGCGCAGCTGGCCGGGCAGCTTCAGCAGCCTGACAGCGCCCTGGCGATGCGCAGCATGATGAAAATCAGCCTGTTGGGCTGCAAAGGCGGCGCGGGTACCACGACCGTGGCCTGGCAGCTGTTTCAGGCCATCGGTATGCAGACCTCGATCCCCTCGCTGTTGGTGCAGGGCGCCAGCGGCAGCCGGGATCTTGATTTAATCACCTCCCGCACGTTGCCCAGAGACGGGGCGATCACGGCGATGGGGCCCCATCAATCCGCGCGAATTGAACCGCTGGATGTGGCCTGGACCTATGAGGATAGTCACTTTAATGCGTTCAATCTGGTGATGTTCGATCACGGCGTCTACGCCCAACCCTATGAGCATCTTGAGACGGTCTTTACGCACTCCAGCACCTTGATTCTGGTGGTCAACCGCGATCTGAGCGCGCTGCGGGTGGCGAAGTATTTACTGGATGAGAAGCAGCGCGTTGACCTGTCGCGCGGCGGCAAAGAGCTGCGGGTCTTCATCTGTCTCAATGAGAATCACCCCGCGCACGGCGATGAGCTGCGTAATGACGATATTGAGCAGTATCTGGGGTGCCCGCTGGCGGTGATTAATCCGTGGAACGTGAAGAAAAACCAACCGTTGTCGGCCACCCCGCTGTGGCGTTTTGCCGCGCAGAGCCTGCTGGGTAAAGCCGAACCTGAGGCGGCAAAGAGGAGACTATTTTCGTTATTCACATTACGTCCCGATCGCAACTCATAGCGGATGGCGAGTTTCGCCATCCGGCGGGAAGATAACTTTTAAGGATAACGAAAACGATGGATACGGAGAGCTTTGAATCCCTGCTCTATTTTCGCGAGCAGGTGCTGAAGAGCGTTGATTTAGAACGGGTTGATGCGTTGCGCCACGACCGGGATGCGCTGTTTCGTGAAATCAGTGAGGTGATCACGCGGCAGGTGAACAGCAGCGGCAGATATTTATCCTCCCGCGCCAGTCACGATCTGTGTGAGCTGGTTACCGATGAGATCACCGGCTACGGCCCGCTGCGGGAATTAATGGAAGACGACACCATCAGCGATATTTTGGTTAACGGTCCGGATCGCATTTTTGTCGAGCGTTTCGGCAAACTTGAACAGGTCGATAAACGCTTCCTCAACGACGTTCAGCTCACCGATATCGCCCGGCGACTGGTTTCGCGGGTGGGGCGCCGGGTCGATGATTCCCAGCCGCTGGTGGACGCGAGGATGCCGGACGGCAGCCGTCTGAACGTGGTGATCTCACCGGTGGCGCTGGATGGCGCGTCGATCTCCATTCGTAAGTTCGGCAAGGGCAAGAAATCGCTGGCCGACCTGGTGGAGTACGGCAGCATGAACGAAATGATGGCCAATTTTCTGGTCATCGCCAGCCGCTGCCGGGTCAACATTATCGTCTCCGGGGGAACAGGGTCGGGAAAGACCACGCTGCTTAACGCGATGTCGCAGTACATCAATGAAGATGAACGAGTGCTTACGCTGGAGGATGCCGCGGAGCTGCGTCTGCAGCAGCCGCACGTGGTTCGCCTTGAGACGCGAATGGCCGGTTCGGAAAACCAGGGGGTGGTGAATATGCGCCATCTGGTGGTCAATGCGCTGCGTATGCGCCCGGACAGGATCATCGTCGGCGAATGCCGCGGCGAGGAGGCGTTTGAGATGCTGCAGGCCATGAACACCGGTCACGATGGTTCAATGTCCACCCTGCATGCCAACTCGCCGCGCGATGCGCTGGCGCGTCTTGAGAGCATGATCATGATGTCCAGCGCTTCGCTACCGTTGGCCGCCATACGCCGCAATATCGCCTCGGCGGTCAACATCATCGTCCAGGTATCGCGCCTGCCGGATGGTTCGCGCAAGGTTATCAATATCGCCGAGGTGATGGGCATGGAAGGGGACAATATTATCCTGCAGGACATCTTCAGCTTTGGTGCCGAAGCGGATCGCAATGAATACGGGAAGATTCAGGGGACATTTACCTGTTTTGGGCTGCTGCAGCGTTCGGCGGTTTACCGCCAGGCGCTGGTACACAGCCTGCTTGAGCCTTTAAAACAACTGTTCGGGAACCGGATGCCATGATGATGATCATTTTTAGCTTTCTGCTGCTGGCCGGGGTTATCCAACTGGGGCTGTGGTATCGCCAGCAGAAGCGTATGCACCGTTTGCAGCAGGCGGACGCCGCCCGCAACCGGGTGGAGCTGACGAGGCGGCTGATGCGTAATCCGCTGGGCGGCTGGTTATCACGCATGATGAGCGATATGCGTCTTCATCTGCTGGGCAAACAGCGCAGTACCGCCTTGCGCCATGGGCTGATTCTGCTGCTGGTCCAGGCCGCCAGCCTGTACGTTAACCAGAATTACCTGAACCTGAGTCCGGCTATTATCCATCCCGCATTCTTTGTGCTGACGCTGTACGGTCTCTATCTCAACAGCAAGAAAAAAATGCGCCTGCAATTTGATGCTCAGTTTTCGGAAGCATTGAATATTATTAACAGCTCAATCCGCGCCGGTAACTCGGTTATTCAGGGGATTGAGCAGTGCGGGCAAAAAATTGACGGCGTGCTCGGGGATGAGTTCAGACAGATTTCCCAACGCCTGGAAATTGGCGAGGATGTGGAAAGCGTGTTTATGGCCTCGTGGCGACGCCTGCCGTTTAGTGAGTACTACTTTTTCATCATTACCGTACAGCTGAATATGAAAGGCGGGGGTCAGGTCAAAGAGGTGATGTCACGTCTCGGCACGCTGATCTCGAACGCCCGGGTGCTGGAGAAGAAAAAATACGCCATGACGTCAGAAGTCCGCATGTCAATTAAGATCCTGACGGCGATTCCCATTTTTTTCTTTTTCTTTATGAAATACCAGTCGCCGGCTAATTTCGACATTTTACTGCACCACCCGACGGGCCAGCTGATGCTCTATTACGCCATTTGCAGCATTCTGCTGGGGCTGCTGATTGTCTGGATGATGATGAATAAAATATAGGTGGCATATGTTTTATATTATTGCGCTGACGCTGCTGGTTTTGGGCGCCGGAGGGTTAACGCGGGTCTGGCTGCTAAAACGGCGCCGGGAGCGTATTTATCACCTGCTGGAACAGAGCAGCCAACAGTACGCTTTTATCCCGCAGGATAATACGACGCCGGTTGAGCGAATAATGAGGAAAACCAGTCGCCTGGTCTCCTGGACCGCGATGCTGGATAAAAACATTGTCGCTAAAACGTTAACCGTCGTCATCGCGACGGTACTGCTGGTATTCGTTGATGCGGCTGGAATTTATACCTTTTCCCGTGAAATGTTATTCCTTTGCGTATTAGCCTGCGTGGTGGTGGTTATTCTGTTACCGAATCTGGTAAAGGAAATGACCATCAAAAAGCATATGAAAAGGATCTCTGATGACCTGCCATTTGTTATCGATATGCTGGCGGTTTGCGTACAGTCCGGAATGACCATTGAAAAAGCCTTACGCTATATCGCCGATAATACCTATGCCATTAATCCCAATATCGCCACCCTGTTCGACAGGGCGATGCTCAAAACGGAGGTCAACGGTATTAACGCCGCCCTCGAGCAGCTCTATGAGGAGGTGCCGGGGACCGAAGTCAGAATGCTGTGCTCGACCTTACAGCAGAGTATTAAATACGGCTCTTCGATATATCAGGTACTGATCGATCTCTCTAAAGAGATGCGCGAACTGCAGCTGCTGCATACGGAAGAGAAGGTGGCCAGCCTGTCAGCAAAAATGACGTTGCCGATGATCGCTTTCATTATGTTTCCGCTGCTGGTTATCGTTGCGGGGCCAGGCATTATCGGGATGGTGTCAATATGGTCAAATTAATCTCTCTTACGGCGTTACTGGCGCTCTTTGTGTTGTGTGGATGCCAGAGTCAAACCGGCAGCGGTGGTGAACTCAATGATAGCCAGCGTGAATATATTCTCAGTAAGGTCAATAACTATAATGGCTTGATCAAGCTTTACCGTGAAAAGCTCAGCCGTAAAGAGGATAAAGATACCCGGTACCAGCTGGCGGAATACTATTATCTGGCGGAGGATTTCGACTCTTCCCGCCAGTATTTGCAGCCGCTGATCGCCAACAATCCTGATGAGCGGGCGTTATTACTGGCCAGTAAAAATCTGATGGAGCTCGGGAATTATAGCGATGCGCAGGCGATGGTTTCCGCTGTGCTCAGGCAGAACCCCACAAGCGGGGAGGCCTGGAATATGCAGGGGATCCTGCTGGCGCAAGATGGCGATTTTAGCGGCGCCGCCCGGGCGTTTAATCAAGCGAGGCAGCGCTTTGTTGATGACGATATCGTGATTAACAATCTGGCGATGCTGGCCATCATGCAAAACGATTACGCCACTGCCAGAGACTATCTTTTTTCTCTCTATGGCAGGGGGCATGCGAGCCAGAAAGTGCTGCATAACCTCGTCTACGTGCTGGTGAAGCTCCAGGACTTTAACGGTGCCGAAAGTATCCTGCAGCAGGAAAAGATGGCCGACCGTAGCGAAGGGCTGATGGAAGCCCTGGCGAAAGTGAATCCGCGTCCACTGGTGCGGTCCGCTGCGCCTTCAGTCCCGGCTCCGGTGTCGGTCGCGAAAAGCGCTGCGCCAGCGGTGAAATCTGCTGCGCAGGCCGGCGTTGCGCCGCCGGTGGTCAGCACCACTGCCGCTGGACGTAGTCCGGTCTCCGCTCAGGATGAGATCGCCCGGCTGCTGGATAATCAGCCGACGGCGAAGCCGGCAGGGCTGCCGGAAAAGGCCTCGCTGTCGTTAACCAGCGGTCTGAAAGACGTTTCTGCGGTTCGCTCCGGGCGCCATCCCGGCTATTTCCGCATGACGCTGGAGTCGCAGCATGCCATTAATTTCCGTGAACTTCCCAGCGCGGATAAAAATAAGCGTATTTTTGAATTACAGAATGTCAGACTAGGGCATGCGTTGCTGCGGGCGGCGAACGATATTCCCAGAGAATACCCTAACATCAACAAATTGACGTTTTATCAGAATCAAACTGATGCGGTTTTAATTGAGTTTGAATTTACCCACTCACTGGCCAAATCGAAGGTATTCCGCATCGCCGCGGGTAAGAGTCCAGGGGAACGACTGGTGTTTGATATTTATTACGGCTGAACCGCCGGATCTGCTTTTATACGGAAATAATTATTATGAAAATTTATGAATACAAAGATCTGCTGGTGCAGGTACCGGCGGGCGTCACGCATCTGATGATCGGCGCGGATGGAGTATTACGCGGCTATCGCAACAGGCCGGATATGTCGTTACCCCGCCCCTGGGAAACCACTGACAGTATTATTCCAGGCGTACTGAACTGGGAAAAATCACACGCTGAGATTGTCGCGCTGCGGGAATACTCTCCGGTTATTATCCACGAGTTTGCGCAGCCGGGAACCGAACGTTTCCGCGTCGGCGATAAATATACGCTGCATGCGACTATCAATGAGGAACTCTGTTTGACCTCAGAGGTTCATGCGGTGGTCAGTTGCTATACGCCGGGCATGAAGCCATGGTGCCAGATATTAAAACTGAAGGTCGAAGGGCTCTCTATCGACAATATCTTGCTGGCAAATGTTAAAGAAGTTCTTCATGACTTAAAGGTCACTGATTAATTACAACAGAATGAAATGACAGGAGAAAATAATGGCTGAAATGGAAAAGTTACTCGATGGACTGGTTAACCTTGATGGTGCGCTGGGCGCGGCGCTGGTCGATGCGCGTAATGGCATGCTGTTGCACGGCGTGGGCTCCGCCGGTCTGGATGTCGAAATTGCCGCCGCGGCCATTACTGACGTTCTGCGCGCCAATATCAAGATGCTGAAATTAATGGCTACCGGAGATGAGGTGGAAGACATCCTGATTACGCTGGGTAAACAGTACCACATACTCCGACCGGTGAGGGCCGTGGATGGGGTATTTGTTTATACCATTCTCGATCGGCGCAATGGAAATCTGGCGCTGGCCAGACGCAAAGTGACGGACGTCGAAGAGGCCATCGTCATTTTATAAGTAACCCCGCCGGCGTTAAGCCGGCGGAGGGCATAAGGTTCGGGATGATGAAAGACTATAAGGTGATCCTGGTAGGGCGCAGCGGTTCAGGTAAGACCACGGCTATCCGTAGTGTCAGTGAAATCAACGTCGTGTCAACGGACGTACGGGCCTCGGACCGCGTTGTGGCAGAGAAAGAAACCACCACCGTGGGTTTTGACTACGGCGAACTGACTATTCCTGGGGGGCAAAACCGGATGCGGCTTTACGGCACTCCGGGGCAGGAACGCTTTACGTTTATGCGCGATATCCTGGAACGCGGCAGCGCGGGGATTCTACTGCTGGCCGATAATCACCGGCCTGACCCGCTGGCGGAGACTCGCAGCTGGTTGCAGGCGCTGAAATCCGGCCCGTTGCCGGGGAATGCGATCGTGCTACTGGGCATCGTTAAGTGTGATTTGTCCCCCTTACCTGATATTGAACAATACCAGCGCTTGCTACGGGAGGAAGGTCTGTGCTTTCCGGTCGCTACGCTGGATGCACGCAGCCCGGAAAGGGTTTTATTTCTGCTCAAGGTGCTGTTTTGCCAGCTTGAGCGTGCCAGAAATGAAGAGGTTTATTCCTGATGACAAGCATACTTCCTTTTGCGATTGAAGATGCCGGTACCCTGTCTACTGAACTCAGCCAGCAGATTCAGCAACTGCTGCTCGAGTTTGCCCGGAACCATCCCGTTATGGGGGAGCTACTGGTGGCGACCGCAGATGGTTACGAAGTCGCGGCAGTGCTCAAAGAAGAGGACCCCGGGAGGTTACATAAAATCGCGGCGATGACCAGCTCCTTGCTCGGGGTGGGCGCCGCGATGCTGAATGAAATCGATGCCGGAGGGCAGAAGGCCATCACCGTCGAGGGCGAGAGGGACAATATCCTGCTCTGGCAGGTCGCTACGCAGCGTTTTCCATTATGTCTGACCGTGGTGGCCTCCGCGCAGGAGCCCCTCGGGCAACTATTCTGGCTTCTGCGCCAGTTGGCGGCGGCCATTGCTGAGATTTGCCATGCGCAGCCCGATCTGCCGCCGTCACAGGAATATTATTATGAATGATCCGTTAACAATGTCCTTCGCCGTCAGATTATGCTCGGCAGATATGAGCTGTGGTTTTATTTCCGTTACACCGGTACTGGATAACAGGACAGAATTAATTCAGCAGCGCCTGAACTGGTATCACCAATGGCTACACTCGCTGAGTTGCCAGTTGCAAAAAGAGAGGCCGGTTCCGCAAGATATTTTCCCGCTTCTGCTGCAGCAGGCGGTTGAATTAACGGCTGCCGATATTCTTAGCGATGCTATTGCGCTGGCTCCAGTGCTTTACGATCGCGACAGCAAAATCATGGAGAGCGTAACCACTTATTTTTCCTGGCTCCAGACATGCACTCTGTCGGGCCCGGAAGATAATGACATGACGGTGCTCGAGAACCCGTCCACTGAATAAAAAGTGACGCGGTTAAAATCATATTTTTATGACGTGCGGAGAGCGAGGATTATCGTGGATATCGTTTGGCTATTGACTGCCGGTATTAGCGGAGTGCTTATCTATATTTGCTATATGGATATCCGCTGGCGGCGGATTCCTAACCGGGCCACGCTGCTGATACTGCTGCTCTCCTGTCTCGCAGGATTTACGCATATGCCATATCCGGCGTTCATTCTCCCCGGCATCCTGCTGGCGCTGGGTTTTATCGCCGTGATGGTGAAGTTGATGGGCGCCGGGGATATTAAGCTGGTGTGCGCGCTGGCGGTGGCGCTGTCAGTACCGGAGACCGGCAATTTTTTGCTGCTGACGGCCATCGCGGGTATTCCCGTCTCTCTTGCCAGCCTGCTCTATTTTTATTTCTTCGCCCGCGAGCAACGCGCGACGGTGCCATATGCGCTGGCCATCAGCTGCGGGTACTGGCTACAGGCGTGGGTATAACCATTGGTGAATGTATGTTAACAAATATAACAAGCGGCCTGCGTCGTTATTTATGTGATGAACACGGCGTAGCGGCTATGGAATTTTCCATGGTGTTTATTCCTTTTATTATTTCGATACTTTTTATTGCTGAGATGTGCCGGGTGGTTTTTATTTCCTCGGCGCTGGATCTGATTATCGCCGAGTCGGGGCACATTGCCGCTATTACCCGGGTGCCGGAAAACTATCAGCACTATTTTAATGATGAGATAAATAAACGTATGGCGGACTGGCCGCTGATTTCACGCGATGTCCATGTCGAGCTGTCGGTGGCCTGGTGTGACAGTATTTCTGCGGTGCTTAACCACGCCTGCACCACCACGGATGCGCGCAATAAGCCGCTGGCATTTTATAGCGTGACCACTGATTATCAGCCGCTGTTTTTTTTCTTTCCTTCCCAAAGTGTCATCCGTGAACTGAGCCGCAAGATTTTACTGGTACAGGAATTTCAGCGTGAGACAGAAAATGATGAGTAAAACAATGGGCGCTATACAACGCTATTTGCGCGACGATCGTGGATCCGTCGCGATTGAGGCCGGTCTGTACTTTGTCGTCTTTTTTTTGCTGTGTGCGCTGCTGGTGGATTTCAGCGCCGTCTTTCTGAATAAAAGCTACCTCGAACGGGTAACCCATTCGCTGGCCAGCGTTGTGCGCGAAAGGTCCGCCTTTTACGGTGAAAAAGAGGAGCTAAGCCAGCAGGAAGTCAGTGACCTCTACGAACTGGCCGGCGTTTTACTGGAGGAGAGCCGCCTGGCAGGCAGCCGTTATCAGCTGGTGGTGGAGGCCGTCTTTTTTCAACCCAGCGGCAGTAAGGCGCAAAAAAACGTGTTGAATACCCAGTCTTTGTCCCAGGGGACCGGGAGCTGTCGCAGCCGACTTGCGATAACCAGTACGCAGATTGCGGATCTGTCGCCGTGGGATACGAAGGGGCGCTGGCTGCCGGTTTATCAGGTGACGATATGCCTGCCGGGCGGCGAGAGCATGTTTAAACGCGCGCTGAATAGCGTCGGAATAGAGATCGGCGATATTGCCATCAGCAATGCGGTGATCCCGCGTTAATACCGTTCCTTATGGGCGAGGTGAAAATTATGCGAAGCCGGTTTTTACGGTTTATCGTACGTCTTTTGCGTCAGGAGTACGGCGCGATAACCGTGATGTTTGCCATTATGTTTCCGCTGTTAATGATGTTCTATTCGGTGGCGTATGATGGCGCTAATTTACAGAGCAGTCGCGCCAGGCTGGCGGATGGCCTTAATCAGGGCGTGCTGGCGGTGGCCATGGTCGATAACCGCAATAGCACCGCCGCGGATAAGGCGGAGAATATTACGCTACTGCATAACTACCTGTCCTACTATGTGCCGGATGCGACGATCGCCAAAAACGATCTGACCGTTGCGGTAGAAGTGAACTACAGCACGACGGAAACCGGCAAACTTGACTCCGTGGACTATACTGCCAGCGGGAAAGCCAGCATGCGGCCAATAATCGGCGCGCAGCAAGAGGTCGGTTTTGACTCCGCGGTGGATATTCGTGCCGACAGCGGCGCGGGAGTGGTCAGAAAAACATTTGAAGTTGTCAGATTTCCGACTGATTATGCTCTGGTACTGGATTTTTCGGGGTCAATGCAAGACGTTTCCTCAGAACCGGGAATGACAAGAATTGCATTGCTTCGTAAGGTTGTGACTGATTTCATCAGTGACATATTAAATGATGGGTCTGTTAGTAATACGGTAAGCATTATTCCATTCAGTATTGGTGTGCCGGTTATCCTGCCTGGTGAAAATATTGCGGGAGGGGTAAGCGTGGGTTGCTCTTTTGTGGGTAAGCTAAAACAACAGTATCAAAAAGTCGATCTTGATTTCTGGTATAATAAATTCTACATAAATAATTCTAATACGCCTGCTGAGAAGGCTCAATCTTATAGTTATGACTATGCATTATATAACTATTATCAAGATGTGATTGGCCCGGCTACCGGCCATACTATTGATAATATGGTTACAAAAGGGTGGTGCGTCAAAAATACGAATTATGGCAGTAGCTTTGGCAAAGATCTGTACAGCTGTGATGCCGATCCGCGTTCAAGACTATTTGAACACTATGATGAGTTTCTCGAATCGCGCGCAGCAGCACATGATTTAATGCTGTGGGATGGCGTAAGTTATGCAATAACCAATAATGAAACTCTGGATTATGAGGGCATGTTTACCGATGGTTTTATTTTTTCTGAACAGGCGGTTATCACCTTTAAATATATGATTGGTTCGCGGTCGATGCGTCCTTTTGCTCTGGATTGCTATTCTGCATTTAACGCAATGGATTTTAGTTACGAGATGGTAAATCTCCTGAAGGATAAGACGGCAAAACCGAAGTCTTATCTTATAGAATTAACTAATGACATTGATATTATTGATGAATTTAATAACATGAAAATAGTTGATGGTTCACCCACTCATGTTACTTCAGGTCTACTTCGATCCCTGCCGGTGATTGCCAAAGGCACGAATCCCCGAAAAGCGATTATTGTGATATCCGATGGTATTGATTCCGGTAGCAGCACCAGGGGACCCTATGCGATGACCGAGCGGCTATTTAAAACGTACGATCTTTGCAAACGAGTCAGAGAAGGGCTGCTGCGTTACCCTGAGGGAACACCTACCCAGGCGGCCGATATCTTTTTTATTTTTACGGTTAATAATTCGGAAACTGCTCATGCTCTCGATCTCTGGCGCAATTACTGCGCAGGAGACAACGTTTTTCTCGCCACCAACTACCAGGACATTATTAACGTCCTGACGGGGATTGCGAAAAAATCCTCGGTGAAATTTATCAATAAAAATGAGCCGGAATAACCGCCCGCGTGACAGGAGGTCAGAGTGTTGGATTTGGCTGTTTTGGCTAATCAGTGTGCGCCAGACATCGCGCCCCAGGTACTGGAGCGTTTAATGAAAGTGGAGTCGTCGTTTAATCCTTACGCCATTGGCGTGGTGGGTGGGCGGCTGGCGCGTCAGCCCCGGCATAAGGAAGAGGCTATCGCTACCGCGCAGTATCTGGCACAGGCGGGCTGGAATTTTTCGCTGGGGCTGGGCCAGGTGAACCGCCATAACCTCGACAAATACGGACTGGATTATGAAACCGTCTTCGATCCTTGTCATAACGCCCGTGCCGCTGCAGGTATTTTTAATCAATGCCTGCGTCGCGCTTCGGTCAAGTTTTCAGCGCAACAGGCGCAGCTGGCGGCGTTTTCCTGCTACTACAGCGGCAATTTCCGCCGTGGCTTTCTTCCCGAAGGGCAGACGCAGACCAGCTACGTAGACCGGATCATGGCGGTGAAACCGACGCTGACAGCTGGCAATGCCGCGCCCATTGCGGTGATTCCGGATGGGCAATCCCGGCCAACGGCGAAAGTCCCCGCCGCAAAAGAAAACCGGCAAACGACGCCCGGAGCCAGGCTATCCCAGGTCGCCGGCGCTTCATCCCATCGAGGGGTGAAAGCTCTGCGGGGTGATTAGCCGGGGTATGCCTGCGGCGGATGATTCTGGTCGGCGTCATGCTCTGGCAACGAAGTCTCCCCGGAGGCGGCGCGCGGCGCCTTATCCGGCCAGGTGCTAGCAGAGGGCTGGAACCGTAGCCCCGCTCAGCGTCAGCACGAGCGGGGGATAGCGGCAGGCTAAAAAACTATTAAACTATTTATCGATTTACGGCTGTAACCGCGTCTGACGCCAGCTGCGGATCCATCCGCCGAAAACAAACAATCGCAAACCTCTCACCAGCAGCAATGCCCCCCAGATCCCGGCGACCCAGGCAGACCAGTAGTTGCCTGGGTCGGTAAACCGGTTAAGTAAAACCAGCAACACGCACACCACCACGGCGGTCGATAACGAGCGGAAAAAGCGGCTTTCCTGATGCACGCGCGCTTTTGCCTCTTCGATACGTAAATCGAGAGACTCTTCATGGCCCGCCGGGGAGTCACCGGTGATATCGGCAACGTTAACTTCAAAGACGGCGGCAAGGGCGCTCAGCGTTTCCAGCCCTGGGCGATCGCCGTTCTCAATACGCTGGATAGTCCGCACGCTGAGGCCGGCAAGTTCTGCCAACTGCTCCTGGGACCATGCGCGCTGCAGACGTAATTGTTTAACCTGATTACTGCTGTTCATCATGTCTATCTCCGGGTGAAAACCTGAGATGGAGTGTGGCGCGGGGCACTGTCGGGCACCACGATCCGCAGCCGACAGTTGCCCGACATTAACCCGACAGCCGCATGACGCCTGGGGTTACGCGTTGACGGCCGAACAGCCATTCTGCCACGGACGGACTTTCATTCCGCGGAAGATCATCAGCCAGGCAACGATAATAGCCAGCATCAGCACCACAAACAGCGACCAGTGCGGCATATGGGTCAGGATAGATCCGGTAATCATCGGGTTGAAGGCCGCTCCCAGCCAGCCCAGCGACTGGGCGGAAAAGTAGCTCGCCTTCATGCCGGCGGGGGCAATGTTATCAATCAGCATATACTCGCCGGGCGCGTAAATGACCTCGCCAAGCGTAAACACGGCGGCAGATATCCCCCATAGCAGCAGGCTGCTGTCGGAAAGAATAAATCCCCCCAGACCGAGGACGAAACAGAGCGTACCAAAGGTCATGAGCGGGCGAATATTGCTGGCGCTTAAGCGGCGGCCGACGGCGTACTGCAGCGCAACCACCACGGCGGCGTTGACCGGAAGCACCACCGCCACCACCTTTTCGGCAAAATCGCTATCGGCGACCACCAGCACATACTGTGAAATACAGGAGGCGAATGAGCCGCCGACGAACGAGGCCAGCAGACCGGAAAGCGTAAACCACATCAGCGCGCGGTCGCGCAGCAACACGGAAGGTGACCATTGGGTGGCATTATCCTGAGCAATAGCCGCCGAGGTGCGCTGAACGAAGAGCTGAATACCAACCAGCGGCAATGCGGCGCAGGCCGCCGCCAGCCAAAATGGCAGG
>OAVK01000643.1_pt1 | contig 16461 bp, 19 predicted proteins | sample 1495301 | NCBI WGS metagenome assembly OAVK01 (sample SAMEA2580094, study PRJEB22360) | human gut metagenome | biome: human gut; feature: human-associated habitat; material: faeces | place: Denmark | collected 2008/2010
GAAAACGGGCGTAAACCTTACGCCTGACCACCGTTCCGCCGACCAGACTCTGCAGGTCTTCCGCCATCCCGGTGACCATGCCGTGCAGGTTAGAAACCGTCAGTGTCGGACGGGCAGCACTGCCCTTGCCGTTCAGTTCAAATCCCGTCCCCTGAATGGGGTATGCCTGATACTGCCGCCTCTGCCAGGTAACCGGCTCACCTTTTTCGTTCTGCTCATTACAGAAAAAATAACGTTCACCACCGACCTCTGTCAGATCGATTTCCCAGAGCACCACCTGGGCTGACTGAGTGAGGCGTGTCGTCTCATGATGTGTTTCCTGTGGAATATCCTGCATCAGAGCCTCCTATGCCACGACTTGTTCAAAATCTGCCGTTATGGTTACCCACAGCGCCCCTACGCTCGCCGACCATTTACGACAAACCACCCTGATCGGCTTCCAGTCATAAGGTGGCGTCCACTGAAATGCGCGGACGCCACCGTGCCATTCCAGAAAGGCTTTTAAAGATGGGTGTTCACATTTACGAACACGTATCGTCACGCTGTAAGTCGACAACTGGTTATTCAGTCCCGCCGCACGACGCTGTTCATAACCATCGCCCAGCTTCACTGTCACCACTTTCGGCTCTGACACCACATTCATATCCGGGCGCACTTTCCAGTGAAACGTCTCCATTACCGATATGCTCCACTTAACCGACCACCATCACGGGCCTGCTGTTGCATAAAGTCCGCTGCTGCTTTTTTCCCGAGGTCATAAACCACCTTCAGGGCAGCCGGACCTATCTGCCCGTTCGTGCCATCGTTATTGATCTCTATGTTGTACTGCGGGGCAAACATCGCCATACCTGAACCACCAATATCCGCCACAACCCCCAGCTTACCGTCAGCATCACGACGCAGTGGCAGAATGGCTTCAGGTCCAGCTTCCCCCATCACACCCGCGCCTTTTGCAAAAGCAAAAAACGTCGGACGGTTAACCACCGTGCCACTGTAACGACTCAAATCAGCAGACTGATAAATCCCCCCATTGGCATTCAGGGAAAGGCTGCTGAGATCAAATCCCAGTACACTGCCAATCCCTTTTATCGATTTCATCATGGTTGCCTGCGCCAGGATTTTCGCCATATCTGACAGCACAGAAGAGGTGAAGGATTTGAAATTGAGTTTGCCGGTAGTGACAAAAGTTGCCAGGCCATTTCCCATGTTGCTGAAGGCTGACGAGAACACCTGTTCTGCTGTTCCTGCCGTATTATCTGCATCCACGGTAAAATCCTGAAATGCACGCAGGACTCCGTTTTTCCAGTTACCCTGCACAACTTCAAGCTGTTGCCAGTAACGGCGATTCTCATTCAGTTGTCGGTTCAGGCTCTCCGTCAGCGCCTGCTCGGCCTTTCTGTAGTCATCCGTGTTATATGTTCCTTTCTGCTCACTATCCCGCCTCAACTGCTCCAGCTGTTGCTGGTATTTCTGGCGAAGACTCAGTTGTACCTGATATCGCTGCCGCTGCTGATCACCCATACCCACCGTGGCGATATCCAGGTCATGTTGCTGACGCTGAGCGCGCTCTTCTTCAGCCAGTTGACTGGTCAGCTGAATTGTTTTTTTCTTCAGCTCGTTGAGTGCCGTCTGTTTCTGAAGCTCCTGCTGTTTTACATCCAGCAGCGTCAGTGCCTGAATCAGTTCATCTTTACGGGCCAGCACACTCTTTTCATCTGCCGTCAGTTTTTTCCCGTCCAGGTCGCTGATGCGCTGCTGCAGAGCCAGAAGCTGTTTATGCGCTTCTGTCATCCTTTCCGTGGCAATGCCTGCTGACTGTCTGGCAGCAGCAATCTGTCCTTCCACCTGTGCCTGTTGCTGACTGTACTGCAGCAATAACCGGGTGGCCTCATCATTACGGGGTTCGCGTGTTTTTTTCTTACCGGATGCCAGGGCTTTCTCGTAACGTTCATTTTCACGTTGTATCGCCGCATCCCTGACAGCCAGATCGGCGTACTGCATGGCATTAATACGCGCAATTTCACGCTGATGTCGTGCTGCTTCCGTTTCATTCATCCGGTTCAGTGCAGCATTTTCAGCATTACGGCGTTTCTGTTGCTCCTGATAATTCCGCTCTGCCTGCTCTTTTGCATCCTGCAAATCCTTCTGGCGTTTTTTCTCCTGAAGATCGTTAAGACGCTGCTGATCGTATTCAACCTGAGAAGATGATGCCGTCCAGGGGAGTCTTTTCGCCCGCGACACTTTCTCCTGTAAAGCGGCAATCTGTTCATCCAGCGAGTCTTCACGACCAATATTCATGGCCGCATCCCAGAAACGACTCCATAAATCAGACAGATACTTCAGCGTACTGCCCAGCGCATTGAGGTTATTATCAATATCCGCAGTACGCCGACCGGTTTCCTCTGCCAGTGCAGACATGGCTATCCGTGCCGCATCACTGGACCGCCCCTGATCCCCAAGGACGCGTATCTGCTCAAGCTGAGTGGCAGTAAGAAAATGCAGCTCATTGTCCAGAGCCTTCGCGGCATTTACAGGATCATCCTTCAGCCGCTTAAACTGATTTATGGTATCGCTGACCGACTGGCCAACCGATCGCTCCATCTGTGCGGCAGCTCTCGCCACCATACCGATATCGTTTCCACGAAATGCACCACTCCCCACCACCTGAGCCAGCGCACCGGCTGCAGCATGTTGCGTGATACCATTCCCGGAAATAGCACGACTGAGCGTCCACAGCTGCCCGGCAGTGACTCCGGCATAATGCCCCGTCAGTGACAGCTGGCGGTTAAATTCTTCCCCCTCCTTCTGACCGTCATACCAGGCTTTACCCAGACCATAGACGGCCGCGGCAATACCGCCAATAACCCCGCCCAGCATCATGCCTTTCGGTGACATCAGTGTGTCTATCCATCCGGCACGGTTAGCCAGCGTTATCCCGGATCCCCTCAGCGCTCCTAAATTGCCGCGGGCCAGTTCACCTATCAGAACGCCTATCTCCTGGCGGGCTGCTGCACTTTTCAGACCCAGCGAATGCGTGGCTTTTCCTGCCTGCTCCATTTTGCGGATATACACTTCTGCAGCACTGCTTACCCCCAGCTGGGCTGCCTTGGCACGAAGCAACTCAGAAGATGAAAGATTCTGGCGGGTTGCCTGCTCTTTAAGCTGACGGATAAACGCCACTTTCTGTCGGGTAGCCTCTTCCTCAGCCTGTGTAAGAACACGGGTTTTCGCCGTAACCTCAGAAATCAGCGCCAGATAATCCTGCTGACCAATCCCGCCACTGTTTCTGGCCTGTCGGATCTGCTGCTGAATACGCTGTAATTCCTGCAGCCCCGCACTGGCCTGTTTCACACTGTCAATCTTACGATAAAACGCAGCAGCCGCTTTATCCTGAGCCTCCGCCAGAGCCATGGCCTGCGCCTGTTCCTCACGCATTTTCTGGCTCAGTGCCTCCATGCGCTGGCGGGTTTTCTCCACCTCGCGGGCCATGCGTTCATGAGCCTGTGCGTTCTTCTCCACCGTCTGCGCATGGACGGATGCGGCTGTTGCAGCCGAAGAAGCCGCCTGCGTTGTCTGCCGGGCGGCCTGAGTCTGACGCTCCATAAAACGCTGCATACGGGCAGAAGACCGTTCTGCATCGCTGGCTGCACCATTCAGAAGGTTTTTGATACGGGGAATTTCATTTTTAAACTCTGCCGCATCAATCCCCAAATCAATGACCAGGTTGGCTATCTGGTCCATAACGCACACCTCCGGAAATACCTTCCCCAAGATGCATCAGTTCTTCGTCCGTTCGCTCCGGTATCCCGTTCTCTTCCGGTAAAAGGCTGAAATCAGCCACCGCAGCATCACTGCTGCCGGACACCATTCTCACGATCAATGCCTTCAGCGAGGCAAACTGCGCATCCATCCACACATCACTGAAGCTCTGCATCCGGAAATAATCGCCCCACTCACCAAGCTCAGTGGCCGACATTTCCGACAGCATCCGCCGCCAGTCTGCCCGCCTGAACTCCCGGGCAAGCCGCATGACAAACTGCATTTCCCGCGTCAGGACTTTTCCGGCGTCAGCACCTCATGCTCCAAATCCCCGGCATTCTCAATGGCTCCCATACCGCTCAGCGACAGAACCATCTCCGCCCCCGCTCCCAGGGCATCATACGACCATGTTGTAATAACGGATGCGCAAAGCGTCTCAACATCCTGAGACTGTTCCGCATTCCACAGTGAGCGGGAAACCAGCCAGGCATTGATATCCATCCCCATCCGCAGAAAAGCAATCTGTCGTTCAGCCTCCGGCAGTTCTCCCTCTTCGGCATCAAACTTTGCCGTTCGCTGCTGAACAAACGCCAGATATTCAATTCTCTGCAGCCCGGACAGCTCACTGAGCACCACGGACTGCTTTTCATAATTAAACGTGCCCTGTTTCAGAAACATCATGTTCTCCACCAGCAAAAAAGCCCCGGATAACCGGGGCAAATGATGAGTATCGTCCTGTTAACCTGCGGCGCTGACAGCCACCGTAGCCACTGCCACAAAATCGCCGTCAGAAGTCATGCCCACAATGCTGACACTGCCCTGCTTCACGCCTTTCACCGTGGCCACAAGCCCGTTCAGGGTCACCGTGGCAGTCTGTGGATCTGTCGAATGCACACTGATCGCTTTGTCACTGGCTCCGTCAGGTTTTACTGTAAAGGTCAGCGTGGTGGTTGCTCCCACTTTTACACTGGCAGATGCCGGTGCCACCGTCAGCCCGGTAACGCCCACGGTTTCAGTGCCTTCCTCTGCCAGATACGGACGCCCCACACCGCTGATTTTCACTGTGCGGGTCATCACGTCTTTTGAGGCAATGGTTTTACCCAGTGAACTCAGCCAGCCACGGAAAACATCAACAGTACCGTTGGGATATTTGATACGAAACGCGCAGACTTCACCGGAGTCGAACAACTGAACCAGTTTTTTCTGCCCGCTATCCCCCGGACGCCAGGCCAGCGTCGCCGAAGTATCACCGACTGATTTCTGCCCCTGGGTTGTCGTTTTCCAGTCTGCATCTTCATCATCGAGATAAGTGTCATCTTCTGCATCAGCGGTCATTTCGCCAGGTTGCAGATCCTTCACCATCGCAAGACGCAGCCAGTCAGTGTCCGATAAAGGGTTCACAAACGCATCGCCCTTGCCGGTATACATCCAGAACGTCGTTCCCGCACCTTTCGTTTTTGCCAGTGGATTTGGTGTGGTCATTACCACCTCCTTAATTCGTGTACGTGATCTGGTACGTGATTTCCGCCATCGCCCAGGTGGCCATCTCATTATCACGTTGATAGTTAAAACCGAGTGGGATCAGGGTGTCGATGAGTCCGGAAAGTGCTGGTACATCATTCAGGGCCGGGAAAATGGTGCTCTCCATCCACATATCCAGCTCTGAATCCGGTGCCTGTGCCCGGATGAAGACAGCAATATGCAGAACAGCCTGCCAGTCATCTTCATCCGTCATTTTTCCGGTGTACTGAGCATCACTCAGCCACACCGCCACGGCAGGCAGTTCCTGCGCATCAACAAATGCCGGAAGCCCGTCAAAAAACGTGGCGCTGTCTCCACATTGTTCCCGAAGGCGTGCCAGTACGACCTGGCGGATTTGTGTATGTCGGTTCATCGGGTCAGCCATAACCTCAGTTGTTGTTTCAGTGCATACCCCAGCTGTTTCGGCATTTCCGCAGCAATGATGCGGTCGCGGGCATCTTCAAATGCCTGTGTCAGCGGTCCGGACAGCGGGATTTTCACCACATCAATGGGGTAACGATTTTTGCCATCAATACGTCGCATCACATGCCAGCGACCATTCGCCAGTTGCTGAATAAACGCATCCCGGAAAAGATATTTACCCACCTTCAGCACACTGCCACGGTACTGCAGTTTTCCACCACGCCGGGCCAGTCTGACCCGGGCTGTCCCCAGCTTAATGGCGGGCAGATTGCCCCGGTTAACGCGGATCCTGGCCGTCATTTTTCCTGACGGACTGGCTTTAAACACCCGGACACGCTGACGTACCAGTTTCAGGGGGATCCCTTTCACCTGGTTATCTCCCGCAACGGTATTCCCGGCAACCTGCCGGGTGGCAACCGAGACCGCTTTCTGTGCCACACGGTTTATCGCCCATGCGCTGGCCTGTGGCACCATACGGGTATCAAGGCTGTTCAGATTGCGGATGGCATTCTCAAGCCCCTTCATCCCACACCTCTTTACTCAATAAAGATCATTGGCTTACCGTTAAAACGTTCATGCCGTGTGACCGTCCATTGTTGTCCGTCATAAACAACGCGATCCCCGCGCCGTGGGCGGTATCCCGAAGAAAACACCACCAGAGAGACCGCAGGTCCGGACAGAGCATTCAGCTCTGCCAGTGTTTCTCCCGGGATCACAGTCATATCGACATCATTAATCGAGGCTGTCTTTCCCATCTTTCTGACCGTGATCGCATCCATACGCGCTGCCAGCCGGGAAAAGGGATCAGACATTGAGTTTTACCGGCACTTCTTCTGCACTGGTTCCGGCATCTGCCCATACAACCCCGACCAGCGGATCAGAGCCGCTGTTAGTCAGCTGAACTTTTCCTGACTTCAGATAAACCTTCTTACCCGTTTTCATGTCATCCGTTTTCAGTTTAGGCAGCATAAACACACCTTCGGTTATGCCGTCGCCTGTTTCTCCCTGTGGAATATCGGTCAGCGCCACCGCAAAAACATCGCCCACCTGCACCAGATCTCCGCTGCTGATGGCTGCACTGGCAACAATCGCCACCGTTTTTCCTTCTTCTACAAAATTCTTTGCCATAACTGTCTCCGCACAGCCCCGTTCAGGGGCTGATTTCAGGTACAAAAAAAGCCCTTACGGGCCATCAGAGTTGTTGTCTGCGACGTTTACGCCGTACATTTCACCAGACCGCGGTGATCAACTGGCGCGACACCGGCGTCAATACGCACTTTCGTTGTCACGCCATCCACACTGAAGCCCTCCATCTGATCAATATATGGCGTATCCACACCGTTGAGATAAGCCACTTCAATCGTATCGGAGCCTTTGGACGCAGCCAGGTAGAAGGTGGTCTGGCTGTTATCATCAAGACGAGGCTCTGCAATAACGGTCGCAAAATCTTTCACCGGGTTAATAATACCGGCGTTAATGTCAGCCCCCTTGACACTTGAGGAGCGAATGACCTGGTTAGCAACAGACTCCATCGCCGTCGGTACCAGTACGAACGCAGGACGAATATTCAGATGACGCTCACCCTCTTTCTGAACGCGCATCAACTGGCGGGCTTTATCCAGCGATGCCACGTCCATTGCCGCGCTCTCCAGTACGTTTGCATGTTTCGCTTTATCGAACAGACTTACATTATCTGTGGAGATTTTCGGGTTAGACGTCAGAATGGCATAAACCAGATCGGCAATAGTGGATTTCGCCGCACGGCCCAGCTTCATCGGGACATCGGTCAGCATATTCAGATCATCATTGATAATGGCCTGACGGGTGATACTGAACAGCTCGCCATAGGTCGCCAGTGCAATAGTGGCCTGTTTATCTCCGGTGGTGACGTATTTATATTCTGCCCCTTCACGCACCTGACGCAGAGCACTGAAGCCCCCCATACCCACACGATGGGCAATTTTAAAATCAGACAACTGACCTTTCCGCGTCCACTGTTCATAGGTTTCAGGGGCATCTTCCCAGCCCTGCAGAATGGCTTTGTTCGCAACATCCAGCAGAATATTACCGAAGTCAGACGTACTGTGTGTGAACGCCGCACCGACCATCTGCATCGGGTTATAACTGGAAACACCAATACCACGTTCAGTCAGTGACATACGGGCATATTCACGCAGGGTCATCCCGTTGTAGACATTATCACGTTCAGTTTTTTCAAACCCGGCGCGCGCCATCAGCGCCTGGCGGATCCCGTCCCCCACAAAATTACCGTTACCGGCATAAATATGAGCCGGGGTATTTTTATTGGATGGCGTGGACTCGCGCCCCATCTCGTTCAACAGCTTTTCGCGGGCCTGCTCCAGCGAACATTCAGGATCGGCAAGACACTGAGCCTGCAACGACTGATAACGCCCGCCAAACATGGCAAACAGATCATTAATACCGTTTACACGCGCTTTTTGCTCTGCCAGGACCTGCGCACGGATGCTGTTTTCATCCACCACGGGTGCTGCTGCCTGCACTGGCGTCCGGGAGGCTGCAGGTCCATCATCCTGTACGCGTGGAGCACTGTTGCGTGGCGGAGTAATCATATTTCGAATGGATTCCGGCATCTTTTTAAATTCCTCTGTACGTTTTGACTGAATACATGCCATTGCCTTAACGGCTGGTGTCACCTGATCAGCAAATCCCTGTGCCAGACATTCGGCACCGGACATCCAGGTCTCATCCGCCAGCATGGCAGCAATTTCATCGGTGGTTTTCCCGGTTTTCTGTGCATAAGCGGGTAACAGAACCGCCTCAACTTTATCGAGCAGGTCGGCATAGGTGCGCATGTCCTCCGCATCACCGCCCGTAAAGCCAAATGGTTTATGCATCATCATGAAGGAGTTTTCCGGCATAATGACCGGGTTTCCCACCATCGCAATGACCGACGCCATTGACGCCGCCACACCGTCGACATAAACGGTAATGGACGCACCATGTGTTTTCAGTGCATTAAAAATGGCGATGCCTTCAAAGACATCGCCACCCGGTGAATTAATATGGAGATTAATGTGGGTGATATCGCCCAGTGCATTCAGATCACTGATAAACTGCTTCGCCGTAACACCCCAGAAACCAATCTCGTCATAAATATAAATATCCGCGTCACTCTGGTGACCAGCCTGCATCCTGAACCAGGAATTATTCTTCGGACTGGTCGTCGGTGTACTGCGGCTACTGTCGTTTCGTTGCGGCACTGCTGCCTCCTTTATCACTGGCCGGATCGGTATCAAATACCAGGTCCAGCTTGCGGTTTTCATCAATTTCGGCCTTGCGCCGACGTTTGACATCATCCGGATTACGACCACCTGCACGTACCCAGTCTGATTCTGTCGCCGCTCCACCACGAATCTGGATTTTCCAAGCCTCAGCCTCCTTAACAGGGTCAATCCACGGCATCACCGGTCCGGAATACACCGCGGTATACAGTGAAGAACGGTCAAGATCGCGGGGTAGCCTGATAACACCGGATGCCACAGCCTGTTTCAGCCAGGCACGATACATCGGGCGGGTGACGGCACCAATAAACCAGTCCTGCAGGATCAGGTAGCCATCAGTGGATTCAACCAGCTCCTGACGCTGGGCGCTGTAAGTGCCGTTATAGTTGCGCGCTGTACTGGAAAAACTCAGACGACTGCCCGCCGCCACGGCACGCAACTGAGCATTACGAAAAGTTTCAAGGTTAGGATTTGGGCGATCCGACTTCACCATTCCGATTTCTTCGCCGGGTTTCAGATCGTCGTAAATAATGCCTGGCTGAATGGTAAGCTCGCGTTCATTCTCCTTGCTGTCATTACCATCCGTTTCATAGCTCTGTCCGTCGCCTTTGCGGATGTACATCCCCAGAGCAGCGGCGACCCTTGCTGCAGTCAGCTCAGAATCTTCATACTCTTTCAGGGCGCTGAGGCGGATCAGCACACCGGACAATAAAGACGTCCCGCGCATCTGGTGCAGACGGCGAACAAATTTAAGATGCAGCATTCGCTCTGCATCCACTTCTTTGGTTTCCATCTGCCGTCCGGATACAGGACGACTTTTATACACCAGATATTTTTCGGGACGCCCCCAGTCATCAACAAACACGCCCTGATTCAGCCTGTTGCTCTCATCACTGGTCATGGGAATAAAGTCCGGCTCGAGCGCCTCCAGCCAGAAATGAACACCGGCAGAAGGCGTCAGGCTGTTTATGCGCCCGGAAACCATCTGGGCAAACACCTCACCATCGCGCAGCCAGGTACGCAGCATCAGACGTTCCAGCATCGGACGGGTAAACTGCCCGGTGACCTCCGGACTGACAGACCATTCACTCCATCGGGTACGTATCTCCGCTGCCAGATCACGGGCAATGGCCCCATTGCGTAATACCGGATGTGGCTCGACAATAATCCCGTTTTTCCCCACCACCCGTTCTTCCAGCTTGTCAAATACACCAATGACCAGATCGTGGTTGTTATCAAGGTAACGGGCCTGCTCACGTAACGACACGGCCCCGTACTGGCTTAACTGGTCGGCAGTTCGGTTCTCCCGTCGGGCTTTGTGTGTCCGCGTCGTTTTTACGGCCTCATAAGCCTGGATCACCGCACGGGAACGCAGCCTTGCCGCTTTCCATCCTGGTGAAAAAACGCCAATCACATCATCAAGAATTGCCATCAGAACCTCGCCAGCCGGTACCCGGGATGCCCACGTCGTCGTGTAATCAGAGCCGCAAGGCGGCGCTCCCACTCCTGCCGCCCCTGCCGGATCTCAGATAAGTTTTCCATGGTCATCTGCTGACCATTAAAAGTGACGGATTTTCCGTCCAGCACCGCCATTTCAGCTTCCGTATAACGCTGAATCATGGCTTCAATATCATTCTGATTCATAACCATCCTCCGGAAGTCAGCCAGGGGTTAACATCGTCAGTTACTGTTTTCTTCCGTTTTTGTTTTTTAACAGGCGTGGATACCGGTTCCGGTGAGGGTGACGGTTCGGTACTGTCCGGGACACACTCCAGCCAGGTTTCCCGGCTCGCCCACTCCGGTGCATCCGGCCAGCGGATCTTTTCGTATCCATGCAGAATGACCAGAGCCTCGGCATACACCATCAGGTCAAAAGCTTCGTTGGCACCGCGACCCGGCTTACTCCATTTCCCGTCACTGCTCCGCTCTTCATACGTCAGTTCGTCGTAAAACCAGCTCCCCAGCCAGTCAGGGAAATGCACATAGCCGGGACCTGGCGAGTCACGCCATAACGCGTTATTCACCCGGTCTTTCAGGGCATCCGTCTGAAGAAGCCATAGCGGCACATCACCTGCGGCCTGCGCCCGTCGGCCCGTTCGTCCGGTGTTATCAGGGAATGTACGGGTGATCAGTTTTGCGCGCCGGATGCTGTCGCCCTTAAACAGGTAAATACGTTTACCAAGGCCATCACGACGGCAACGACGCCAGAATTTATAGGCATTATCAGTGACCCCGTCTTCACCGCCGGAGTCCACCGCCATTGCCATCAGTCGCATTTGTTGAGAAGGGTCGGAGGCCAGCGGCCAGCTTTTATGAAAAACATCCGTCAGCAGGACATCCCAGTCTTCCGGATAGCTGGCCGGATCAATTCGCTGGCTCTCCCCGTCGCTGTCACCGCGCAATGACTGCGTGATGTTGTAACGATCAATAATCCAGCGTTCGCCACGGCTGCCATAGCCCGTTACCTGAACCACAAAACGGCGATGACGTCCCGCCTGCACATCCACTGTCGCCACAAGGAAATTAACGCCATCCGGCACACTGCGGGAAGGAACTGGCTCTGCCCGCTGCTCAAGCAATTCACTTTTTCGTTGCTCCATGCTGGCGCGGGGAAGATAAGGTAACCCCCAGTCGGTATTGATAACCGTCTTGAGTGTCTCTTCACTTCCGGTTGTCTCGTATTCCTGTTCTGCAGTAAGCAGTTTGTAAACGAGTTGCGAGAGTGTCTGGTAAGCAGCTGCCGGACCCTCCATCCAGAATGACGCAATACGTGAACGCCGGGGATCACCATAACGACTGCCATCTGCATTGATGGATTCACCATCCCGTAACCAGACCCCACGTCCGTTCAGCTCGCGTTTTTGTTCAGGCAAAATCCGTCCTGAACAGGAAGGACACTGAATATAAGCCGCCTCACTTGCCAGCACAGGATCGGCAATATCACGGAAACCAGCAACCACATCGCCGCAGGGCTGAAAATACTCACCACAGTGTGGACAGGGCCAGTACCAGCGACGGCGATCGCCACGGTTATAGAGCGACAGGATCCCCGTGGTTGGTGGAGCTTCATGCGGTGAAGTCCGTCGCCATTTAACATCCTTCACATCCCTGCCGGGGGAACTCTCCACCAGCGTCATACCACTGGACATAAATGTGGTGGTACGTTTTGAGGCAAGAGAGAAGGCATCCCCTTCACCATCAATATCTTCCGGAAAACGGTCATAATCCGTCAGCGCCACGCATTTATAATCTGATGATGACATGATATTGACTGACGGCCAGCCGATTTTCAGGTAGTTGCCAGCAAGGAATGTTCTGTCATAAACGTTGTTGTCATTTTTGTTCGGACTCAGGCGACTGACCACTTCCGGGCTGACGCGAAACGTTCTGGCGAGTCGTTTTTTGGAGTGTTCGCGGGCTTTTTCCTCCGTCATCTGAATGATCAGCATATCAGCAGGATCGCAAATCACGTTGTAAATCACCCAGCCGTCAATCAGGCCGATAGTCTTGCCGGTTCGTGCCGGGCCAACAAATATCACTGCGTCGTATTCACGCGAGGCCAGGCAGTTCATAGGCTCAATAACATACGGTGCCACCAGCGGATCCCACGGGACTGAGTTCCCTGCCCCCATGGGCACCCGCATATACTGAGCAACGGCATCAGCAACCCGCATTCGTCTCGGTGCGCGAAGGATATAACCTGAATCGGTTCGTGCTGCCTTTGCGGTTTCCTGATTCAGCATTACTCCTCCTGCTGTAATTCCTCCTCATCATCCGCACCTGCTTCAGTCACCCGCAGGGCTATCTGATCGCGCAGATCATCAATAATGGACTGAACACGGCTCACAGCGGCAGGCTGCAGACCGCAGTCACGTTCAAGAATATCTGGTAATGTCTCCAGCACCTGCACGACCGCTTTTGCCCAGATGGCAAACTCCCGTCTGACATCACTGGCCGGAATGAGTTGTGCCGTTTCCTGTTCGAACTTAAGACGCTCACGTTCAGACTGATACCAGGCTTTGCGCTCATGCGCGTCCATTTCGCCTTCTGCAACCGGCGGTGGTAATGCCAGAAATGCCGACACAATATCAACCACCCGATAAAGCTTGAGGTTGCTTTCATGCCTCCCTGCAACGGGTAGATTTTGCAGCCTTGCCGCAGCAGTCTGGCGATGTACACCTGACAATGCCGCCAGTTGACTGATATTCAGCGTCAGATTTTTTAACTCTCGATCCATACCCGCTCCAGAATGTTTTAAACATGCATCTTGCGAACAACTTTAGGCAAACGGTGTTAGTGATGAACAAAAAACAATCATAATCGACACCATGAAAATAAAATCACTGTAATATCAATCAATTACAGTAGTGGTGATGACGAATAAAATTTCAAAAACTAGCCTTTTTCCGCGACGCTCCCGCCCCGTGGCAGGGCCCCCCACTGGGAGGACCCGACAGCCTGACAACCGTGACGAGCATCTGTAACAGAGCTTTACATAATGGCATGGGGATAATTCAGAAGGACATCACAGCATGCCCACACAAATTAGTGTGAGTGTCCTGTTTCTTACTACGCGCAGGACTGACGAGCATGAGGGGAAAATACGAGAACCGAAATGCCTTATCTTCAGAAATGCAGCCGGCATCCGAACTGGACGATATTGTAAATTCACCTAAATACGAGGCATTGCTGTAGTTGAATTGCATTGCTGTATTAGCCTGACAGTGACAGAATACGATATTGACTCTGTCACTTGTGAAATGGTCAGAATGGTTAGCAGTTATGGTGATCAGTCAACCACCAGGGAATAATCCTTCGTATTCTTATCGTGCTTTACTAACGCGGCCTCAATTGCCCTGAATGCTTCCAGAGACACTTGATGTTCTATACATGCAATTACAACATCCGGGTAACCCATCGAAATGGTGCTATTAAGCATAGTTTTTACACGAACCTGCTCCTGGGAGGGGGCATCAGTGTATTGATCTTTATGCATTTTGTCGCTCCATGCGTTTGCTCTTCACTTACGGCTAAAAATATAACGTCAAATCACTCAGCATGAAAGAGTTAAAGATTCAGCGCGTTTCCCTTACATAATCTGTCGTTTGTATTCTCTTCAGGCATACCGGAAAGACTAGGTATTGTCACACAACCAATACCATCGACAATCGAGATTTATACCTATTCGGTAATGTTTAAATATAACAAAACCCCGTAAAAACGAGGTTTATGGGTAATTTGTATTGTTGAATAGCATCTGATGAGAAATTGATGCTAATACTAAACAGACTAGATTAAATCAATCTTGATATCATAGCTTTCAAGACCAGTCATTTTTTCCCGTGCAGTAAACTGGATACTGGTAACTTCTTTCCCGGTCTTTTTCTTAAGCTCAATGATTTTTTTTGTTATATATTCAGAAATATCTGCTTCTGTTTTTGTTTTTAACTCTTCAATGTTCATCATTTCCTCTTTTAGTCTGTTATGACTTTCCTGGTACACAGTAGTGTCAATTATATGGAGCAAACGTATAAAAGATAAGATGAAACATCGCAATAATCAACATACGACGGTCTAAATTTCACACAAACAGATAAAGATGATTATCATTTATTATCAATGCATTAGAATCAAATCAATTCAAGAGTCTCATTGCTGCTTCCAGAATTTCTTCTGAAGTTACATGTCGATCCGCTGCTACATAAATGACTTTATGATCTCCGGTCAGAGATGGAAACCCTGCAGCCATTACAGTGAGGTGTGTTGTTTCGCCATTTGGATATTCACGCATGATGGTGTTAACTCCGGTCATCACTGGCACTACCATTGCTGGTTCAGAGTTAAAAAAAACTATTATTTTTTTCATAATGTTACCGTATTATGTGAGTATCCATCGACTAGACACTAAGCAAAAAAGCTCCCGAAGGAGCCTTCATTTTCACTTTCTTAAATCTAACGATAGACGGCTAACATTTAAGTATTGTGAAATATTATCAAATGTAATCATCATTGATTTACAAAAGATACATTTTGCCCCGAAAGGATTCCTGTCAGAAACATCAAAAGATGATGTTCTATACTGAGAACCATGGCAACACGGGCATCTAAAGTGAATATGGTTTGTAATATTTTCTACCTCAAAGTGCCACAACATGAACAGCCGCGGGGCCTTTAGGTCCGTTCTCAATACCAAATTCGACTTCCTGATTCTCAGTTAACGTTTTGAAATCGTTGCTCTGAATAGCTGAGAAATGGACAAACACATCTTTGCTACCATCTTTCGGCGTGATGAAACCAAAACCTTTTTCAGGGTTAAACCATTTCACTAAACCAGTCATTTTGTTAGACATCATTATTACCTTTTGAAGAAGTTAGCCCTTGGGCAGAATGGTCCGAAAAAAAATATCAGAGAGAAAAACCAACAAGGAAATCTCAAGAGGTACAAATAATAAAATTATAACAATGACTGCTTCAGATAATTTTGTAACAAACCAGAACACCATTAACGCATGATTAACCAACCATAGCAAGGATTACTTTTGTAAAGAAAAACACACGAATGAAACAATAGCTTTATTTATTAATAAAACGTGTCATTCTGTCTAATGATCTTTTATCTTACCCTTAAGATTTCAAGGATTTTGACTCATGGAAGAGTCCTTTTTATTTAAATTTCACATTCAGCGCTAAAAATAATCCGATTTAATATTAATCTACATCTGATATTTTTTATCTCTTAAAGATTCATAAATCCGTTGACAAGTCACTCCTGCGATGTAGCGTTTGTCAGCAATTTCAGCATAAAGCTGAGCTTCTGCTGCAATATCTCCGAGCATGTTGGTGAGCATTCCTTCGGCGGCTTTGGTTGTTTTGCCTCTGACGGCAGCGGCAAGATTTGCGGTATGCTGCGCTGCGTCAAGGCGTATGGCATATTTTGTTGCTTCGGCACGCAGCTGGTTAACACTATCAGACAGATCAGCAGCCCTGGCAGAAATTTCAGCGGCTTTCTGTTGTGCATCTTTAACAGCCTCATCACGGGATATAGTTCGCCCCTGTTCAATTATTCGAGCAGCAAATTGGACATTTACCTCTTGAGATAATTCGGCAGCATCACGCTCCGCCCATTTTTTTTGCCATCCTCTGTCGCTCCAGACATTACCTACGACAAATCCTACCAACACGAGCAAAATCACCGTGAATATCTGATTCACTGTTCTATCCCCCAGCAGGTTAATGCACTCTCCTGGTCACGCCGAATAACCTGACCGTAACAATTATTTGAACGAATGCGGCAATCACGTCCACCGTCCTTTATCCACCAGCGAATCGCCTCGCATGCGCCTTTACGATCACCTGCATTAAGCCGCTTATAAAACGTCGACGGAAAACACTTACCAGGGCCAATGTTATAGGGACAGAATGACGCGATACCGGCTTTCTGTGGCTCGGTCAGTGGAACTTTTATATTGCGCTCCACCCATGCCAGCGCCTTATC
>OAVK01000654.1_pt1 | contig 16190 bp, 19 predicted proteins | sample 1495301 | NCBI WGS metagenome assembly OAVK01 (sample SAMEA2580094, study PRJEB22360) | human gut metagenome | biome: human gut; feature: human-associated habitat; material: faeces | place: Denmark | collected 2008/2010
GCCACCGGCCCGGCTGCTATCAAAGCCCGCAGCCGTTTCATCCGCATATCACCCTGCTGCGCGAAGCCCGCCACGCGGTGCCCATTCCGCCGCCGGGCTTCAGCTGGACTTTTGCCGTCAGTGAGTTTGTGCTTTATGAATCCCGTTTTTCCCGCGGACGCACCCGCTATACCGCGCTGGAACGTTATCCCTTTAACAAGGAAAGCTGATGCAGTTCACTCCACCTTTACAATCCGCCATCCTGATTAAGCGTTACAAACGGTTTTTGGCGGATGTGGTCACCCCCGACGGTCGGGAGCTTACGCTACACTGCCCGAATACCGGCGCGATGACCGGCTGCGCGACCCCCGGCGATACCGTCTGGTACTCCACGTCGGATAACCCGAAACGCAAATACGCCCATACCTGGGAATTAACGCAAACCCAGCGGGGCGCAATAATTTGTGTTAATACTTTACGCGCGAATATACTGGCAAAAGAGGCGATACTTGCGGGGAGCATTGTCGAACTTTCTGGATATAACACGCTGAAAAGTGAAGTAAAATACGGCGAGGAAAAGAGTCGTATCGATATTATGTTACAGGCAGAAGAGCGACAAAACTGCTATATTGAAGTGAAATCGGTTACGTTGGCGGAAAATGAAAGCGGTTATTTCCCCGATGCTGTTACCGAGCGCGGTCAAAAGCACCTTCGGGAGCTGATGAGCGTGGCGGCGGCAGGCGACCGGGCCGTAATCTTGTTCGCCGTGCTCCATTCGGCGATCGACCGTTTCTCACCCGCGCATCATATTGATGCCAGATACGCACAGCTGTTGATTGAGGCGCAAACCAAGGGGGTAGAAATTCTCGTTTATAAAGCGGAACTTTCTACTGAAATGATGACTCTGAATAAGCCGATTACCGCGGTGTTAACCCCCGGTAAATAAACGGCTAAATTGTGTCCGGGTCGCGAGCGCAAATACGCTTTTCTTCACAGGGTTGTCAAGTGTAACGTTTAGATAATTGCTATCCGGAAAAGCATCTGCTATTTATAGCGGCCTGATTTTTCCCCCAACATGGGGATCGATAGTGCGTGTTAAGGAGAAGCAACATGCAAGAAGGGCAAAACCGTAAAACATCGTCCCTGAGTATTCTCGCCATCGCTGGGGTGGAACCATATCAGGAGAAGCCGGGCGAAGAGTATATGAATGAAGCCCAGCTGGCGCACTTCAGGCGTATTCTTGAAGCATGGCGTAATCAACTCAGGGATGAAGTGGATCGCACCGTATCGCACATGCAGGATGAAGCAGCTAACTTCCCGGATCCGGTAGACCGTGCCGCTCAGGAAGAAGAATTCAGCCTGGAACTGCGTAACCGCGACCGCGAACGTAAACTGATCAAAAAGATCGAGAAAACGCTGAAGAAAGTCGAAGACGAGGATTTCGGCTTCTGCGAATCCTGTGGCGTTGAGATTGGCATTCGCCGTCTGGAAGCGCGTCCGACCGCTGACCTGTGCATCGACTGCAAAACGCTGGCGGAAATTCGCGAAAAGCAGATGGCTGGCTAATCCGCTTCGCTATCGTATCTCCGGCGGGAGTCTCTCCCGCCTACATGTTTTATTAGTCACCCATGAATGACTCACACTATATTGGCCGCTTTGCCCCCTCACCTTCCGGCGAACTCCACTTCGGCTCTCTGATTGCCGCACTCGGCAGCTATCTTCAGGCCCGTGCGCAAAACGGTATCTGGCGCGTACGCATTGAAGATATCGATCCGCCGCGTGAAGTCCCCGGCGCCGCCAGTACGATTCTGCGCCAGCTGGAGCACTACGGCCTGCACTGGGACGGCGAAGTGCTGTGGCAGTCGCAGCGTCACGAAGCCTACCGCGAGCGGCTGGCCTGGCTGCATGAACAGGGGCTTTGCTATTACTGCACCTGTACCCGGGCCCGTATTCACGCCGTCGGCGGCGTGTATGACGGCCACTGCCGCGATTTACGACTCGGCGCCAACGACGCCGCCCTGCGCTTACGTCAGACGCGACCGGTCCTCGCGTTTTATGACCGTCTGCGCGGTACCCTCGTCGCCGATGAGGCGCTGGCGCGGGAAGATTTCATTATCCACCGCCGCGACGGTCTGTTCGCCTATAATCTTGCGGTGGTCGTGGACGATCATTTCCAGGGAGTCAGCGAAATCGTCCGCGGGGCGGATCTTATCGAACCGACGGTGCGCCAGATTTCGCTGTATCAGCATTTTGGCTGGCAGGCTCCGGACTATGTCCATCTGCCGCTGGCGGTGAATGCCCAGGGGAATAAACTCTCCAAACAAAACCACGCCCCGGCGCTGCCGGAGGGCGATCCGCGTCCCGAAATTATGCGGGCGTTAATGTTTCTTAATCAGGATATTGAGCAGGAATGGCGAGCGTTAAGTATTGAGGATTTACTGAAGAATGCGGTAGCCAACTGGGACCTGCAAAAAATCCAGCATTCTCAAATGACTCTCGCTGAGCTATGATTAGCCGCTATTTTTTGTCCTGAAGTCCGTCTGACACTACGAGGTGCAACATTTTTACCCGAGTCGCTAATTTTTGCCGTAAGGTGCTAAGCCGTGAAGAGCGCGACGCAGAAGCCGCCGTTGAACAAACGCATATGACGGTTATCCCGCGTGAACAGCATGCAATTTCCCGCAAAGATATCAGTGATAATGCCCTCAAGGTGCTCTATCGACTGAACAAGGCGGGCTATGAAGCCTATCTCGTCGGCGGTGGCGTACGTGACCTTCTGCTTGGTAAAAAACCTAAAGATTTTGACGTGACAACCAGCGCGACGCCGGATCAGGTTCGTAAACTGTTCCGCAACTGTCGTCTGGTGGGTCGTCGTTTCCGCCTGGCGCACGTGATGTTCGGGCCGGAAATCATCGAAGTCGCCACCTTCCGCGGCCACCATGAAGGGCACACCACCGATCGTGTGACTTCACAGCGCGGCCAGAACGGGATGCTGCTGCGCGACAACATCTTCGGATCGATCGAAGAAGATGCCCAGCGTCGCGACTTCACCATTAACAGCCTGTATTACAGCGTGGCCGATTTTACCGTGCGCGACTACGTCGGCGGCATGAAAGATCTGCAGGAGGGCATGATTCGCCTGATTGGCGATCCGGAAACCCGCTACCGCGAAGATCCGGTCCGCATGCTGCGCGCTGTGCGCTTTGCCGCCAAGCTGAATATGAACATCAGCGCGGAAACCGCCGAGCCGATTCCGCGTCTTGCCGCGCTGCTCCATGACGTTCCCCCGGCGCGTCTGTTCGAAGAAGTGCTGAAGCTGCTGCAGGCGGGCTATGGCTATGATACCTACATGCTGCTGCGCGAATATAACCTGTTCCAGCCGTTGTTCCCGACCATCACCCGCTACTTTACCGAGCGCGGCGATAGCCCGATGGAACACATCATTACCCAGGTGCTGAAGAATACCGATAACCGCATCCATAACGATATGCGCGTTAACCCGGCGTTCCTGTTTGCGGTCATGTTCTGGTATCCGCTGCTGGAAATGGCGCAGAAAATCACCCAGGAGAGCGGTCTGGCCTACAACGACGCTTTCGCGCTGGCGATGAACGATGTGCTGGATGAAGCCTGCCGTACGCTGGCCATTCCGAAGCGTATTACCACTCTGGTACGCGATATCTGGCAGCTGCAGCTGCGCATGTCCCGCCGCCAGGGCAAACGCGCCTGGAAGCTGATGGAACATCCGAAATTCCGCGCCGCCTACGATCTGCTGGAGCTGCGTGCCGGCGCCGAGAAAAATGGCGAACTGCAGCGTCTGACCAAATGGTGGGGCGAGTTCCAGGTTGCCGCGCCGCCAGATCAAAAAGAGATGCTTAACGAGCTCGATGACGAACCCGCACCGCGCCGCCGCCATCGTCGCCCGCGTAAACGCACCCCGCGTCAGGGTGGCGCATGACCCGCGTCTACATCGCGATCGGCAGCAATCTGGCTTCTCCTCTGGAGCAGGTCAACGCTGCCGTGACGGCGCTGGCTGCCATTCCAGACAGCCGGATGGTTGCGGTCTCCTCTTTTTACCGCACGCCGCCGCTGGGGCCGCAGGATCAGCCTGACTACCTCAATGCCGCCGTCGCCCTGGAGACGGAACTGCAGGCTGAAGCCTTGCTGGATCATACCCAGCGCATCGAGCTGCAGCAGGGCCGTCAACGCAAAGCCGAACGCTGGGGCCCTCGTACGCTGGATCTCGATATCATGCTGTTTGGCGATGCCGTGATTAACAGCGAGCGCCTGACGGTACCGCACTACGATATGAAAAACCGCGGCTTTATGCTGTGGCCGCTGTATGAGATTGCCCCGACGCTTCATTTCCCCGACGGCGCCACTCTGCGCCAGGTGCTGGAAAACCTCGGCGCCGAAAAGCCGGCGATCTGGTAGTTCCCCCTTCCCCATTTTTAGCCATTACGGCGATCGTCGTTATCGGTTGCCTAAAACCATTGCCCCTCTGAATGCTGCTGTTAGAATGCCGGTTAATATGACTTTCATCATCAGGAAACGTTATGAAACCGACCACTATCGCCCTGCTGCAGAAATGCAAACAGGAGAAGCAGCGCTTCGCCACCATCACCGCCTATGACTACAGCTTTGCAAAGCTGTTTGCCGATGAAGGGATCAACGTGATGCTGGTAGGTGACTCGCTGGGCATGACGGTGCAAGGGCACGACTCGACCTTGCCGGTGACCGTGGAAGATATCGCCTACCACACCCAGGCGGTACGTCGCGGCGCCCCCCATTGCCTGCTGCTCGCTGACCTGCCGTTTATGGCCTACGCCACCCCGGAACAGACCTTCGCTAACGCCGCCATTGTGATGCGCGCAGGCGCCAACATGGTCAAGCTTGAAGGCGGCGCCTGGCTTGCGGAAACGGTGAAAATGCTGGCGGAACGCGCGGTGCCGGTTTGCGGCCACCTTGGTCTGACCCCACAGTCGGTCAATATTTTCGGCGGCTATAAAGTGCAGGGCCGCGGCGACGCGGCGCAGGCGCTGTTCGACGACGCGCTGGCACTGGAAGCGGCTGGCGCACAGCTGCTGGTCCTTGAGTGCGTCCCGGTCGAGCTGGCTCAACGTATCACCGAGGCGTTAACCATTCCGGTTATCGGCATTGGTGCGGGTAACGTCACCGACGGCCAGATACTCGTGATGCATGACGCTTTCGGGATAACCGGCGGCCATATCCCTAAGTTCGCTAAAAATTTCCTCGCTGAAGCGGGCGACATGCGCGCCGCAGTGCGGCAGTATATTGCCGACGTGGAGTCCGGCGTTTATCCGGGCGAAGAACACAGTTTCCATTAAGGAGTCTTGTTGTGCTGATTATTGAATCCCTGCCGCTGCTGCGCCAGCATATCCGCCGTTTGCGCCAGGAAGGTAAGCGTATCGCGCTGGTTCCCACTATGGGCAACCTGCACGACGGTCATATGCAGCTGGTGGATACCGCAAAAGCCAGCGCCGATGTCGTGGTGGTCAGTATTTTCGTCAACCCGATGCAGTTCGATCGTCCTGACGATCTGTCGCGCTATCCGCGTACGCTGCAGGATGATTGCGAAAAGCTGAACAAACGTAAGGTGGATTTTGTTTTCGCCCCCGCGCCGGCAGAGATCTATCCGCACGGTACCGAAAACCAGACCTGCGTGGATGTACCGGGGCTGTCGACCATGCTTGAGGGTGCCAGTCGTCCGGGCCACTTCCGCGGCGTATCGACCATCGTCAGCAAGCTGTTTAACCTGGTCCAGCCGGATGTCGCCTGCTTTGGCGAGAAGGACTTCCAGCAGCTGGCGCTGATTCGTAAAATGGTCGCCGACATGGGTTACGATATTGAGATAATCGGCGTGCCGATTATTCGTGCTAAAGATGGTTTGGCGCTGAGCTCACGCAACGGCTACCTCACCGCAGAGCAGCGTAAAATTGCGCCCGGCCTGTACAAAGTGCTGAGCGCCGTCGCCGATAAGCTTGCCGCCGGTGAACGTAACCTGGATGAAATCATTACCCTTGCCGGGCAGGAGCTGAACGAGAAAGGCTTCCGCGCCGACGATATCCAGATCCGGGATGCGGATACGCTGCTGGAGCTGACGGAAACCAGTCAACGTGCGGTGATCCTGATGGCCGCATGGCTGGGACAGGCGCGGTTGATCGATAACCAAATCGTCGAACTGGGTCAGTAGACAAGGGTTAAAAATCTGGCAATATTGCCGGACATTTACTCAAAGCGGATGTCATGTCCGCTTCGTATCATTTAAGGTATAGACCCTGACTACTCCGCTTGCAGACCGGCGGCAGGCAAGAGCACTACCGCCCCCCATCAGGGGAAAGTCGCTCGCCCGCCACGCCCCTGCACTCTGAAGCAGGACGGGAAGAAAGGTAGACATCATGATTCGTAATATGCTGCAGGGCAAACTCCACCGCGTTAAAGTCACGCAGGCCGACCTGCACTATGAAGGTTCCTGCGCCATTGACCAGGATTTTCTGGATGCGTCCGGTATTCTTGAAAACGAAGCGATCCACATCTGGAACGTGACTAACGGCAACCGTTTCTCCACCTATGCCATTGCCGCCGAACGTGGCTCGCGAATCATTTCGGTGAATGGCGCTGCCGCGCACTGCGCCAGCGTGGGTGACATTCTGATTATTGCCAGCTTCGTCACCATGCCTGATGAAGAAGCCCGCCGCTGGCAGCCGAAAGTGGCCTATTTCGAAGGCGACAACGAAATGAAGCGCCAGGCAAAAGCCATTCCGGTACAGGTTGCCTGATAGCCAATCGCTGACGGTGCGCCGCCCAGACGGGGCACCGTTTATTTATAAACGTCTTTTAATCGCAGCCGTTATATAAACCACTATTGCTACGATGAACAGTGAAGCAATACAAAGCGACAGAAAGTAATACTTATCCCATATATCACCAGGTATAACTTCTGTATAGCGTCTGATCAGATAGTAGGTTTTGACTTCCGGCATAAATAAAAACAGCAGTACGAACACTACTGTATATAGTAATGCTTCGCCAATCCATAATAGCGCGTATTGTATCGGTTTCATTAGTACACCTGTACGGTCCCGAAGGCAGTTAATGACGCTGTTACCTGTATTGTGGGCGTATTAAGTAATGCCGCACGTAACAACATAAAATCAGATAGTCGGGGTAGAGTAATACAACCTTCACTAACTCCCTTATAACCTGCTGGATGAAGTCTAAAATGTCCCCTCTGTACTTCTCCCACCCATGTTAGATCGTCTATCATGCCATTTCGCCGAACGTGGCTCGCGAATTATTTCGGTGAATGGCGCTGCCGCGCACTGCGCCAGCGTGGGTGATATTCTGATTATTGCCAGCTTCGTCACCATGCCTGATGAAGAAGCCCGCCGCTGGCAGCCGAAAGTGGCCTATTTCGAAGGCGACAACGAAATGAAGCGCCAGGCAAAAGCCATTCCGGTACAGGTTGCCTGATAGCCAATCGCTGACGGTGCGCCGCCCAGACGGGGCACCGTTTATTTATAAACGTCTTTTAATCGCAGCCGTTATATAAACCACTATTGCTACGATGAACAGTGAAGCAATACAAAGCGACAGAAAGTAATACTTATCCCACGTAAAATCGGACATAAATCCTGTTAATTCTGTAATCAATTTGTACATCTTTATTTCTGGTATCAGCACGTATAACAGGACAAACACAACGGTAAACAGTAATGCTTGTCCAAACCATAATAGTACGTATTGTATTGGTTTCATTAGTACACCTGTACGGTACCGAAAGCAGTTAATGACGCTGTTACCTGTATTGTGGGCGTATTAAGCAACGCAGCACGTAACAACATGAAATCAGATAAACGGGGTAGAGTAATACAACCTTCACTTATACCTTGATAACCGGCAGGATGAAGTCTGAAGTTTCCTCTTCGAACATGACCAATAAAAGTATGATCATCAATCTGTGAATCATGTCGATACAGCGCAAACCATATTGAACGATCCGAACCAGAAATAAACGATGCTAAAGAATCGCTGACCATCGTAACGACTCCTCCGGTACCACGCGTAACGATATAGTACAGGCCAGTCGGTAATGGTCCAATAGAGGGTACAGCCACCGCATCAGGATCGTTACGTGATGTTCCGGTACCCGAACAGGCAGGGAAAAAACCGATTCCCGGGCAACTCAGGTTACTTAGCTGATTTCCGTTGAGACAGAAAGTACATCGAATCATCGCTCATTCCATGCGTCAGAAAAGAGAATATTGCCATCACAATGTTTCCATGTAATTTTTTCATAACGTAATGAAACTGCTTCCAGGTGATTATATTTTTCAGTTGCCGGATTTTTACAATCATGCATCATTGGACAAATAGAGATGACCTTAACGTTCTCAAGTAACATATTAAAGTATTCTTGTTCCTGTCCACAGTCGTTAATTTTATACCATTTAACTTCTACGCTTTTCAGCGTTTGCCCCTTTGCTACGGCTTTATAAATATATGGACTTGATGAATCAAACTCTTTTTGAAATATTAATGGTGAATGTAAACGTGTCCCCGAAATCTTACCGGTGCTGTTATCGGTGGGAAGATGTAAACCATGACTAAAACCGAGAACTTCAATACTCCCCTCACGATCCTGAACATCAACCGCGCCTTTGATATCAGCACCGCCATCATCTTTCATCCATAAATAAGCCGGAATTGCCATTCTGCACATCCTTTTTCTATGATTAGATCGAATAACCATAAATAAAAGATGGACTTTATGCTATCGAATAAATTCTAAAAATAAATAAGATTATTAATGGCATGATATAATAAAGAGCCTGCTCAGAAACTCACCTGTAGGGTATCTGATATCACATCACCGGCAATGGAATCTTATTCTTAGCGCTATTTTGCCGCTCCGTGAGTACGTGCAGCCAGAACTTTGCGCCTGCATTTTCCGCTACCGTACGAGTTTTCAGCCCCGGACCAGCCACCATTTATCCCTGCGGCTGGTTGCTGATCAGCCGTGACATCGTCTCCAGCGAATCGGTCCGCAGAATATAGAGTCTTTTCAGTAAGAACGGGTTATCGCCCGGCTTCACCTTGCCTCTCACCGTGGTCACCGCCATATGAAAACCGGCGTCGTTCGCCGCCCTGACCGCCGTCGCGTTATAGCCGCCAAACGGATAAGAGAGATACAGCACGTGCGGATTAAACTGGGCCAGCGCGCGCCGCGAACGCTCAAAATCGAACAGCACATTATGGTAGCTGCGGCTTAACAGAATCGGATGATGCTGGGCATCAACCCGGTGCAGGAAGTGCGTATGGGACTGTATATCAAAAACGTCCTGAATCTGCTTGAGCTCGGAAACGCTCATAAACTGCAGCGATTTCGGCTCCCACTTCTGCGGGTGACGTTTGATACGCGATGAGATAATAAATGCCGTCGCGTGAAAGCCATACTGCTTCAGTATCGGGTACGCGTAGCGGTTAACCGACTTCAGACCATCGTCAAAGGTAATCACCACCGAGCGGGCCGGCAGATTGATTTTATTACGCAGATAGCCTTCCAGCTGATACATCGTCAGCGTGGTGTAGCCCCGATCGCGGAGCCAGGTCATCTGGTTGCTGAAGGCGCGTACCGAAGTCGTGGTAGAGGTGTGGCGAAAACGGGTGTTCTCTTCATCGCGCAGAATGTGATGGTAGGTCAGCATCGGGATACCGCGATCTTCCTGAGCATCCAGGCTACTGACCCATGCCAGCCGGTTACCCATGCGAATTTGAAACCAGGTCTGGTTGAGACGGTCTTTCAGCTTGCTGATAATGGGATAGCGCAGATTATTCGCCAGGGTGCCAAACGGCGCGCTGCCGACGGAAGGCGCATCGTACACTGGCGTATCTTTCCAGGTGAGCAGGTTCTGGTTACTCAGCGGTTTATGCAAATCGCCGAGGTTGTCTTCAACCCGCTGCTTGCCCTGCACCGGTTCGAGGTGGCCTTTATCGATAAAGCCGGTGCCGAAACCGAAGCTGAATTCGTAATAATCGGCGGACGTCGGCACCACGGCGATAATTTGCCCGCCCCGAATGTTCCCCACGCTCACCACGTCATTCCCGACCTGCGCCCAGATAACCGCATCTTCCGTCGTCTGCATATAGCGGGCGGGGGTGCCCTGCTGGCTAAGCAGGCTGGCTGAAGCGCTGAGCGATGTCAGCAAAAGGAACAGGGCAACAATTCGGGCAAACATGCAGGTCGGACCGCTAGAGAAATCAGCCGCCATTGTAACAAAAGCGGCATCAATACCAATGCTTAATTGCCGAACGCATCATGGCGCAGGCGGAAAGGCGGATTTTTTTGCTGTTGGTGCCAGAGGCTGCTGACGACCGGGCCTCCGCTGCTCACGATCGCGTCGCGAAACGCTTCGCTGCTCAGGGTGTCGCGCAGAAGATACATCCGCTCCAGTAATGGATAGCTGATACCAGAGATCACTTCACAATGAGTATGTTTATGGCTCATCAGGGCCGCCACGCGATAGGGAGGTGCCCCGGTGTGGTCGGTCAAAAAAATCACGCCATCGCCGCTGTCCGTGGCGTGCAGCGCATCGCACATCATCCGGCTCAACATATTGCTGCTAAGGTTACGCCAGTAATTTACCGCCCGGCATTGCGCCAGCGGGCCAAACTTTTTTTCCAGACGATCCAGCAGCTCCTCCGCTTTCTCATCATGACAGGTAATCACCCAACCCAACATAGACAGCCTCCTTAGCAGAGAAACACTGTAACAAAGGGGATGAGGCAGATGAGTGATGGCAGTCAAGATTAGCAAATAGCACCTGGTCTTCAGGCCAGGCGCTATTTGCCGACGCGCGGTTAGCTACGCAGACCGCGTCCACGCTGGATCAGATACCAGCACAGCGCATAGAACAGAACAATAAAGACCACCAGTACGCCAAAGGTCGTAACCAGCGGAACATCGTTGATGCCGAGGAATCCGTAGCGGAAGCCGCTGATCATGTAAACAATCGGGTTGAGGTGCGACAGCGCCTGCCAGAATGGCGGCAGCAGGGTCAGGGAGTAAAACACCCCGCCGAGGTAAGTCAGCGGCGTCAGCACGAAGGTGGGGATCAGGCTGATATCATCAAAGGTCTTGGCAAAAACCGCGTTCAGCAAACCCGCCAGCGAGAAGAGGACCGCGGTCAGAATCAGCGTCAGTCCAACGAATAGCCAGGAATGCACCTGGAACGGCACGAAGAATAACGATATCGCGGTAACCAGAATCCCTACGCACAGCCCGCGCGCGACCCCGCCGCCAACATAGCCGGCGATAACCACGTGCGTCGGCACCGGTGCCACCAGCAGCTCTTCGATATTGCGCTGAAATTTCGCGCTGAAGAACGAGGAGGCCACGTTGGCGTAGGCGTTGGTGATCACCGCCATCATAATCAGACCCGGCACAATAAACTGCATATAGGTAAAGCCATGCATTTCACCGATCCGCGAGCCGATCAAATTGCCAAAGATGACAAAATAGAGGGTCATGGTGATCACCGGCGGTACCAGCGTCTGGATCCAGATACGCATAAAGCGGTGAATTTCCTTGGCCCAGATGCTTTTCAGCGCGACCCAATAAAGCTGCATCATGCTGATTCTCCTTTTCTGTCATGCACCAGCGTGACAAACAGCTCTTCCAGCCGGTTGGCTTTGTTACGCATACTTAACACCTGAACACCCTGAGCACTCAGCTGGGCAAATACGCTGTTAATCCCCTGCTCGCGCAGCACTTCGACTTCCAGCGTGGAGGTATCCACCAGCCGATACTGATAACCTTCCAGCGTCGGCAGCGGGCTTTTCGGCGCCAGATCGAGGATGAACGTTTCTGATTTCAACTTGGCAAGCAGCGCCTTCATTGAGGTGTTTTCCACCAGCTCTCCCCGTTGAATAATCCCGATATTGCGGCACAGCATCTCCGCCTCTTCCAGGTAGTGAGTGGTCAGGATGATGGTGGTGCCTTTATCGTTCAAATCCTTGAGAAAACCCCACATCGAGCGGCGAAGTTCGATATCCACCCCCGCAGTAGGTTCATCAAGGATCAGCAGTTTGGGTTCATGCATCAACGCGCGGGCAATCATCAGGCGTCGCTTCATCCCGCCGGAGAGCATCCGTGCGCGTTCGTTGCGCTTTTCCCACAGATCGAGCTGTTTTAAGTACTTTTCGCTGCGCAGAAGCGCTTCTTTATGCTCAACGCCGTAGTAGCCGGCCTGGTGAACGACGATCTGCTGGACGGTTTCAAACGGGTTGAAGTTGAACTCCTGCGGCACCAGTCCGAGCTGACGCTTGGCATTTACCACGTCCTTTTGCAGGTCGTAGCCAAAGACGTTGACCTCGCCGGAGGTTTTATTCACCAGCGAACTGATAATGCCAATCGTGGTGGATTTCCCCGCCCCATTAGGGCCGAGCAGCGCATAAAAGTCCCCTGCTTCCACCTGCAGATCGATTCCCCGAAGCGCCTGAACCCCACCGGGGTAGGTCTTGGTGAGCTGTTTTAATTCCAGAGCAATGGTCATTAAATATCTCTTCTCGTGTCATGACACGCGATGGGTTGTTTTAAATAAAGTGAGGTTAACCTATATTAGCCCAACGCACTTACTTGGTTACAGGCCGTAAACGTCCATGAATGATATAGATACACTCATCAGCAATAATGCACTATGGTCAAAAATGCTGGTGGAAGAAGACCCCGGCTTTTTCGCGACATTGTCGCAAGCGCAGAAGCCACGCTTTCTGTGGATTGGATGTTCTGATAGCCGTGTTCCTGCGGAACGCTTAACCGGCCTTGAGCCCGGTGAACTGTTTGTCCATCGTAACGTAGCCAATCTGGTGATTCATACCGATCTGAACTGTCTTTCCGTGGTGCAGTATGCCGTCGACGTGCTGGAAGTCGAGCATATCATCATCTGCGGCCACTACGGCTGCGGCGGCGTGCAGGCGGCGGTCGAAAACACCGAGCTGGGGCTTATCGACAACTGGCTGCTGCATATTCGCGATATCTGGTTCAAACACAGCTCGCTGCTGGGCGAAATGCCCGAAGAGCGCCGACTGGATACGTTATGTGAACTGAACGTGATGGAGCAGGTTTATAACCTGGGCCACTCGACCATTATGCAGTCGGCGTGGAAGCGGGGGCAGAAGGTCACCATCCACGGCTGGGCCTACGGTATCCATGACGGGCTGTTACGCGATCTTGATGTGACTGCCGTCAGCCGCGAAACCCTTGAACAGCGCTACCGTCAGGGAATTTCCAACCTCAAGAGCAAACACATCAACCACAAGTAACCCGCCCGCTTCAGAAAACCCCGGCAGCGCAGTGCGCCATCGTCCGGGGTTGCATAAAACCTTACTCGTCCAGCAGCACCACTTTGCCGACGTACGGCAGATGGCGATAGCGCTGAGCGTAATCAATCCCGTAGCCGACCACGAACTCATCCGGGATAGCAAAGCCAACAAACTCTACCGGCACGTTCACTTCACGACGGCTCGGCTTGTCCAGCAGCGTACAAATCGCCAGAGATTTCGGCTCACGCAGGCTGAGAATTTCACGCACTTTAGACAGCGTGTTGCCGGAATCGATAATGTCTTCCACAATCAAGACGTCTTTACCGCGAATGTCTTCATCCAGATCTTTGAGGATTTTAACGTCACGGGTCGTCGACATGCCGCTGCCGTAGCTGGAGGCGGTCATAAAATCGACTTCATGCGGCACCTGCACTTCACGACACAGATCGGCCATAAACATAAATGAGCCGCGCAGCAGCCCCACCAGCACCATTTCGCTGCCGCTGTCTTTGTAGCATTCGTTGATTTGACGACCCAGTTCGGCGATACGCGCTTTGATCTCGGCTTCCGGGATCATCACTTCTACAGTATGTTTCATTAAACTAACCATTTGATTCTTAAGATAAATCATCAACACCGCTGCGAATGCACCGACATTGACCGGCAAGCTATGCAGTATACCAGTAAAAAGAAATATGCGATGCAGGGAATAATAAAGCCCATTTTGTGATTCCGATCACACTTGTTAAATCCTATAATTAATTGCAATTAAAAAATTAACAAACAACCGAGTGTCTTTCTATGGCAGAAACAAAGTCTCAACAATCACGGCTTCTCGTGACGCTGACAGCTCTCTTTGCAGCGTTCTGCGGCCTGTATCTTCTTATTGGTGGGGTATGGCTGGCGGCCATTGGCGGCTCCTGGTATTACCCTATTGCGGGTCTGGTCATGCTGGGCGTCACCGTAATGTTGTGGCGCGGCAAACGTTCAGCGCTGTGGCTCTATGCCGCACTGCTGCTCGCCACCATGATCTGGGGCGTCTGGGAAGTCGGCTTTGACTTCTGGGCGCTGACGCCGCGTAGCGATATTCTGGTCTTCTTCGGCATCTGGCTCATTTTGCCTTTTGTCTGGCGTCGTCTGCCGATCCCATCGGGCGGCGCAGTCGCCGGTCTGGTCGTTGCCCTGCTGATCAGCGGCGGTATCCTGACCTGGGCCGGTTTTCATGATCCGCAGGAAGTGAACGGTACCCTGAATGCCGATGCGACGCCTGCGGCGCCGATCTCCGCGGTAGCCGATGGCGACTGGCCGGCGTACGGCCGTAACCAGGAAGGCCAACGTTATTCACCGCTGAAGCAAATCAATGCCGATAACGTGAAAAACCTGAAGGAAGCCTGGGTGTTCCGCACCGGCGACCTGAAGCAGCCGAACGATCCGGGTGAAATCACCAACGAAGTGACGCCGATTAAAGTCGGCAATATGCTGTACCTGTGTACCGCCCACCAGCGTCTGTTCGCCCTTGATGCGGCTACCGGGAAAGAAAAATGGCACTTTGACCCGCAGCTGAATGCGGATCCGTCCTTCCAGCACGTCACCTGCCGCGGCGTCTCTTACCACGAAGCGAAAGCGGATAACGCGCCGGCTGACGTCGTCGCCAACTGCCCGCGCCGGATTATTCTGCCGGTCAATGATGGCCGCCTGTTCGCCATTAATGCCGACAACGGCCAGCTGTGCGAATCCTTTGCCAACAAAGGGATTCTCAATCTGCAGACCAATATGCCGGTTACCACGCCGGGGATGTATGAACCGACATCGCCGCCGATTATTACCGACACCACCATTATCATCGCCGGGGCGGTCACCGATAACTTCTCTACCCGCGAGCCGTCAGGCGTCATTCGTGGTTTTGATGTCAACACCGGTAAACTGCTGTGGGTGTTCGATCCGGGCGCGAAAGATCCGAACGCCATTCCGGACGATGAACATCACTTCACGCTGAACTCCCCTAACTCCTGGGCGCCGGCGGCCTATGATGCGAAGCTGGACCTCGTGTACCTGCCGATGGGCGTGACCACTCCGGATATCTGGGGCGGCAACCGCACGCCGGAACAGGAACGCTACGCCAGCTCGATCGTGGCGCTGAACGCCACCACCGGTAAACTGGTATGGAGCTATCAGACCGTTCACCACGATCTGTGGGACATGGATATGCCGTCTCAGCCTACGCTGGCGGATATCGACGTTAACGGTAAAACCGTTCCGGTCATCTACGCACCGGCCAAAACCGGGAATATCTTCGTCCTTGACCGTCGTAACGGCGAACTGGTCGTCCCGGCACCGGAAAAACCGGTTCCTCAGGGCGCAGCCAAAGGCGATTATGTCTCTAAAACTCAGCCATTCTCCGACCTGAGCTTCCGTCCGAAGAAAGATTTGACCGGCGCGGATATGTGGGGCGCCACCATGTTCGATCAGCTGGTGTGCCGCGTTATCTTCCATCAGCTGCGTTATGAAGGCATCTTCACTCCGCCGTCAGAGCAGGGCACTCTGGTCTTCCCGGGTAACCTGGGGATGTTTGAGTGGGGCGGGATTTCCGTCGACCCGAACCGTCAGGTGGCGATTGCCAACCCGATGGCGCTGCCGTTCGTATCGAAACTGATCCCGCGCGGCCCGGGCAACCCGATGGAACCGCCGAAAGATGCGAAAGGTTCCGGTACCGAATCCGGTATCCAGCCGCAGTATGGCGTACCGTTCGGCGTGACCCTCAACGCCTTCCTGTCGCCGTTTGGCCTGCCGTGCAAACAGCCGGCCTGGGGTTACATCTCCGCGCTGGATCTGAAAACCAACGAAGTGGTATGGAAAAAACGTATCGGTAC
>OAVK01000664.1_pt1 | contig 16020 bp, 9 predicted proteins | sample 1495301 | NCBI WGS metagenome assembly OAVK01 (sample SAMEA2580094, study PRJEB22360) | human gut metagenome | biome: human gut; feature: human-associated habitat; material: faeces | place: Denmark | collected 2008/2010
AAGAGTATCCGACCGGCGGTTGTCGAGGTGCTGGTGGATACCACAGATGCGGGCCGCCTGACGATTGAAATCCTGCGGGAAGGCCGTGTCGTGACGGGAGGAACTGCCGATACGGAGGGGAAGATCGGTGTGAGTGTGGAAATTCCTGATGCCCTTCTGTGGGACTGCGGCCATCCTAATCTGTATACGTGCCGGGTAACCTATGAGGCGGATACCGCCGAGGTGGCATTTGGAATCCGAACGCTGGAGTGGAACGCCGAAAAGGGGCTGACGGTAAATGGAAAAAGAGTCATACTCCGTGGGGCCTGTATCCATCACGACAATGGTATCCTGGGGGCCTGCGCATTTCCGGAGGCGGAGGAACGAAAAGTACGGATTATGAAGGAAAATGGCTACAACGCCCTTCGCTCCGCTCACAATCCCTGTTCCAAGGCGCTGCTGAACGCCTGTGACCGGCTGGGAATGCTGGTTCTCGATGAGTACGTTGACGTCTGGTATATCCACAAAACGGAGTATGATTATGTAAACTATCTCGCGAAATGGTGGAAGCAGGATTTAAAGGATATGGTTGAGAAAGACTACAATCATCCGTCGGTGATCATGTACTCCACTGGAAATGAAGTGTCCGAGACGGCCCAGAAAAAGGGAATTAAACTGACCTCCATGATGACCGAATATCTGCACAGTCTGGATGATACGCGCCCGGTTACCTGCGGCATCAACATATTTTTCAACTTCTTAAGCTCGGTCGGATTCGGCGTCTACAGCGACAAAAAAGCCAAAAAAGAAGCAGAGAACTCTGGAAAAAAGAAGAAAGCAGTGGGAAGTGAGTTCTTCAACAATCTGGCTGGCATTCTGGGCGGAACGACAATGAAGCTGGGGGCTGCCTTTTATGAATGCGACAGGAAGACGAGAGATGCATTTGCGGCGATGGATATCGCGGGCTATAACTATGGGATATTCCGTTACCGCCATGATTTAAGAAAATACCCGGATCGCCTGATTCTGGGAAGCGAGACCTTCTGCTCGGACGCCTATGATTTCTGGGAAACAGCAAAGAAGAATCCACGGATTATCGGTGATTTCGTATGGGCCGGAATGGATTACATGGGGGAGGTCGGAATCGGCGCCTGGGAATACGAAGACTATGCGCCGAAGGATAACGGTTGTGTCGGCTGGATGACGGCGGGCAGCGGCCGTGTGGATCTGATCGGAAATCCTCTTGCCGAGGCAGCTTACACAAAAGCGGCATTTGAGCTGGAACAGAAACCTGTGATCGGAGTGCGTCCGGTCAATCATACGAAGGACAGGCATACGCCCTCTGCCTGGAAGATGAGCAACGCCAGACAGTCCTGGTCCTGGAACGGATGCGACGGCAATGCGGCTATCGTGGAGGGATACGCCCCGGCCGCCCGTGTAGATCTTCTGTCTGATGGGAAAAAAGTGGGAAGCCGCCGGGTAAAGGCGGGCCGGCTGGGACAGTTTGAGACGAAATATTACAGCGGGAAAATCACCGCGGTGGCCTACGATGAAAATGGTGATGAGCTTTCGAGAAATTCCCTGGAGACTGCTGAAAATGAAACGTATTTAAACGCCATACCGGAGCAGAAAGCGTGCGCTCCCAAAGAAATCTGCTTTGTGAAGCTCAGCTACTCAGACAGAAACGGCACCGTAAAGCCACTGGAACGCGGCAGAATCAGGGTAACGGTATCAAAAGGAACGCTTCTTGGACTTGGCAGCGCCTGCCCGTTTAACCGGGACGGCTACTTAAACCGTGAGACGGATACGTATTACGGGGAAGCGCTGGCGGCGATCCGCGCTGATGGCGACGGCCGTGTGGAGGCTGTGGTGGGCGACGGCGTGAGAGAATGCAGGATTCTGGTTCCGGAGCCTCCTGTCCTAAATGCATCAGGCGGCACTGCCGCATCACGGATACACACGTGAAACAGATACACGTGAAACAGATACATACCTGACACAGATACACACGTGACACAGATTTCAGGCACTATTTAACACGTACTTACGTCAAGCAGTACCAGGAGGAACAAAATGCTCAGAATAGGCAGACTGACAGTAGAAAATCTGACAAAAGAATGCGTGACGGACAATCCCCGGCCGCGATTTTCCTACTACCTGGAGAGTGACCGGGAGAATGTATCACTGAAGAGCGCGATCATTCGGATGAACGGATGGAGCACCGTGACGGAAGACCAGGTAGCGGTGCCCTATGGCGGGCCGGAGCTTGAGCCATTTACCCGGTATGCGGTGACGGTCCATGTGACCGATGACGCGGGGGAGACGGCAGAGGCCCGCATGGATTTTGAAACAGGCCGCCTGCATACACCATGGACGGCGAAATGGATAACCGACGGCTCCTATCATTTTAAGGAAGCAAAAATCTCACCGAAGACCATGACCTTCCGAAAGAAGATTGATGGGATTCGGGAGGTGAAAAGCGCAAAGCTGTATGTGACCGCACTGGGAATCTATGAACTGCAGTTAAACGGCGGGAAGGTCGGAAACGACTATTTTGCACCGGGCTTTACTTCCTACAGACATCAGCTTCAGTATCAGACGTATGATATCACCGACTCATTAAGAGACACCAACGAGCTGATTGCGGTTGTCGGCGGCGGCTGGGCGGTGGGCGCCTTTACTTATAAGAGAAGAAACCGGGTTTATGCGAAACGCCAGGCGCTGCTGTGTGAACTGCGTATCGTGCACACGGACGGAAGCACGGAAGTAATCGGTACGGATGAGACGTGGAGCGTCACGGAAGACGGCAGATACCGGGAGACGGAATTCTATAACGGCGAGGTGTATGACGCGGCCGTGGATTACGATCAGATTTCATGGAGAAATGCCGCCCTGGAAGAAGTCCGCATTCATCCCGAGATAACGGCGCAGTATGGCGTGCCGGTCCGGGCGCATGAGATCTTCCGGCCGGTCTCGGTTACCAGAGCGAAGAGCGGCATGCTGATCTATGACTTCGGACAGAATTTTGCCGGGGTGATCTGCGCGAGGCTGAGAGGCAGAAAGGGCCAGCGTATCGTCTGGAAACATGCCGAGATTCTGATGGGCGGCGAGCTCTATACGGAACCGCTGCGGACGGCCAGACAGGAAGCGGTCTACTGCTGTGTGGACGGAGAGCAGACGTATTCGCCGCGGATGACGTATATGGGATTCCGGTATGTGGGTGTTGAGGGAATCGAAGAAAAGGACCTGGAGCTGACGGCGGCGGCGCTGTACTCCGATATTGAGGAGACAGGGGACTTCCGCTGTTCCCATGATCTGGTCAATCAGCTGCAGAGCAGCATAAAGTGGGGGGCGAAGTCCAATTTCGTGGATATTCCCACGGACTGTCCTCAGAGAGACGAGCGCATGGGATGGACGGGGGATATCGCCCTGTTCTCGCCGACAGCCGCCTATAACTTCAATATGAGTCGTTTCCTGGAAAAGTGGCTGCGGGATGTGAAATCCGAGCAGAGCAGGGGCGGAGGCATTCCCATGACGGTACCTTTAGTGAGGGTCCCGCTGCAGTGGGAGATCATGATTCCCATGGCGGTGGACCACTGGGGAGACGCCTGTATCCTGGTTCCCTGGGCAGAGTACCGGGCGAGAGGAGACAGGGATCTCCTGCGCCGCATGTATCCCGTCATGAAGCGGTATATCGGCGCATGCAAATTCTGGGCCGGCCTGTTTTCCTTTGGCAAACACCGGAGAATCTGGAAGCTGCTTCACCACTATGGAGACTGGTGCGCACCGGGAATCGGCATGTGGGCATGGATGGGGAGAGGCAAATGGACGGCGACGGCATGCCTTGCCAACTCTTCCCGCATTGTCTCGGAAATTGCCGGATTGCTGGGAGAAGAGGAGGACGCCGCATACTATGCAAAGCTGAGTGCGGAGACCTCTGCCGCGTACCGGGAGATTCTGATGGAGAAGGATGGCACGGTCAGACCTGAATTTCAGACCGCCTACGTGCTTCCACTCTACTACCAGATGCTATCCGCACAGGATAAAAAGAAGGCGGCGGCTCATCTGGTCCGCCTGATCCGGGATAATGACTACCATATCGGCACCGGATTTCCAGGAACTCCTTTCGTCCTGTTTGCCCTGGCGGATAACGGTTACGGCGAGGACGCCTGCCGGATGCTTCTGACCGATACGTGCCCATCCTGGCTGTACGAGATGAAGGTGGGCGGTACGACCATCTGGGAACGGTGGGATGCCCTGCGGGAAGACGGAACCTGCAACACGGGGGCTGACGACGGCACCGGCGGCATGGTTTCCTTCAATCACTACGCCAGCGGTGCGGTTGGAGACTTCTTATACCGCCGGATCGCCGGCATAGAAGCGTTAGAAGGCGGTTATAAGTCCTTTCAGATAAAACCGCTTATGGGAGGCGGCATTACGTGGGCCAAAGGCCGTGTGATAACCGCTTACGGGCCGGTTTCCAGCGAATGGGAGCTGAAAAATGGGATCTTTACCATCACGGTGGAGGTGCCGGTGGGAACGGTCTGTTATCTGACCATGCCGAGCGGCACAAAGAGGACGCTGGGAAGCGGAAAATATACGATGAGTGAAGGGAAACAGAAATGAAGACAGGCAACTTTTTTGAAAATCCGTTGATGCGGACAAAAATCACGTCAGCCAATGTAAAGACGAGGGAGATGCTGCTGGGATATTTGATTGGACCGTTCTGCGCGTTTATATCTAACGCCGTGTTTGGCTCCTATCTAAACCGGTACTATTCCGATGTGATTGGCTGGACGGATACGGGGCGGTTTGGACGTTTCTCGGCATTTCTGCCGATGGTCTCCGTAATCTTCGTTATTATCGGTAATCTCGTAGTGGGGCGGCTGATCGATAATACGAGGACGCCGCAGGGGAAGGCGAGGCCCTATCTGTTCCTCTCGGCTCCGCTGGTGGTCATTGCCATCGCCCTCTTATTCTTATCCCCTCAGGGGGCAAGCCCGGCCATGCAGATGGTGTGGATCGCCTTATCCTATAATCTGTATTACGCCGTGGCGTATCCATTTTTCTATACGGCCCACAGCTCCATGGTGGCCCTGTCCACCAGAAATCTAAACCACCGCGGAATGCTGGCCACCTTTTCCAACGCCTCCGGTGTGGCGGCGGTGGGAATCGGCGCGAGCATACTGGTGCCGATGCTGCTTCAGAGCTTCCTGTTTGTGGAGAAGGACGGCGTGATCGACACCGCGGCAAGCTACAGTAACTGGCGCATGGTGATGGTGATCCTGTGTATCGTCACATTTCTGGGAATCATGCTGGAGTACTATTTTACGCGGGAGCGGATCACGGAGGAAAACCTGAAGCTGGATATCTGGGAGGAGAAGCTTCCCATGATGAAGCAGCTGAAGGCGTGTGTAAAGAACCGGTACTGGTGGATCATTATCCTGTATTTCCTGCTGTTTCAGTTTGGCGGACTCGTAAAAAATGGCTCCATGAGTTATTATTGCCGCTGGATGTTTGATGGAATTACGAGCGAAGCGGCAGCAGGCGCGGCCATGGGGACCCTGGGGCTGATCGGAGGCATTCCGACGGCAGTGGGCATGGTAATCGCCTGGCCGATTGCCAATAAACTGGGAAAACAGCGGGCCGTAACGATTGGACTTGCCGTCTCCGTAGTGGGCGGACTTGTGAGCTTTATAGATGTCCATAATTTCATGCTTGTCTGCGTCGGTGTGATTTTAAAGGGGATCGGTTCCATACCGGCCATGTATGTGACACTGGCGCTGCTGTCCGATGTGCTGGACCACTTGGAGGCCAGAAATGGATTCCGGAGCGACGGGTTCACCATGTCGGTATACGGCGCCATCATGGTAGGCATGACCGGCCTTGGAAATGGCATCATCAATGCCCTTTTAACGGCCAGCAGATACGATGCTTCCGCGGCTGTGCAGAACGCAGGCGTTCAGACGATGCTGGTAGTCTGCTATCTGGCCATCGAGCTGATCTGTTACGCGGCCATCGTTGTATTGATGGGCTTCTTAAAGGTTGAAAAGCATGTGAAAGCGGACCAGCAGATCATTCTGGAGCACCAGAAGAAGGCGGTTCTGGCCGCCGGCGGCCAATGGATTGAGCCGGAAGAGCGTCTCCGCATGGAACAGGAGGAAGCGGAGCGTGCGGCAGAGGAGGCCCGCAAAGAGGAATTAAGGGCGTACTGCCGAAAGAAAGGCTTAAGCTACGAGCGGGAAGAAGAAAAATATCAGAAAAAGCTTGCTGATAAAAAGGCAGGGTCACTAAATAAGAGGAGGTAGAAGATGAAAGTAAAAAGTCATATCTGGCGGGGGGTAACGACGCTTACCGCATCGTTTCTGACAGTATCCTTATCCGCAGCCATGGTGATCGGCGGATTTCGAACGGATATTGATAAATTCCTTGGAACACAGAGTTCGAAGATTCTCACCGAGGGGGCTTCTGCAGAGGAACTGTATACATACGCTTCTGATTATAAGAGTACGACAGAGCTTTTGGACGCCATTGAGGATCTTGGAGAGCGTATGAATGAGGAAGGCTCCGTGCTTCTCAAGAATAACGGCGCGCTCCCTCTCTCGGAGGCGGAGACGAAGAAGGTATCCCTGCTGGGCTTCAGCAGCTATTATCCGGTACAGGGCGGAGATTTCGGAAGCACGCTGTCAGTAAATACGGGAACCGACGCGGATACGGTCGATATGGTGACCGCCTTCGCCTCGAAGGGGTTTGTAATCAATCCGGTTTTACAGTCCATGTATGAGGGGATGAAGGAAAGCTTCAAATCAGAAGCCATTCTCCCGTGGGGAAAGACCACGTATTACCGGACGACAGCGCCTTCCACGACGGGAACTTTTACCAGTCTGGAAGCCGACGAGGAGGCCATGGACAGCGCCGCTCCGGGATGGAAGGACAGCCTTTCCGATTATAACGTCATGGTGGTGACCCTGGCCCGCGCTGCCACGGAAAACGGCAACTATATGCCTGGAGAAGACGGCGTTAATCCGGAGCAGAGCTTAAATCAGACGGATCCGCTGGGCTTGTCGGATACGGAGCGGGAGATCATTCAGGCCGCGGTGGATGCGAAAAAGTCAGCCGGCGGAAAGGTCATCGTGCTTTTGAACAATGCCAGCGCCATGGAAATCGACGAGATCAAGAACAACACGGGTGTGGATGCCATTTTACAGATCGGACTTCCGGGCGGATACGGATTCTACGGTGTGGCCGATATTTTAAGCGGAGCGGCCAATCCATCCGGCCATCTGACCGATACGTACGCGGTAAAGAACAGCAATTCTCCGGCCGCACAGAATTACGGGAATTTCGAATACACCAATGCGGATTCGGCTTATTCCATTAATTCCGCGCTGGTGGAAGCGGAAGGCATCTATACGGGATATAAATATTATGAAACGAGGTATGCGGACTGCGTTCTGGGACAGGGAAATGCCTCCGATGCGGTGGGAAGTGTAAACGGCACATCCTGGCAGTACGATGCGGAAGTCTCCTATCCCTTCGGCTACGGCCTCTCCTATACGACCTTCAGCCAGACCCTGGACAGCCTGGAAGTGGATCTGGCGGCCAAAACAGTGACGGCGGCGGTTACTGTGACCAATACCGGCGGCACTGCGGGAAAAGATGTGGTTCAGCTTTACGTTTCCCTGCCCTATACGGAGTACGATCAGAAGAATCAGGTAGAGAAATCCGCGGTTCAGCTTCTCGACTACGCGAAGACGGAGCTGTTAAATCCCGGAGAATCCGTGACGGTCACGATCACAGCGGACGCGCAGGATATGACCAGCTGGGACAGCGCCAGTGACAATGAGGCGGGGACGAAAGGCTGCTTTATCTTAGACGACGGGACCTACTATTTTACGCTGGGCAACGGCTCCCATGAGGCGGTAAACAACGTGCTTGCGGCGCAGGGAAAGACCGTCTCGGACGGCATGACGGAAGACGGAAATCAAGACTGTGTGAAAACATGGACGCTGGATTCCTTTGATTCCACAACCTTTGCATACAGTGCCAATGGAACCGCGGTCGAGAATCAGCTTGGCGACGCCGATTTAAATTACTATATGCCCGGTACGGTTACTTACTTAACGAGAAGCGACTGGTCCGGTACGTGGCCGAAAACCTATAAGGATTTAACTGCCACAGAGGAAATGCTGGAAGTCCTTAAAAATGACCTGGTGGAGATCCGGGAACAGGGGGATCCATCCTCCGTTACCTTTGGCGCGGACAACGGCCTGACGCTTGCGGCCTTAAAGGGAGTGGAAGATATCAATGATCCCAGATGGCAGCAGCTGATCGACCAGATTACGCTGGAAGAAGCCATGATCCGTACCGGATTCGGAGGCACCAGCACGAAGACGATCGAATCCATCGTGTCCCCCGAGGCGGTTCAGAACGACGGGCCAAACGGAATTAATTCCTACACACTCGGACAGTATGCAAATACGGATGCCGAATCGGGAGATCCTTACGCAGTCAGCAGCGACGACAAGAATTTAAGCTATAAATTCGGAACCATGTGCAACGAAACCGTGATTGCACAGACCTTCAGCAAAGAACTGGCCGCGGAATACGGCAGAGTGATCGGAAATTATTCGATCTGGTCCAACTTACCGATCTTCTGGGGTGCGGGGACCAACCTGCACCGTCTGCCTTACAATGCGAGAAACCATGAGTACTACTCGGAGGATGCGGTGCTGACTGCTTATCAGGCGGCGGCTTACATCGCGGCAGGAAAGGAATACGGATGTATCATCGCTCCGAAGCATTTTGCAGCCAATGACACGGAGATCAACCGGTCGGGTATCAGCGCTTTCATGACGGAACAGAAGCTGCGCGAAAATGAACTCCGCGGTACCCAGGCCAGCATCGAGGATGCGGGCGCACTGGGAGTCATGACAACCTTTAACCGGATTGGATGCACGGCGGGCAACGCGCATTACGGACTGCTCATGAACATTCTTCATAAGGAATGGGGATTTCAGGGACTGATGTCGGAAGACTTTATCCAGGACGCCAACTACAGCGTGTTAAAGGAGGCGGTTCACTGCGGCGTTACGATGACCTGCAACACCGGCGATAATGACATTGCGGCAGTCACCGCGAAGTGGCCGTACTGGACCGTGGACGCGGTCAGCAAAGACGCTTCCATGATGCAGGATTTAAAGAATGTAATGCTCTGGCAGAATTATGCGCTGGCCAATTCCAACGCGATGGACGGCCTTGCAGAATCTTCCCGCATTGTAAGCGTGAGGACCTGGTATGACAACGCACTGACGGCGGCATGGATTGTGTTTGCGCTGCTGACACTGGGCGGGGCAGCCATGTACTTAAGGAGTGTAAAACGGAAAGAGAGCCAGGAGGGAGAAGCATGAATTTTCTGAAAAAGCAGTCCGCGGGATTTTACCTTGCGGCAATAACAACGGTATTTGCCATTGCAGGGCTGGTATTTTATTATATAAACTGCAATACGGATTATTTCGGAAATCTGGGAGTCAGTCTGTCTCAGGTGGTGTGTCTGGCGGCGGCCTGTGTGCTGGAGCTGGTTTACATCATCGGATACGAAAGGGCCGGATCGAAAATCTATCTGGACCTCCTGCCTGTGATCGCCGGGGTTCTGCTCACGGCAGCACTGGTTCTCTTCATTTCGAGCCGCGTGGCAGGCATCGCCTCGATCATGACGTTTGAAAACAACGCACAGACTATGGCGGATATGAAGAGTGCAGTCATCGGCATGGTATTCTGCCTGCTGGCCATTGTATTTAACATTATTGCATCTTTTTTCCGCGTCGTAAAGGAGCGGTAAGGGACAGAAACGGAAGAGAAGGTTGCAGTTCACAGCCCCGAGAGAAGGAATCTTGGAGACAGCCAGACGGTTGTCTCTGGGGTTCTTTTGTGGTATATAATTTAATAGGAAAGTATTGGGTAGCAGAAAGAGGGGAAAAGTCCATGATTCATGTTGCGTTAGTAGAAGATGATCGGAATTATGCGGAAAGCCTGACAGAGCATCTGCGTCACTATGAAGCGGACAGTGGGGAGAAAATAAAGATTACGGTATTTGAGGATGGGGAAGACATTGCGACAGATTATAAAGCGGAGTACGATATCATTCTGATGGATATTGAGATGCGGTTTATGGACGGAATGACGGCGGCGGAAAAGATTCGCGAGCATGACAGCGAAGTCGTCATTATTTTTATCACCAATATGCCCCAGTATGCGATCAAGGGCTACCTGGTGGACGCGCTGGATTACGTCTTAAAACCGGTGTCCTATTTCGCATTTTCCCAGCGGATCGACAGGGCGCTGGTGCGCATGAAGAAACGGGACAGGAAGTATCTGACAATTGCGGTAAAAGGGGGAATGCAGAAGATCGATATTTCCCAGATCTATTACGTGGAGGTGCAGGATCACGATCTGATCTATTATACGGCGGCGGGGAAGTTTCGTTCGAAGGGCACGATGAACGAGGTCGAGGATGCGGTCCACAGCAATACGTTTTTCCGGTGCAACCGCTGTTATCTCGTCAATCTGGAACATGTGGAGAATTTCCAGAACGGCATAGCGACTGTGGGCGGAGTCCCCGTGCTGGTCAGCCGTTCCAGAAAGAAAGCGTTTCTGGATGTGCTCAACGATTACATGAACGAGGTGGGAAAATAAAATGAATACGATGAACCTGGCGGATACGCCGGGATACTATTACGCAATCGCATACTGGCTGTCGGCCCTGCTGATTGTGATGCAGAATAAGAAGCGCATAAAGAGCCGGGGCTGGTGGGGCGTTCAGCTTTGCTTCCTGATCGCCATCACGGTTCTCATGACGGTGACGGCAAATCAGGACAGAATTTTCTTCCTGCCGATCATGGCCTTATGCATTTTTATACTGTTCCTCCAAATCTATACGTGTGCGGATTTTACGCCGACAGTAGCCGGATATTACTGTGCGCGGGCATTTATCTGCGGGGAGTTTACGGCCTCCCTGGGCTGGCAGATTTACTTCTATTCGGTGGCGGGGCTGCATTTGAAGCGTTCCTATCTTACCAGCCTCCTTCTGATTGCTGTGGTCTATGCCGTGGTATTTGCCGTGTTCTGGTTCCTGGATACGAAGCAGTCCTCGGATGAGGTGGAGATACGGATTACACGAAGGGAGTGTTTTTCCGCAATCATTCTCAGCGCAGGAATCTATCTGATGAGCAATTTAAGCTATGTCTATGACAACACGCCGTTCAGCAGCCGTTTCCTGTCGGAAATTTATATTATTCGGACATTTGTGGATTTAGGTGGGGTGGCCGTCCTCTACGCATACCATCTCCAGGTGAAGGAGCTTCAGATGAAATTTGAGGTAGACGCGCTGCAGAAAATGCTGCAGATGCAGTATGCGAACTATCAGATCTCCCAGGAAAGCATCGATATGGTGAATCAGAAATACCACGATTTAAAGCACCAGATCGCGGTTCTGCGAAGCGAAGTGCGCTCTGAGGAGAAGACGGACTGCCTGGACAGAATGGAGCGGGAGATCAAGATCTATGAAACTCAGAATAAGACGGGAAATGAGGTACTGGATGCGATTCTTACAAGTAAAAGCATCTACTGCCAGGGGCAGAATATCAGCCTTACCTGCGTGGCCGATGGCAAGGCGCTGCATTTCATGGATACCATCGATATCAGCAGCCTGTTCGGCAATGCGCTGGATAATGCCATCGAGAGCGTCAGACAGATTCCGGAGGAAGAGAGCGAGAAGAGGCTGATTCATTTATCGGTGGTGAAACAGAAAGGGTTTGTCCGGATCCGCGTGGAAAATTACTGTGAAAAAGAGCCGGTGCTCAAGGACGGAATGCCGGTCACGACGAAGAAGGATACACGGTTTCACGGGTATGGCTTGAAGAGCATTCAGAGCACGGCCAGAAAATACGGGGGATCGGTGACGGCCTCGGTGAAGAACCATTGGTTTGAGCTGAGGATATTGCTGCCTGAGAAGGCGGAATAGGAGCGGGGGAGATTGTATGAGGGTGAGATGGAGCGGGGGAATGAACATGAGTATGAAAATAATCATGAAAATGATGGCGAAAATAATCATGAAAGTGAAAATAAAATTAAAGGTGGCGGGCGTTCTGGCCGTTGTACTGGCTTTTATGGCGGCAGCACTGACTGCGTGCGGAACGAGGGAGGACGGAATACACGCGGAAGCGGGATCAGGAGCGGGAATGGCGTCTGAGACGGCGGGAAGTGAGGAAGATGGGGAATGCCAGGGGGAGGGGGAGAATGGTGGAAGTAGTGTAAGCAATACAGATAATACAAACAACACAGATAATACAAACGACACAGATAATACAAACAACACAGATAATTCAAGCGGCACTAAATCCTCGGATGAAACAGAAAAAAACACAGACAACGTCAAAAACAATGGCACTTACATAGAAGATGCATCTGAAACAGTGGCAGTGTCAGAAACTACCGGGCAGAATTCTGCGTTATCATCAACAAATATTATCGCACCGGCTGTATGCAAGGCGTATTACAGGGCCGGTCAGGTTCGCCTGATTGCGCATATTGTTCCAGGAGACCACGGAACGAATACGAAAAAGCTGACTGTAAATATTTTTTGCAGAAATCTCGATTTTAAGCATGCGTGGAATCTGTTAATGGAAGCAGATATGTACTATCAGCCTGATATTCAGGAATATACGCTAAACGGTACAGATGGCGGGGGAAATATGAAAACGTACGTCCTGCGATTCACTGCTGATAATGCGTTTACACTGGAAGGAGAGGGCGCGGAAACGGGTGATTACTGTGACTGGATCACGTGGAATAATCAGTTGATACTGCCGGATTCGTTAGGAAGGCTTTTGAATGAGACGGATCTGGCCGGATTGGATCAGAAAACGCTCAGGCTGCTTCGGAACCAGTTTTATGCTACGTATGGACGAAAATTTCAGGATGATGAACTGAAGACCTATTTTGAAGGGACAGACTGGTACCGGGGGCTTGTGGAGCCGGAGGATTTTGACGAGGAGGCGCTTACCATTCTGGAAAAAAAGAATCTGGAGTTTGTGAAGAATGCGGAAGCGCATTTTGATGAGAAGAAGGTACAGGAGTATCGCGAGGCCTATAACCAGCTTCCAGCGGCTCCCTACTTGAAGCTGCTTCCCTATACGCAGGTGATCGGTATGAAATTTGGTCAGAATGCAGTGGATAAAGGGATCTATTACTGTGTTCAGGGAACCATCTCTCTTCCTGTTACCATTTCAGAGGAACAACACAGGAAAATGGAACTGGGAGAACGCGTTGAGGTGACTGTCAATACGCTGACCCGAGAGACTGCATTTTTGGAGAAGCTGAATGAAGGTTCATATTTTAACTATCAGATAGCCTTGCAGACCGGATCTCAGGGTTCTGGGGCTGAACTTATCCGTGTGCATCTGGATGAGGGGGCTTATGACGGCGGCTATACGGTGTCACAAAATATGTTGGGTATGATAATGAAACCTGTATATAAAGGGGATATCTATGTGCTGAAGGGAGCTGATACGGGCACCGGCTATCAGTTTGACGATCTGGCAGATGGAACCGGAACCTGTCAGAAGATTGAATTTCATGGGAACAGCAGTGCTGAGTATGAGGGCAATCGCCTGATCAGAGATCAGAAAGGATATGTAAAAGGAATTTATTACTTTAAGAATTAAGATGACGCTCCATCATTTAGAGCCACTATAGCGCTGCACAATGAATTCGATGAGACGAGCTTCTGCGCAAAGTAAATGCGGGAAAAGTAAGTGCAGGGAAAGAGGCAGATATTGAGCAGTTATCTCCAATGTACTGCATATCATGCCTCATCTTAAAAAAACGCTGGCAGAAATCAGCCGGGTGCTGGAGCCTGGCGCCGCTCTGTTTTGTGGCAGCCAGGGCAAATGGGGGGACCGGCCGTGTTACCGCACCAGCAGGAGATTGACTCTTGGCCCGATGGTACAGTTTAGACGGCGGGCGATCATACCCACAAGGACAGCGGCCACAATGGTCCCTTCCCTCACTCCGGCCAGTTCCCTGTAAAGGACGATGCCAATGATGGCGGCGGCAACGGTGATTGAGGTATCGAAAGCCACCTTGGTTCTGCCGAAGTCAGTATGGAATGTCCTGGAAATGGCATTGACGAAGCATTCGCCAGGCAGCATGACCACGCCTGCGGCCATTTCCATAAATACTCCGAACCCCAGAATGGCACAACCCAGCAGCAGGCATATGACCTTGGCCGGGTAAGCCGCAGGTGAAAGGAATCCCAACAGTTCCATGGTCATGTCAATGAACCAGGAAAACAGAAAGGATACGGGAATCTGCAGCAGATACTGGCGGGGAAAATCTTTGCGCAGCAGAATCATCTGAATCAGGATCAGCACAATACTCATATACAGGGTAAACATACCCAGGGTAGGGGAAAAGCCAAGACTTAACGTATAGGGGACACTGGATATTGGCGAAGTCCCTAAAGCGGCCTTGGTTATAAAACTGACGCCGAACGAGTTAATAAAAAGTCCGGCGAGAAAAAACAGATATCGTTTGAACCATTCTCTGCGGGTCATTGCAGTACCTCCAAATCAGTCATATTGCGGCATAGGGCCGTCAGTGTTTCTTTGAGCGCTTCCGTCTGGGAAACGCTCAGTCCGCCGCAGATTTCTTCTTCGCATTTTTGAAAAACTTCCATTACCTCCCGCTGCTTTTTCCAGCCAAGCGGTGTTAAATAGACGTGAAAGGAGCGGCGGTCACCGCCTTCGGTTCGGCGTTCAATCAGCTGCTTTTCCTCCATGCGGGTAAGAAGACCGGTTAGCGTGGCCGGATCGATCTGACAGCCCTGAGCGATCCGGCGCTGCACACTTCCGTCATGAAGCCCGAGATAGTCCAGAATCTTCGGCTGCCCGGGCCCCAAATCGCTGAGCCCGCTGAATACCTTTTTTTGAAATAGTGAGTGGGTTGCCATCAGTAAATAGTGAAGACTTTTATCCATAAGACCTCCATATGATTTATTTAAATAAAATAGTTTGTATGTGAAATGTTTGCATACAAACTATTGAGAGCCAGATATTAGTCTACCACAAATATCGGAATTGTCAAGAATGGCTTGTGAGGAGTTTAATAGGGCACATGAAAAAGCGACCGGTTATACGGCCGTCTCAGGCTGTAGACAAAGTTCATTTGCTTGTATAGCAGTGTATTTTCAAAAGTAAATATGCACCGCTGTATTTCTGGTCTGAACTATTGTATAATTAAGATAAATCGGAATTATCTGACGTCTCCATAGATAGAATTAAAATCAATGCAGCTGGTCACATGGAACGTAGAGGCAGCTCAGAAGGGAGTTATAATGGGAATAAATAATAAGAAAAATCACCTGTTTCGTATTTTAATCTTTTTCATTATGCTTCTTTTTGTTATGGGCTTAACTATGAATGTGCTCTTTTGTAGTAATTATAATCTTTGTCAATTACCCATGTCTAAAGGCACGGGCTTGTAACTCAACTACACGTAGTACGACATGTGATTCATGTCTCCTACCTCAAACGTTGGCTACAATAGGCTGATTGACGGCAGCCCGCCTGCTTCGGTTCTGCCTAACAGGCCTCTGCGAACAGAGTGTTACATCCTTTACGGTAGATGTTTATGGCTCCGGTACGGTCATCATTACTTCGGTAACCGCATGCAGTACAGCAAAATTCATGCCTCTTTCTGCTGCGGTTAGCCTTTGTCGTATTCCCACAGACCGGACAACTCTGACTGGTGTACTTCGGGTCTGCCGCAAGGACTTCTGACTGTGACAGCGCAGCTTTGTATTCCAGCATCTCACGGAACTGATAGAATGCCCAGGAGACCATGACGTACCGGGATTTTAAACGGACGTGTTCTGTGGCAGTGCGTATCCCGGTTAAATTTTCTATAATAAAAAGCGTTCCGGCTCCATACTGTGAGATAAGTGCCTTCGTAACCGCATGGTTTACCGCGGTTACGTAACGG
>OAVK01000676.1_pt1 | contig 15723 bp, 16 predicted proteins | sample 1495301 | NCBI WGS metagenome assembly OAVK01 (sample SAMEA2580094, study PRJEB22360) | human gut metagenome | biome: human gut; feature: human-associated habitat; material: faeces | place: Denmark | collected 2008/2010
AAAAAAAGAAACGGATTAGGTATAACTACCCGTTTATTTTGGTTAGTATTAACTAACTGATGACAGAATATCATGCTATAGAGAGTTTGTCAATACTTATTTAAAAATTTTTTTACTATTCAGCCATTCGTCCTGAAATCGCGAATCCCTGTCGTAAGTCTTGAATCTGAGCTTTATAGCTGAATAGCTACAAATTTGATAAGTAACGTAAAATCCCAAGAATGAGAATATGAGTTTGGAAGGAACACATAAAATAGTTGCAAAACCAGATCAGGACGGATATAATAGAACAGACGAAACGATTGTGCAAAAATCGGCAGATAAAACAAATTTAATAAAGGAGTATGAAAAATATGGGTAAATATTTTGGAACGGACGGATTTAGGGGAGAAGCCAACATCGGGCTGACAGTAGAACATGCTTTTAAAGTGGGAAGATATCTCGGATGGTATTTCGGGCAGGAGCACAAGGCACGGATTGTCATCGGAAAAGATACGAGAAGAAGCAGTTATATGTTTGAGTATGCGCTGGCAGCAGGACTAACAGCTTCCGGTGCGGATGCCTATCTGCTTCATGTGACGACGACGCCGAGTGTTTCCTATGTGACGAGTACAGAAGATTTTGACTGCGGAATTATGATTTCAGCCAGCCACAACCCGTTCTATGACAACGGTATCAAGCTGATCAACGGCAAGGGATATAAGATGGAAGCAGAAGTGGAAAACCAGATCGAAGCCTATATCGATGGTGAGACAAAAGAGATTCCGCTGGCAACAAGAGACGGGATCGGACGTACGATCGACTATGCGGCCGGAAGAAACCGTTACATCGGACACCTGATTTCGGTAGCTACCCGTTCTTTTAAAGATATGAAGATCGGCCTGGACTGTGCCAACGGAAGCGCATTTGCCATTGCAAAGAGTGTCTTTGACGCACTTGGTGCGAAGACCTATGTAATCAATAACAATCCGGACGGGACGAATATCAATACGGCCTGCGGTTCCACCCATATGGAAGGACTGATGGCTCACGTCAAGGAGAAACACTTGGATGTGGGATTTGCTTTTGACGGAGATGCGGATCGGTGTCTGGCAGTAGACGAGAACGGCAATCTCATTGACGGCGACTTGATTTTGTACATCTGCGGTAAGTACCTGATGGAACAGGGCAGATTAAATGGAAATACCATCGTGACGACGATCATGTCCAATCTGGGGCTGTATAAGGCGTGTGATAAGATCGGAATGAACTATGAGAAGACGAAAGTCGGAGATAAATACGTCTTTGAAAATATGATGAACAATGGTTATGTGCTCGGGGGAGAGCAGTCCGGCCACATCATTTTCAGCAAGTACGCAAAAACCGGGGACGGTATCCTGACCTCCTTGATGCTGATGGAAGTCATTCTGGAGAAGAAGATGAGCCTTGGAAAGCTTGCGGAGGAAGTGAGGATTTATCCGCAGCTTCTGCAGAATGTAAGGGTGGCGGACAAAAAGACAGCCAGAGAGAATCCAAAGGTCGTGAAAGCCATCGAACATGTTGCGGAAGAGCTTGGCGAGGACGGACGGATTCTTGTACGGGAGAGCGGTACTGAGCCAGTGATCCGCGTGATGGTAGAGGCGTCTGACGACGAGCTATGTGTGAAATACGTGAAAGAAGTCGTGGATGTGATGAGTCGGGAAGGGCTTGTCATCGAATAAACACGAGGGAAGCAGGATGAAATAAAAGAAAAGTAATGGAAGATTGGAAAGATAAAAAGACGTGGGAGGAGCTCCTACGTCTTTTTTCAGGCGATTTTTCGCGTTTAATTTCTGGCAATCTGGTTTTCGTTGCGCCAGGTACGGGGTGAAAGTCCGTATACCTTCTTAAATGCCCGGGAAAAGTGCAGCGGATTGCTGTAGCCAACGGCATTTGCGATATCCTGGATGGAAAATTGGGTCATCTTCAAAAGCTCTGCCGCCTTGATCATCCGGTAGTGGATGAGGAATTCCTGGGGTGTCTGACCCAATGCCTGACGGAAAATAGTGCCGAAGTAACTACGGTTAAGGCCGCACTGTGCGGCAATGTCCTCTACAGAGATATCGTTCTGAAAGTTTTGCTCGATGAACGCCAGCGCCTCTCGCATATAGAAATCCTGAATTTTCCCGTTCTTTCCGACCCGAAACGGTGCCATGGAGCGGGTGAGATAATCAAGGAAGAGAAATCCGTGCCCTAAAATATGCAGAGGGGATTCCTTGGGATGGTGGACGATGTAGAGCATTTCTTCCATCATCTTTTCTCTTAATTCTTTAGAGCGAGAGTGGTAGACCGGATGCTCGGGGGAAAGGCCTGCAAGCTCGACGGACTCTTTGACTCTTAGTCCGTCAAATTCAATCCAGACATATTCCCAAGGGAGTTCCATGTCAGCCCAGTAGGAGCAGACTTGCTGGGGAAACATCATAAAGCCTTCTCCGCTTTTAATATGATACTCGGTGGAGCTGCCTTTTGCGTTTTGGGCAGAGAATACTCCGGTACCTGAAATGACATAATGAAATAGATAATGATCTTTCGCTACAGGACCAAAAGTATGTGCCGGAAAGCATTGCTCCCACCCGGATTGATATAGCGCAAGATCGATAAAATTTTCAAGCGGAAAGACGGAAAATAAGTAGTTATCCATAAAAGCAATACCTCTCTTTTTTGTATTATATACCAAAATGCAAGATGACTTCAATTATATTTAGAAAATCAAGCATTTGGGTATAAAACCAGGATTGTCAAGGTATTTTTGCAAGCATATTGCTATGTTATAATAAAAATATCTTAGAGACAAAGACAAGAAAGGAGAAAAATGATGAGAAAGGGGAAAAAGGTAATCGGTGCTGCTCTGGCCGGATGTATGACAGCGTCTATGTTCCTCACTGCGTGCGGAGATGGAAACGAAAAGAGTGGGAAGACAGAAATCGAGATTTTGCAGTACAAACCGGAAGCAGCAACCTATTTTGACCAGGTGGAAGAGAAATTCAATGCAACACACGACGATATCCATCTGACCATTGATTCGCCAAACGATGCTTCTACCATTATGAGGACAAGGTTTATCCGGGAGGACTATCCGGATATTATCGGAATTGGCGGGGGTATCAATTATTCTTATTATGTGGATGGCGGGATTCTGGCGGATGTTTCCGACAGTGAAGTGATGGGGGAAATTAAGGATTCTTACAAAGATATTCTGGAAGCACTGGAAATTGTTCCAACGGAAGGAACGTTTGGCATCCCTTATGTAGCGAATGCAGCAGGGATACTTTATAACAGGGATATGTTTGAAGAACATGGATGGGAGATCCCGAATACGTGGGATGAGTTGATGACATTGTGCAATGATATTCAGTCCGAAGGGATTCTTCCATTCTATTTCGGGTTCAAGGATACTTGGAGATGTCTGGCGCCGTGGAACTCTATGGCAGTTGTATTGGCACCGCCGGATCTGTGTAAGCAGGTGAATAAAGGCGATGCAAACTTTACGGATTCGTACCGTGAAGTCGCGGAAAAATATTTGGAACTTTTAAACTATGGACCGGAAGATCCGTTTGCCTACGGATATAATGACGCCTGCACCGCATTTGCAAACGGGGAATCTGCAATGTATCCAATCGGAAGCTACGCTGTACCTCAGATCTTATCTGTGAATCCGGATATGAATATTGATTCTTTCGTTACACCGGCCAGTGATACGAAGGAAGGGAATACATTGAACTCCGGTGTCGACCTGATGTTTGCTGTGACGGCGGATTGTGAAAATAAAGAGGCAGCATATGAGGTACTTGAATTTCTCTATGAAGATGAGAATATCCAGGCATACATTGATGACCAAAATGCGATTCCTTGTAAAGAAGGAGATTTTGATCTGGCTTCCCAACTGGACGGTATGACGGAGTATATCGAAGCGGGTAATATGACAGATTATCAGGATCACTATTATCCGTCTGAGATGGCGGTGGATGCACAGATCCAGACTTTCCTGATCAATAAAGATGTGGATGCGTTTCTGAAGAAATTCGACAGTGACTGGACAAGATACAACCGTGATATTATACGGGAAGTGCAGGAGTATGAGGAAGAAAACGGGGACGCCTAAGTTTAAGGAAAGGAGAGCAAAAACATGAGAAAAATGAACGATAGAAATCGTACCTTTCTGTTGATCACGATACCGATTCTGGCACTGTTTATCTGCTTTAACACGGTTCCGCTCATCAGAGGTGTGTACTACAGTTTTACGAACTTTAAAGGATTTGGAGACTACGATATGGTAGGTCTTCGGAATTACATAGATCTTTTCACCGACGCAAGAGTCGGCAAATCCTACTGGTTTACATTTCGTCTTGCCATTTGTGCTACGATCATTACCAATGTCATCAGTCTGATTCTTGCACTTGGGCTCAATAGCAAGATTAAAGGTAAGAGTTTTTTCAGAGCGGCTTACTTCCTTCCGAATGTATTGGGAGCGCTGGTAGTCGGTTACATCTTCAACTATTTCTTTACATACATCCTTCCGGAATTCGGAAAGATGATAGGAAGCGGAGCATTGAGTGGAAGTATGCTTTCCAATGAAAAGACAGCATGGATTGGGGTAGTGGTTGTCTGTGCATGGCAGTCTATTGCAATGAATACGATTATTTATATCTCCGGTCTTCAGACCGTGCCGGAAGATGTTTATGAGGCGGGATCTCTCGACGGGGCGACAGGATGGAAGAAATTTAAACTCCTGACCTTCCCTCTGATTATACCATTTTTTACAATCAATATGGTTCTCTGTGTAAAAAACTTCCTCATGGTATTCGACCAGATCATGGCACTGACAAAAGGAGGACCTGCACAGAGTACCGAGTCCATCTCCTACCTGATCTACAATAATGGTATGGCTGGAGGACAGTTCGGATTCCAGAGTGCGAACGCGGTGATCTTCTTTATTGTGATCGTGGCGATTTCCGTAGCGCAGATGAGCTTTTCATCACGGAAGGAGGAGCAGTTATAATGAAAGTAAAAGCAGAACACAAAACAAATTGGACCGTAATGATCCTTTTGATCCTTGGACTGATTACGATTGCGTTCCCTCTTTATATGACGATCGTGATTGCGTTCAAACAGCCAAGCGAGATGACCAACAGCATTTCCGGTATCTTATCTTTACCGGAAAGCTTCAGTCTCAGCAATTTCAAAGAAGCAATGAAGGTAACGGACTTCTGGAATTCCCTGAGAAACAGTTTGCTGATTTCCGTGCTGACTGTGGTACTTTCCATTGTGATCCATTCCCTGATGGGATACGCGGTGGGAAGAAATAAAGCGCACAGTAAGTTTTACAATTTTGTTTATCTGTTTATTGTAAGCGGTATGTTTGTGCCGTTTGCGATCCTGATGATGCAGCTTGCATAGCAGACGGCTGAGATGGGACTTGGAAACTGGGTTGGCGTTATTATTCTTTATGTGGTATTCTATATGCCGATGAATGTTTTACTGTATTCCGGATATCTCACTAATATTCCGATTGCGTTGGAAGAGGCGGCGCGGGTGGACGGCGCAAGTACATGGAGAACATACTGGAAAGTGATCTTTCCCATTATGAAACCGATGCATGCGACGGTTGCGGTTATCACAGCTCTTTCCGTATGGAACGACGTAATGACACCGCTTGTCATCATGGCCGGGACAGGACAGAATACCCTGCCGCTGGCACAGCTCAATTTCCAGACACAGTTTGGAACCAATTATAACCTGGCGTTTGCATCGTACTTGTTGGCCCTCATTCCGATTGTGATTTTCTACGTGATCTGTCAGAAACAGATCTTAAATGGAGTAGTAAACGGTGCGGTAAAATAAAAGACGGTACAAGGAGAGTAAATATGGGAATTGAATTTGAAAATGAGAAAAGAATTTTTACATTACAGACAGACCACACGACATATCAGTTTCAGGCAGACGCATATGGATTTCTGCTGCATCTATATTATGGGAAGACGGTCTACGGGGGAATGGATTATCTGCTGACCTATTATGACAGAGGATTTTCCGCCAATCCGTATGATGTGAACCAGGACAGAACCTATTCCATGGATGCGCTGCCACAAGAATTCCCGGAGATTTCCGCAGTCCGGCTCTTACCGTGAAAAACAGTGACGGCACGTATAGCTGTGATCTGCGCTATAAGAGCCATCGGATTATAAATGGGAAATATTCTCTTCCGGGTCTGCCGGCGGTCTATGCCACAGAAGACGAAGCACAGACACTGGAAATCCTGATGGAGGACGCTGTGACAAAAGTGCAGGCAGTGCTTTTGTACGGCGTTCTGCCGAAATACGACATTATTACACGTAGCGTGAAAATCATCAATCAGGGCGAAGAAAAGATTCATATCAGCAAGGCAGCGTCTGCCTGCCTGGACTTTGTAAGTGGAGATTATGATCTGATCAGCTTTTACGGGCGACACGCGATGGAGAGGAATTTCCAGAGGGTACCGTTAAGCCACGGGAAACAGATTCTGCGAAGCAGAAGAGGAACATCCAGTCACCAGTACAATCCGGCAATGATTTTGGCGGAAAAAGACACGACAGAGGAATCCGGAAACTGCTATGCAATGGTCTTTGTATACAGTGGCTGCTTCAAAGCGGAAGCTGAAAAAGATCAGTTTAATCAGTCAAGAGCACTGATGGGCCTTGCCTCGGAATTATTTTCTTATCCAGTTGGGCCGGGGGAGAGCTTCCTGATTCCGGAGACAGTTCTGACTTATTCCGCAGAGGGGATGTCACAGCTTTCCCAAAATCTGCACCGGTGTTTCCGTAATCATCTGTGCAGAGGAAAATTTAAAAATGAAGTACGTCCCGTTCTCGTCAACAGTTGGGAGGCAGATTATTTTAATTTTACGGGGGAGAGCCTGTTAAAGCTTGGAAGGGAAGCCGCGAAACTTGGCATTGAAATGCTTGTGCTGGACGACGGATGGTTTGGGGAGAGAAACGATGACAATACAAGTCTTGGAGACTGGGTAGTCAATGAGAAGAAGCTGGGATGTACTATGGGAGAACTGATCGGAAAGATCAACGATCTGGGATTAAAATTCGGACTGTGGATTGAGCCGGAGATGGTCTCCGAGGATAGTGATCTTTACCGGGAACATCCAGACTGGGCACTGCAGATTCCGAAGCGTCATCCGGTCCGGGGAAGAAACCAGCTTGTGCTGGACTTCTCCAGGAAAGAGATTCGGGATCATGTATTCGATCAGATTTGTTCGGTGCTCGATCAGGGGAAAGTTGATTATATCAAGTGGGATATGAACCGCAGTATTTCCGATATTTATTCTTCTGAGACGAAAGAGCAGGGAAAGGTTCTTTATGATTATGTTCTGGGCGTCTATGATTTCCTGGAGCGGCTTCTGAAGCGGTACCCAGATACACTGATTGAAGGATGCAGCGGTGGCGGCGGACGGTTTGACGCGGGAATGTTATACTATACCCCTCAGATCTGGTGCAGTGATAATACGGATGCAATCGACCGGATCGAGATACAGTATGGTACATCCTTTATTTATCCGGCATCTTGTGTGGGCTCTCATGTGTCTGCTGTGCCAAACCACCAGACCGGAAGGGTGACTTCACTGAACACGAGAGGTGTCGTAGCTATGGCGGGAACATTCGGTTATGAGCTGAATCTGGGACTGTTAAGCGACAAGGAGAAAGAAGAAGTCAAAGATCAGGTAAAGAAGTTCAAGACATATGCGCCGTTGATCCAGAATGGAGATTACTATCGATTGTCAGATCCGTTAAAAGACGAACTAGGAGCATGGGCGTTTGTATCAGAGGACCGGTCTGAGGCGTTGGTAAATGTAGTTATGCTGAAACAGCATGGCAACATGACGGTGAACTATGTGAAAATGCGTGGATTGGTGCCGGAAGCATATTATAGGATTGACGGACATGACCGGCTCTACAGTGGAGCGGCACTGATGCAGGCTGGGCTTCCGGTGCCGATCGAGAGCGGAGAATATCTTGCATACCAGAAGTATCTGAGACGAGTAGAACAATAAAGGGGCTTTGAAAATCGTGGGAAGAGGAAAGAAAAGCGACATAGAATTTCAGATTCGTATGGAAAAGCATCAGGATGAATTGAAATGGCTCTATATGGAGCTCTACGGAAACGATTCCATGTATGCGGAACTGTGCGGCCAGATGTATGAATATTATAGGAACCGAAGTGCGGCTTTAAAGAAGCGTGACCGGGAGCGGGAACAACATCCGGTATGGTACCGTAAGAAAGACATGCTTGGCATGATGCTTTATATCGATCATTTTGCCGGGAATCTGAAAGGGGTACAGAAAAAACTGGACTATATCAAGGAGAGTCATGCATCTTTCATTCATTTGATGCCGTTTCTCGATACTGTAAAGGGAAAATCTGACGGGGGATATGCTGTGGCGGATTTCCGCAAGGTTCGGGAAGATCTGGGAACGGTGGAAGATCTGGCGAAACTGGCAACAAAATGTCACGGAATGGGAATCGATCTTTGTATGGATTTTGTGATGAACCACACTTCCGAGGAGCATGAGTGGGCGGTGCGGGCAAGAAGAGGAGAAGGCGAATATATGAGCCGCTATTTCTTCTACGACAATCCAGATATTCCCAACCAGTTTGAGCGTACGGTTCCGCAGGTATTCCCGACGACGGCGCCGGGGAATTTTACCTGGATTCCGGAAATCGGACACTATGTGATGACGACATTTTATCCGTACCAGTGGGATTTGAACTATGGAAATCCTAGAGTGTTTAACGAGATGATGTACAATTTCCTGTTCTTCGCAAATCAGGGAATGGATATTATTCGTATTGATGCGGTTCCTTATATCTGGAAAGAGCTCGGTACATCCTGCCGGAACTTAAAACAGGTTCATACTATTGTCCGTATGATGAGGATGATCGGTGAAATTGTCTGTCCGGCAGTAGCACTTCTGGGTGAGGTTGTGATGGAACCGGAGAAAGTGCTGCCTTATTTTGGAACGGTAGAAAAGCCAGAGTGCCATATGCTATACAATGTCACAACCATGGCGACCACCTGGCACACCCTGGCGGTACACGATACGAGACTTCTCAAGAAGCAGCTTGATATTGTGAACAGTCTGCCAAAGCAATATACCTTTCTGAATTATCTGAGATGCCACGACGACATTGGCTGGGGTCTGGACTATGATACACTGAAATGGTGGGGAATGAAAGAAATTCCTCACAAACAATATTTGAACGATTACTTTACAGGTAAGTATCCGGGAAGCGTAAGTCGTGGGGAGCTCTACAACGACGATCCGGTGACAAAAGACGCCAGATTTTGCGGTACGACGGCATCCATGTGTGGGATTGAAAGCGCAGGGTTTGAGCAGGACGGTGCCAAAATGGAGAAGGCCATCCGAAAAGATCTGATGCTTCATGCCTATATGTTCATGCAGGCGGGGATTCCGATGATTTACAGCGGGGATGAGATCGGACAGGTGAATGACTACACATATAAAGAAGATCCGGATAAATGTTCAGACTCCAGATACATCCACAGAGGAGCTTTCAAGTGGGAACTTGCAGAAAACCGGAATGATAAAGATACGGTGGAAGGCCAGATTTTTGCGACACTGGATTATATGGAGAAACTAAGAGCGCAGGAAGATATTCTAGGTCCAGAAGCGGAAGTGAATACGTGGGAAACCGGGGATCAGGAAATTCTTTGTATGATCAGAAGATGGAATGGCCGGACATTGACCGGAATCTTTAACTTTGCTGACAGGTCAAAAGAATTTCGTCTTCCGCAAGAAGGACCACAAAGAGAACTTTTTAGCGGTGAAATAATTGAAGACGGCGTTATCACGCTGCCGGAATACGGATATGCGTGGTGCCTGAAGTAACTACAGAAATATAAAAAAGGGAAACCATGTTCCGATCAATAGAAGGAACAGGTTTCCTTTTCTAATATATTTATGGCGGCAATTTCTATAAAAATCCGCCGTCAAATCCAATGATTTGTCCAGTCATATAAGAAGGCGCTTGAAGAACATGTAAGATCATCTGTGCGGCCTCTTCCGGTGCGGCGAAGCGGCCGGCAGGGATTTCGTCCTGGAGAGCGAGCCGTTCGTCCGGATCGAGCATCTGGTTCATAGCGGTGTCGATGACTCCAAAAGCGATGGCGTTTACCTGGATGTTGCTTGGCGCAAGTTCTTTGGCCAGCGCCTGGGTAAGGCCGTGAATCCCCGCTTTGGAGGCGGAGTAAGCTGCTTCGCAGGATGCGCCGCTTCGTCCCCACATGGAAGAAATATTGAGGATTTTGCCCGTTTTTTTTGATACCATGTGCGGGATGGCTTCCCTGCAGCAGTAAAAAGCGGAGGAAAGATTGGTCGCGATCACCTGATTCCACTCGCTGTCCGTCATATCGCTTAACAGCCCGATATGGGAAATCCCGGCATTGTTAATGAGAATCTCCACACCTCCATCCACTTGTTCGGAGCGGGAGATCTGTGAGAACATATTCCGTACCTGCCCAGGATCGCCAACATTACCCGGACAAAGTTCACAGGAAGCACCAGGGAGACGCAAAATCTCTTTTTGTACTTCTTTTAAAGCATCCAGGTGATGGGCGCTGTTGAGAAACAGATGGAACCCATATCTGGCAAGTAAAAGAGCGGCTGCACGTCCGATCCCCCTGGACGCCCCGGTAATGAGGACGCCTTTCTTTTTCTCCATGGCAAAAACCTCCTACTTTCTACAAATCGAAAATACATTTCCGATGATTCGTTTCCATTCTTTTGACGTAAACTAGTATACGATAGAATCTCAATTTATGGAAGAAAAACCTTGATTTTATTTTTCAACGTGGTACGCTAAATCTGTAAATGTCAACAGAAGAAAGGAACGGAATATGATGATAGACCGGGCAATCGAATTTGCGACAAAGGCACATGAAGGACAGTTTCGGAAAGGGACGAAGCGTCCTTATATTGTTCATCCGATTGAGGTGGGGGACATCGTCTCTACGATGACGAAGGACGAGGAAGTGATCAGTGCGGCGATTCTTCACGATACGATTGAGGACTGCGAGGGAGTGACCAAAGAGCTGCTGGAGGCGTCTTTTTCAGAGCGGGTCGCATCGCTGGTGGCACAGGAAAGTGAGGACAAGTCCAGGTCGTGGATAGAGCGGAAAGGTTCAACGATAAAAAGAATTCGTTGTGCTCCTTATGAGGTACAGATGATCGGACTTGCGGACAAGCTGTCCAATATGCGGGATATTGACAGGGATTATCCGGTTGTCGGGGAGGAGCTTTGGAATCGGTTTCGGATGAAGGATAAAAAGATGATTGGATGGTATTATAAGGGCATCCAGGATGCGCTTCGGGAAGCGTTTTCCGAGGTTCCGGCTTATGAAGAGTACTGTCACCTGGTGGACAGGCATTTCGGAAGTGGGGAATCATCCGGGGCGAACAAGGGACCCGAGCTCATTTCCCTTTAGGAATGTGTATTCACTTTTATTCCCCGGAATGTCATCTTTTTGAAAGCGGCAGTCAGGACAATGCCTTTGCATATACTCGAGATTGTGATACTCCACCAGATACCGTTTAGTCCAAGCGGGGTGGAGATCAGAAGCAGGGCCATCGGAATCCGGGCAACGGTGAGAGAGGTGCTGACAATGGATGGAGGAAGGGTGCGTCCAAGCCCGGAAAATGCTCCGGCCGTTGTGATTTCCATGCACATGAAAAGCTGGGAAACGCCGAGGATCCGCAGGTAATCTATGCCCATCGGGAGAACGGCGGCTTCTGGTATGAAAATCCGGAAGATCGGTGCCGGAAATACGATCAGTACGATGGTGCAAAAAAAGCCCCACAGCAGGACAACGATCATGGAACAGCGGTAACCCCGTTTTGCTCTGGTTTCGTTTCCGGCTCCGAAATTCTGCGCAATAAAAGAATTGACCGCTGCGGCAAAACCATCGGACGTCATCCAGGAGATGGACTCGATCTGGGAACCGACCTTTTGGACAGCCACGGCAGCGTCTCCAAAACTTGCTACCATCCGTGCGATTACCATGGAAATCCCGGTAAACATCATATTCTGGATAGAAGAAGGCAGGCCAATCTGAATCAATTCTTTCAGAATATCCGTCTGGGGACGGGTAAAAAAATGCAGATTCATAAAAATATCCGGTTCCCTGCGGATGGAAACGAGGAAGACCGCTGTGACAACAGATTGTGCAAATACAGTGGCAATGGCGGCTCCGGCCACATACATCTGTGGAAATGGCCCAATTCCGAAAATCAGGATAGGGTCAAGGATGATATTGATGACAAGTCCGATTGCTGTCGCGAGAAACGAGGTCCGGCTGTTTCCCATGGCAGTCAGAATTCCGGTAAATACCTGGTTCAAAAAGGAAAATATGACCAGTCCGCAGGTGATGGCGAGATATACTTCGGCATCCTGGATTACGGTTTTGGAATTCAGACGGAAGAATCCGATCAACGGACCTTGAAACAGCAGGCAGATAATTCCATAGAAAAGGCCGAAAAACAGCGAAAGCTGAATCGCGTTTCTGGCATAGCCACGTGCCTGTTCCGGCTCACCGGCTCCGAGGGCGTGGCCAACTTTCACTTGTCCGCCCATTTTTGCCAGGACGGCAATGCCATTGGCAAACCACATATACATTCCGGCAGCGCCCACCGATGCTACAGCGTTGCTGCCGATGCGGCCAATCCAGATCATGTCGGTCAGGTTGTACGCCATCTGGACAAGTGATGTAGCCATAATCGGCACAGCGAGCTTTGCAAGTGACGGAAACACCGGTCCGTTCAGCAAATCAATTTTTTGTCTCATATCCTGCTCCTCCCTCATTTGTACAAACTGTATTTATTCTATCACAAAAACAGGTAAAATCCCAGAAGCAGTTGATTTCCCGGGGAAATTTCTTTATACTAAAATTATAGCAGAACCCCATCCGCTTTGTGGTGGGGCTTTTTTCTGACAGAAGGGGAAGTATGGAAAGAGAGAGGATACGAGAATGAAGAAAATACTTATGATTGGAACCGGAGGAACGATTGCGTCCAGACAGACGGAAAACGGGCTGGCTCCGGGACTGACACCGCAGGACATTTTGTCTTATATTCCTCAGGTGGAGCAAGTATGCGAGGTGGAAACGTTTCAGGTGTGCAATATAGACAGTACGAATGTGACACCGGAACATTGGAAGCTTATCGTAGAGGCGGTAGAAGAAAGATATGACAGTTACGATGGCTTTGTGATCTGTCATGGAACCGATACTCTTGCTTATACGGCAGCGGCACTTTCTTATATGATTCAAAATTCTCCGAAGCCGATCGTCATTACAGGAGCACAGAAGCCGATCAATATGGATGTGACAGATGCCAAAACGAATCTTCTGGACAGCTTTATTTATGCGTCGGATGACAATTCTGAAGACGTAAGCATTGTATTTGATGGAAAAGTGATTCTCGGAACAAGAGCGAAAAAAGAGCGTGCCAAGAGTTACAATGCTTTTTCCAGTATTAATTTTCCATATCCGGCCGTGATCCAGGACGAACAGGTAATTCGTTATATTCCTCCGGTCAGACATCAGGGAGAAGTGCGGTTCTATCACGAGATGAAAGACAGCGTATATGTACTGAAACTGGTGCCGGGGATGAGAAACGGTGTGCTCACCCAGATTTTAGATTTCTATGACTGTGTGGTGATTGAAAGCTTTGGTGTGGGCGGTCTTCCTGATAGCATCACAAAGGAAGTTTATGAAGGTATGAAGAAGTGGAAAGAAGAAGGGAAACTCATTGTGATGACAACCCAGGTAGTCAGTGAGGGAAGTAATATGACAGTCTATGAGGTCGGAAAGAAAGTGAAACAGGACTTTGACCTTCTGGAGGCATACGATATGACGCTGGAGGCAACGATTACCAAGCTGATGTGGCTGATGGCACAGCCGTCAAATAGTTACGAGGAGATCAAGAACCGTTTTTATACCATGATTAACCATGATATTCTGTTTGCGGGATTCAGAGAGGAGAAGTAGACAGGTGGCAGGAAAGAAAGAGAAAATGAGGGAAAGGCTGATAGGGCTTTCTGATCCGGAGTATAAACAATTCAACGACCGGATTTTGAACGCACCGTCTGTGAAGACGCTCGGAATCCGTGTTCCGGTGCTTCGCAAACTTGCAAAAGAGACCGCCAAAGAGATGCAAAAAGAAGACGGATGGCTTTATGAGATGACCAGAACGAAAGGGGAGGGCATTTATCAGGAGGAGCATATGCTCTTTGGGATGGTGGCCGGATACCGGAAAGCGTCCCGGGAAGAGAGAGTGCAGTATCTGGACGCATGGGTACCTGGGATCTGCTCCTGGGCTGACTGTGACTGCTGTGTATCGACTTTTGGATGGATGGAAGAGGATCCGGATTTCTGGTTTTCTTATTTGCAAAAATGGGTGACAAGCAACCGGGAATTTGAGGTCCGTTTTGGCGTCATTTCCATGATGGATTATTTCCTGAAGGATCTGTATATTGATCGGGTATTGAAGATTTACGAAGAAATTGGGCAGAAAGAATATTATGTCCGGATGGGGATTGCCTGGAGCCTTGCGACTGCCTATCTGAAATATCCGGACAAGATCATTGACCTATTAAAAGGGCACCGGATGGATGTGTGGACACACAATAAGGCAATCCAGAAATGTAGAGAATCCAGGCGGGTCAGCGCCGAAGACAAAGCTATGCTCCAGAAGCTGAAACGAAAGCAGGAGGAATAAGGATGAGAGAACAGGCAGGCTTTGATATGATTTTGCTGGATCTTGACGGGACACTGATTGATTCAGAGAAAGGGATCGTCAATTCCGTCATTTACGCCCTGGAAAAGTTTGGAATAGAAAAAGAGCGGGAAGAACTTCTTCCGTTTATCGGGCCGCCGCTGGTTCATTCTTTCCGGGAATACACGGGATTAGGCGAGGAGGAAGCTGTTCAGGCTGTATCCTACTACCGGGAAAATTTCGGTGTCAAAGGAGTTTATGAATACCGCCTTTTCGATGGCGTGACCGATTTGCTAAAACGTCTGAAACAAGCGGGAAAAACCGTCGTGATGGCGACGTCGAAGCCGGAGGTCTATGCAAAGATGATTGCGGAAGATGCGGGGATCACATGCTGGTTTGACGCCATCTGCGGAAGCGATATGGAAGGGAAACGCCTGACAAAGGAAGCCGTCATCGAATATGCGCTTGATTCGTTTCATCGGAAAGCAGGGGATCCTTCGGTGATTATGGTGGGGGACCGTCACTACGATATTGACGGGGCAAAGGCAAACGGACTTGCCTCCGCAGGTGTACTCTATGGCTTTGGCAGTAGGGAAGAGTTGGAAGATGCCGGGGCGGATCAGATCTTTGATACGGCAGAGGAACTTGGTGAATATCTGGCAGGATCTAATAAGGAATAGAAAATAAGCTGCCAAAAAGGCAGTGTCGTTCAGGGAAACCTTAAGAATCCATGAAAATTCCATGAACTCCTTGACAAATGAAAGCTTCGTGACTATGATTATCATAGTTTCATATTTAAAGGTGTTGATAAAGAGGAGTACACACCTGCCCTTGACAGAGAAAATTACCCACTGGCTGGAAGGTGATTACAAGTAGGAGTTGTGGAAGGGAGCTTTGGAGCCGGATAATCACTTTCCGTTAATTTACC
>OAVK01000696.1_pt1 | contig 15393 bp, 11 predicted proteins | sample 1495301 | NCBI WGS metagenome assembly OAVK01 (sample SAMEA2580094, study PRJEB22360) | human gut metagenome | biome: human gut; feature: human-associated habitat; material: faeces | place: Denmark | collected 2008/2010
GGCGGCAATCGAACAACTGGTCCCCGGCCTGCAACAACAGCAGTGGCTGGAAGGCAGCCGTACCGTGCTGATTTACGGCGGCAGTTTGACTGCCGAGCCCGATCGCGAAAAATACACTGCGCTGCGCAAGCTGCGCCGCGGGCGCCCACTGGACGGTATTGTTCGCGTTATGCCCGCGTCGCTAAACCTGACCCCACAAACCAGCGACAGCGATTTACGCGGGCTGGAGAAAATCAGCGAACTGCTCCGTTATTCCGCCCCGGTCTGGCTGTGGCAACTGTGCGACAGCGCCTGGTCGCAGACTACACGCCCTGAGCAGGCGGTCGGAGCCCGTTTCCCGCTGCGTGCTAAGCCTGATGATATTACCCGCCAGCTAGAACTGATGCTGCCGGTCCTGCGAACGCAGGGGGTGAGTCAGGTCGCTGAGAACAACGGTCACGACTTCCTGCTGCGCCTGGGCCAGCGTCTGAAAGACGGCGGTATCGCCCGCTGGGCTCAGCAACTGGTGCCATGGCTCTTCGACTCTCAGCAGCGCGTTCCACTGCGTGGCCTGATGTTCAGCCTGCCAGGCGATAAAACCGCTGATACATCTGAGAGAGCAGCAGCACCAGCATCTGCCGATGCTGAAAAATATGTCCCGGAATCACAACGCCATGCGCTGACCCTGCCGGTGTCCTGGCAGGGTATCGTTGACGACTGCGCCCACATACGTGGCCGCCGTGTCGGTATGGCGTGGGAACAGACGCTTGCCTGGACGCTGATGGCCATTATCGGTGTCTGGGGAGTGGGGACGCTGCTGTCGTTCGCTGTCAACCACATGCAGATAGTTTCTGTTGCTGAGCAGGCTCATGCCCTGGTAGAGCATCCTTCCGTATCGGATTACCAACTGACGGCCTTGCATACTCTGCGTAATGACGCCGGTCGCCTGCTGCACCGTGTCCGGGAGGGAGCGCCCTGGTATCAGCGCTTTGGTCTCGACCACAACCCGCAGCTGCTGAACGCGATGCTGCCCTGGTACGGCGTGGTGAACAACCGACTGATTCGCGATCCGGCGAATGTCGCCCTGACGCAAAAGCTCAGCGCGCTGGCTAACTCAGCGCCGAACAGTGACCAGCGTGCGCAGCTGGCGAAACCGGGCTATGACCAGCTGAAAGCCTGGCTGATGATGGCCCGGTCGGATAAAGCCGACGGCGCGTTTTACGCGCAGACCATGAAAGTGGTGCAGCCGACGCGCATAGGTATCTCAACCGGGTTGTGGCAAAGCCTGTCACCGGATTTGTGGGCGTTCTACATCTCCGAACTGCCAAAGCAGCCGCAGTGGAAAATTACGCCGAATACGCAACTGGTCAGCCAGAGCCGCCAGGTGCTGTTGCAGCAAATTGGGCACCGCAATGCCGAAAGCACGTTGTATGAAAACATGCTCAAATCGGTACGCCGTAATTTCGCCGATGTGTCTCTGGAAGACATGACCAGCGGCACCGATGCTCGCCGCCTGTTCACCACCGAGGAGGTGGTGCCGGGCATGTTTACCCGCCAGGCATGGGAAGGGGGGATTCAGCAGGCCATCGAGAAAGCGGCCAGTTCGCGCCGCGATGAAATTGACTGGGTGCTGAGCGACAGTCGAAAAGCTGTCTCCTCAGACTTGTCGCCGGAAGCACTGAAAGCGCGTCTGACGCAACGTTACTTCACCGACTTTGCCGGCAGCTGGCTGAGCTTCCTGAATAGTCTGCGACTTAACCCGGCAAATAATATCGCTGACGTCACCGACCAACTGACGTTGATGAGTGATGTCCGTCAGTCACCGCTGATTGCCCTGATGAATACGCTGGCGTGGCAGGGGCAGACCGGCCAGCAAAGCGAAGGGCTTTCGGACTCCCTCATCAAATCGGCTAAAGACCTGGTGGGCGGGAAAGACAAACCGGTGATTGACCAGTCTGCGTCAGGTCCACAGGGGCCACTGGATGAAACCTTTGGCCCGCTGCTTCAGCTTCTGGGCAAAAACACCAGCAGCAATGTGATGTCGGCTGATAACTCACTGAGCCTGCAAACTTACCTGACTCGCATCACCCGCGTACGTCTCCGTCTGCAGCAGGTAGCCAGCGCCTCTGACCCGCAGGAGATGATGCAGACCCTGGCGCAGACGGTATTTCAGGGTAAAAGCGTTGACCTGACCGATACCCAACAATATGGCAGCCTGATTTCGGCAAGCCTTGGCGAGGAGTGGAGCGGCTTCGGTAACACGATGTTTGTGCAGCCGCTGACCCAGGCCTGGGAGACCGTACTGCAGCCGTCGGCAGCGAGCCTGAATGATAAGTGGAGCCGCTCGGTGGCGGCGAACTGGCACACCGCATTCGACGCACGCTTTCCGTTTGCCGCCAGCAAAAGTGACGCCTCGTTGCCGATGCTGGCTGAATTTGTGCGCAAGGACAGCGGACGAATTGATCGCTTCCTGACGACAGAGCTCAGCGGTGTGCTGCACAAGGAAGGCAGCCAGTGGGTACCGGATAAGGTCAACAGCCAGGGGCTGAGTTTTAACCCGGCCTTTCTGCGGGCCATTAACCAGCTTAGCCAGCTGTCAGACATTCTGTTCACCGATGGCAGTCAGGGCATCAGCTTCGAACTGCAGGCGCGTCCTGCATCGCAGGTGGTGGAAACCCAACTGACAATTGATGGACAAAAGTTGCATTACTTTAACCAGATGGCCGACTGGCAATCTTTCCGCTGGCCGGGAGAAACGTATAAGCCAGGCACGATGTTGACCTGGACCTCAACCAGCGCCGGTGCGCGCCTGTTTGGGGATTACAGCGGAACCTGGGGCTTTATTCGCTGGATGGAGCAGGGCAAGCGCCAGCAGCTTGATCGTAGCCAGTGGATGATGAGCTTTACCGCCCCGGACGGTCGAATCCTGCAGTGGGTACTGCGCTCACAACTCGGAAAAGGTCCGCTGACGCTGCTGGATCTGCGCGGTTTCACGCTGCCGGATCAGATATTCAGTGTCGACAGCGCGGCCACCGCTCAGGCGCTGATGGACAACAGCGGAAACAGTGACATCGATGGGAGCGAATGATGAGCACTCTGCAGAATCTGGTTGCCGCCTGTCAGGCGGATAAAAACCTGCTGTCGCAACAGGCGCAGGTACGCACGGAAAGCTGGCATCCCTGGCTTGCCCCGGTCAGCGATACCAGTCCGACGGGAGAAGACCCGGGATATGACGAGGATTTTCAGCGTATCCGCGAAGAGGTCAACAAACTTTCCGGCATCAATACCGGGCTGATTTGCACGCTTGCTGAAAAGCTGCTGACTGGCACCGCTAAAGATATCCGGGTTGCCACCTATTACTGCTGGGCGCGCCTGCACCAGGACGGCGAAGCCGGTTTTGCCGAAGGGCTTGAGCTGCTGGCGGGGCTGTTGCAGCATTATGGGACGAAACTTCACCCTCAGCGGGAGCGGAGCCGTAAACCGGCGCTGGAGTGGCTCGCAGGCTCCCGTGTTCTCGATAGCCTGTCACTCTGGCCGGAAGTGGTGCGCGAGGATGCCCTGCGCACTGCCGGTGCGCTGCTGCTCATCCGCAACAGTCTGGAAACCGGGCCGGAAGCGTCACGTCCGGAGATGAATGCCCTGTACAGCGCGCTGGAATCTCGCCTGATGAAGGCCGGTGGCGTGGATGCGGTGGTGCCGCAAAACGCCGGTAACAAGGGGCAGTCACAGACCTTCGCGCCTACGACCGAGCCTGACGCGCCGGTCCTGAGTCGCATCACGTCCGGTCAGGATTTACTGGCCCAGGCCCGAATCCTGACGGGATATTTGCGTGAACAACCCGATGGCTGGCTTGCGGCACATCGGCTAATGAAAAGCCTACGCCATGACACGCTGAGCGCTATTCCGGCACCGAATGCCGAAGGGAAAACGCGTATCGAACCGCCGCGGGCTGACCAGCGGGCCATGCTCAAGCGGTTGTACCTGCAGCAGAGCTGGCTGGAAATACTGGAGCAGGCGGACAGCACTTTCTCACGCGGCGCTAATCATCTCTGGCTGGATTTGCAGTGGTATATCCATCAGGCCCTGCTGAAGTCCGGGCAAGCAGTGCTGGCCGACATCATCACCGCCGACCTGAAAGGGCTGCTGCGCCGCCTCACCGGACTTGAAACGCTGGCCTTTAATGACGGTACGCCCTTTGCCGATGAGGTCACGCTGAACTGGATAAATCAGAACGTGCTGGACGATATATCCGGCTGGCGGGATGAACCGGTCAATGCCGCCAGAGGGGCTGACAACGACATTCTGGCACTTGAACCAGAAGCACTGGAGAAAGCTGACAGTGACGGACTGGATGCCACTCTTCACTGGCTGCAAACACGCCCGGGCACCGACGCCATAAAAGATAAATGGCTACTGCGCCTGCTGATGGCCCGCGTGGCCGAACAGAAAGGTAAGAATGAACTGGCCCTGCATCTGCTGAGGGAACTCGATAGCGCTGCGCAGTCCATCACCCTCACGCAGTGGACGCCGACACTGTTATTCGAAGTCAAATCGCGTCGCCTCAGACTGCTGCGCATGAAAGCCACACGTGGTGAAACCGATAAATCACGGTTACAGCCTGAGATGGACCAGCTTCTGGCCGGTCTCATTGTGCTCGACCCGGCAAGCAGCGCGGTGCTTTGCGGGTAGGTAGGACTGAATTCAGCTAAAGGGAAAAATATGGCAGCAGAAGGCTTTTATCTGGTGCAGGGCGACAAAACGACCTGCGGTGGGAAAATCACCACGGGCGCAGAGGATCACACTCTGTTTGATAAACCTGTAGCCCAGGAGCAGGACAGCGTGACCTGCGGTAAACATGCCGGGCTTTACAAGATAGCCGGTGGCATTGATAACGACACCATCCATGGCAGGCGAATGGCCGGCACGCTCGACAGCTACAGTACCTGTCCCTGTAAGGCAAAGTTTATCCCCTCGATGTGGGGTGATACGTATGAGAAGAGTGGAGGGAGTGCTAATTCTGCAGGGGGAACTTCACCGACAGTCACTGCACTGGCAAGCAATTCATCAGCAACGGCTCCACTGGCGGCGGCTCCCGAACTTAAGATTAAGCAGCATTGTCAACATACTGACGGAGCTGTGAAGGTTGCTGATTATATACTTAATGAAATTAAGACGAATGTCAGAGGCCAGATTGCAAAAACAATCCGTTATTTAATTGATGATGAGACCTTAAGGGAAAGGAAAGCTGAATGGGACAGACTGCCTTTTTACTCAAAAATGGCGCCTCCTCCTCAACCAGATTTACTTGCTGCAATGGCTGTCTGGTATCAGACCGTAAAAACGGGGTCTACCTGGGATCATAAACCGAAGATTCGCGACAGGTTTTCGTCGGTTGCAGTCGCACGCCCGTTGCCTAGAAAAGGAAAACCATCGAAGTCTTATTACCATAAGTTCAAACAACATGATTACTTTTATGATGTTTGGTCAAACATTCATTATGGTTATGTTGGACTTAGCGTTGGTTTTTCTGAGTCATTGCTTTTGAAAGGTTCCACCTGGGAACAAAACATGACACCTGGCGCAGTTGGAGATGATACGCTGGATGATGTTACAAGCATGAAGATAGGGTTTGCTCTTTATCATCAATATGGGAAATATGCAGAGAGTCTGACTGTAAATAATATACTGGATGCGCTAGAGAAAACACCTGCTCAGTTACTTCCTCACTCAAGAGAAAAACATTGGTGCTGGAACACAGAAAACCCAGAAAAAATTGAGGGATGACGTTGAAAAAGAAAATAGCTCTGATTTGTATTGTGTTATTTCTGGGAGGGGTATTTCTTATCGCCCACGTCATCCCGATAAGACCTGTTGTTACTATTATCAATAACACAAGCAAACCTCTATTTGTATATGCTGGTGAAAGTGTGTATGACGTCGATCCTGAACCTGACGAAGTTGAACAAATAGTAAAGTCAAAACCTGATGTCATAGCATCTGGCAAAAAAATCGCATTCACCGCTTCATTTATGTCTCTGATTAGAAAAGATGCGGCAATTGATATCGGCTGGAGAATTGGCGGTCAGTATGAATATAATTCTAATGGTGGGGGCGGTAAGAATTTTATTCTTTCCTCAATGCATGGAGCATGTTCCGTGTCGATTGAAGTGAAAGATGGGTTTAATAATGAAACTCTTGAAAATGATTCAGGTGATTTGTGTTTTAAAAAAATAAAGGCATTCAAGTATAAATATTAATTAATGTCGCTGTAATTTTGGTTCTGTATATTTTGGCTCAGCAATTTCATCGTTTAATAAATAAGAGAAAATCAATATAAAATATATGGACGACTTAACCCTGCGTTATTACGACGCTGAAATGCGCTACCTGCTGGAAGCTGGCGAAGAGTTTGCCCGTGCTCATCCCGAGCAGGCGGCAATGCTCAATCTCGATAAAGCGGGGGCGCGCGATCCGTACGTGGAACGCCTGTTCGAAGGCTTTGCCTTCCTGATGGGCCGGCTGCGTGAGAAGCTCGATGACGATCTGCCGGAACTGACCGAAGGGCTGGTCAGCCTGCTTTGGCCACACTACCTGCGCACCATTCCGTCGATGTCGGTGGTGGAGTTCACCCCCGACTGGCGCGAGATGAAAGAGCAGATGCGCATTGTCAAAGGTTTCGAGGTTAACTCGCGGCCGATCGGTGAGAAGGGCACTCGCTGCCGCTATACGACCACCAAAGAGATCGCGCTTCAGCCGCTGTCGCTGGATCACGCCCGCCTGTCGTCAGACCCTGACGGGCGCTCGGTCATCAGCCTGCGCTTTAACTGCAGCCATCTTGCTGACTGGCGTCGTGTCGATCTCAGCCAGATCCCGTTCTATTTTAACGCCGATGCACCGCTGGCCTGCGCCATGCATGAAGCCTTTACCATGAACACTGCGCGTCTCTGGTTGAGAATGCCAGACGACGTGGACAGAAGACCGCTGGACGGATATTTCACCGCGTTGGGGTTTGGCGACGACGACGACCTGTGGCCGAGAGGGGGCAGCAGTTTTAGCGGTTACCAGCTGCTGCTGGAATATTTCACCTTCCGCGAGAAATTTATGTTCACCGGCCTGCGTGGTCTGGAGAGGGTGGAATTCCCGGCTGAGCTCCCCTGGTTTGAAATCGACGTGGTGCTGGCGGAACGCTGGGAGCATGACTTCAGCTTTACCGAAAAGCATCTGCGTCTGAACTGCGTGCCGGTGATTAACTTGTTCCCGCTGGAATCTGACCCGCTGACGCTCAACTCTCTGCAAACCGAATACATGCTGCGCCCGATGCGCGTGCAGGATGGCCATACTGAGATTTACGCAGTGGATTCGGTGATGTCTTCCAGCCAGCACTCTTACGTGCCGTTCTCGAGCTTTCGCCACAAGGGCGGAATGCTGCGACACGACGCGCCGGAGTATTTCTATCATACCCGCGTGCGCCGCGGCCCGTCCGGGCTACACAATACCTGGCTTATCCTCGGTGGCGAAGCGTTTGATAACCACACGGTGCCGGAAGATGAAAGCCTGTCGCTGACGCTCACCGGCACCAATGGTCAGTTGCCTCGCCGGGCGCTACAAAGCGCCGTGCTCGATACGGTGATGAAAACCACTTCGGCCAGTATCGCCGTGCGCAATCTGTGCGCGCCGACGCTACCCTGTTATCCGCCGGCGCAGGACCGTTTTCACTGGCGCGTTCTGAGCCACCTTGGCAGCGGTTTTCTCTCAATGATGGATAACGCTGACGTGCTGCGTGGCACCCTGGCGCTGTATGAGTGGACTGATAGTGAGATGAACCGCCGCCGTCTGGAAGCCATCATCGATGTGAAGCACGGTGAAGCTCAACGCTTCGAACAGGGCTATCTGGTGCGCGGCGTGCAGATTGAGGTGACGTTGGATAGTCACGGCTTTGCCGGACGCGGTGACATCTGCCTGTTCGGCGAGATGTTGAGCCGCTTCTTTGCGCTTTACACCGACATCTATCTGTTTAACCGCCTGATTATCATTCTACAACCGACCGGAGAGCGCCTGGAATGGCAAGAGAAGCACAACCGCCGCATTCCCGGCTGACCCCGCGGCTGGAGGCCGATCTTCACCGCATTAACTTTTATCGTTTTTGTCAGTTGCTGGAGAAACGTAATCCGCACAGGCCGCTGATGGGCTCGACCAGCCACCCTGTGGATGATCCGGTACGCTTTGCCCCGCATCCGGGGATGGGGTTTCCGGCCAGTGAGCTGAAAGCCGTTGAATATGATGAGGACGATGACAGCAAACCGCCGGTTATTCGCGCCACATTTATGGGGATGTATGGCGTGGATTCCCCCTTGCCGACCGCCTATCTTGATGACATCACCCAGCGCCGGGAAGGGCATGAGGCGCTGCAGGGCTTTCTGGATATTTTCAGCCACCGCATCCTGACGCAGTTTTATCGCATCTGGCGTAAATACTCTTACCCCGCCACGTTTGAGCCAGGGGGGACCGACAACATTTCGCAGTCACTGCTGGGCCTGGTGGGACTGGGTATTCCCGGCACGGCGAACCACATTGCCACACCGGTATCCCGATTTCTGGCGCTGCTGGGGGTGCTGCGCCAGCCTGGTAAAACCCAGGAGGGGATGCAGGCGCTGGTGACCCTGCTGGCCCCGGAGACCACCGTCAGGGTCAGCCCGTATTGCCTGCGGCCGGTGGAAGTCAGCCGGCCACTGGGCTTTTACGGCGATGGTGATTTTCTGCTGGACGGCAACACCCCCCTGGGTGACGAAGCGATGGATGCGGGCAGCCAGCTGCTGGTTGCGCTCACGACGGATAACGAGCAGGAGGCGCAGGGCTGGAAGCCGGATGGTCTGCTGTACCACGATTTCCTGGTGATGCTGCGTGTTTATCTCGGCTGGCGCTTTAAGGCAAAAATCACCCTCACCACCCGGACCCGTCTGTTGGCCGCTCCGCCGCTCGGCGACGGTCCTTTCTGGCTCGGCATGAACGGCGTACTGGGCATGGAAGGCGATGACCTCCCGGAGGATCTCCCTCAGACCTTTACGACAGAACTGGGTGACTACACCGGGCTGGAGCCTGCGATACCACAACAAGGAAACCGACGTGTTACGTACAAATTTAACTAAAACTGCGCGCTGGCTGTTACCCCTGCTGGCATTCAGTCTGGCGGGCTGTGGGGTGACCCAGGGCATCACCGATGGCACCAAATCGGCGTTTAACGCCGTGTTCTACAAAAATATTAAGGTGCTGCACCTGGATTTCACCGCCCGTGAAGCGCTGAACACCGACTCCCGCGAGAGTAACTCGCTGTCTGAGCCAATGGTGGTCCGTGTCTACCAACTGAAAGACCGCAAAACCTTCGACAAAACGGTTTACCAGCAGTTGCTGAAAGACGGGGAGACCATTCTCAAAGCTGACCTGTTGGCGAGCCGTGATGTGGTGGTGAAGCCGGGCGGAGATGCGAGCCTCAACATGCCAATGGAAGCCGGTGCGCAGTTTGTGGCAGTGGCAGGACTGTTTCGTCACCCGGATATGGTTAACAATACCTGGAAGCGGGTGATTCAGCGTGAAGACCTCGATCCGGATAAGCCGCGCATTCTGGAAGCCGGTAACAATCATCTGACGCTGCAACCGCTCAAGGACGACTAATGCCACGGGAACATCGCACGCCTTCGCTGTATGAAATGCTCACCGGTCATTTTACCGGTGGCCTTGCTGTCAATCAGGTCAGTGAAGAAAATCAGGTCATCCTGTCTGTGCTGGACAACATGCTGCGGGTTCTCAACTGCCGTGCCGGGACGCTGGCGCACCTGCCGGATTACGGGCTGCCGGATATGACCAGAATCCTGCAAGGGATGCCGGGTAGCGCCCATGAGCTGATGGCGACATTGTCTGCGGTTCTGCTGAAATATGAGCCGCGCCTGAAAAAAATAACCGTTGTCCTGGAGAAACAGGAAATTCCAGGTGAACTGCACTATGCCATTGACGCTGAACTCAACGGTGTTGGCCTGGTGCGCTACGGCACCGAGTTTATGCCCGAAGGGCGGGTCCTGCTGCGACACCTGAAGCAACGGCAGTATCTCGACACGACAACCCGCATGTAAGGCCGGATAGCGCCATATCAGTCATATCTCCGGGCCTCAAAAATCCTCCATAGTTTCAGACACGTCAGATGGATATCTGGTCATGAATGACATTACCCCACATAAAATTAAAACCGGCGGCGATCCGCGTACCCTGCCGGATTATGCAGCCCTACGTGATGAATTGAGTAAGCTGACCCATCCGGCGCGCCCGGATGTGAACTGGCAATATGCCGAAAAGCTCTGCCTTTCATTATTTGAACAAAACGGTGTTGAACTGCAGACGGCTGCCTGGTATACGCTTGCGCGGACGCAGCTGGCCGGATTGTCTGGTTTAAATGAAGGGCTGGCAATCCTGGAGGCCCTGATAAGCCATCAGTGGGGCGCGCTCTGGCCTCAACCTGTACATGCCCGCATCGAAATCCTCAGTGGTCTGAGTCAGCGTCTGCAGCAACGGATGCGCACGCTCCTGCCGAATTACAGCGACCTCTGCCAGCTATATCGGGCAGAGCAGTTGCTTACCGCTCTCTGCGTCGTGTTACAGCGCCTGGAACTTAAACACCTGAGTCAGTTTGCTGCCTTGCGTACACTGATGCACAACAATGCCGCCCGGCTGGAAAACGGTGATGACACCTCCGGTTGTGCTGGGGCGACCATTGAGACGGGGATCGGGCTGCCTGCCACGGTAATGAATGGTTCAGGGGGAGCAATGAGCGCTCCGGCTGGTGGTCCGCCGGAAGGGAGTCGCGCGGCGGATAGTACAGCGAAGCGGGTGTATGTCGCGCAAGCAGAACATCAGGCGAATATCGGAATACAGGCGGCAATGCCCGCGCCGGTAAAAAAAACGAAATCCTTTGTCGCCGGGATGTGCACCATGCTGGTGGTAAGCGTGGCGACGGCGTGGGGTTGGCATACCTTACTGCGGTCTGATCCACTCCAGACTCAGCTCGCCGCCTCACTTGCGCCGTTACCTGCAACGCTCACACCTGCACAGCTGGATGTGTTGCGCCAGCGATCCTCGTTATCACCTGCGGTTATCACACAAACGCAGCAGCAGCTTGCCCGACTGGACAAGCTTCCCCCTGACTGGAATATCGCCTGGAGCAGGCAGCTTCTGGAACAGGCTCAGACACTTTGGCCGGAACAGGCTAAATCTCTGGCACAACAGTGGCAGCAACAGCTTACTGCTGCCTCATTGCCGGCAGAAAATCTCAATGGCTGGTATCAGGGAATGACGACGCTACAAAAACTGAGCGACAGGCTGAACCGGCTTGATGAGCAGAAGGGGAAATACATGACGGTCAGTGAGCTGAAATCAGTGGTCTTTTCCGCCATGCAGTCCTTTAATCAAGCTATACCCGCTGAAGAGCAATTGCGGGCATTATCACAAACGCCTGCCGGCAACCCTTTACCGGTTGCTGACAGGACTCAACTGGAGATGCATCTGAAGCAATTGGCTGCCCGTTATGCTGAAATAAAACAGAAGGCATCAGAATAAAACTTATATTATTCATTGTGTTAATTTTATTGGCGTGCCAGATAGCCTGTCGGCTTTTTTACTCTTTCCTGACAATCGCTTTCCCTCTATTCCGCCATCCACCACCCGACGGTTTGCAAGTCTGTAAGCGTGAGCAAGAGATATTTCATGTGCGGGCACGTTGAGCCGTTATGTTGACCATGAGATAGAGTCCGTTGCTGTCGAACAGGCGTTTTATCGAATAGTGGGTACGTAAGGGATTGAGCGAACTGTGTCGGATTGTGGCGAACGGCTAAGAAGTGTCCCCTGCAGGAATCGAACCTGCAACTAGCCCTTAGGAGGGGCTCGTTATATCCATTTAACTAAGGGGACGAAGCGGCGGGAGTATAGCGTTTTTTTCCTTGTTCGTTAAGCATCTATGGGTTGAATGCTTAAACTCTCGCCACTTAAGGGTGTTTTTTTGCCTTGAGCCGCTCCTTTTTGTCGTTGCTCATGTCGTTGCGAATCTGCGCATGGCTGAGCAGCGCAAAAATAAAAGTGCCGCCGCAAATGTTGCCAGCCAGCGTCGGCAGCGCGAAAGGCCAGATGAAGTCTTGCCAGGGCAGCGAGCCGTTGAAGACCAGGTAAAAAATCTCAACGCTGCCGACAACGATATGGGTGGTATCGGCGAGCGCAATCAGCCAGGTCATCATGATGATCACCACGATTTTTGCCGCGCCGGCGGCGGGAAACATCCACACCATGGTCGCCACCAGCCAGCCGGAAATAATCGCATTGGCGAACATTTCAGACGGCGTATTTTCCATGACCTTTAAACTGATCTCCTGAAACGCGCCGCGGGTGGCATCGTCAAAAATCGGCATCATATTAAAGGCCCAGGCCGCAATTGCCGTACCGACCAGGTTACCAATAAGCACCACGCCCCAGAGCCGTAGCAGGAGGCCGATATTCCCGGGCGTCGGCTTATGCATGATGGGTAATACCGCGGTGACGGTATTCTCGGTAAACAGCTGCTGGCGAGCCATGATGACAATAACAAACCCGAAGGTATAACCCAGATTCTCCACTAAATAACCACCGGGAAGTTCGCCCAGGTGAACATGGAAAATCCCTTTCGCCACCATCGAGGCCCCCATCGACAGACCAGCGGCTACCGCTGACCACAGAAGTGCAAGGGCATCGCGCTCCAGCTCTTTTTCCCCCTCCTGACGGATCTCTTCATGGGTGGCCATTGCACGCGAGGGCAGGCGTTTCTCGTTGACCTCAATCGGTTCGCCATCCTGTTTTTCATCGCTTTCAACCTCCACCTCTTCGCTATGAGGGCGCTCGTGAGGTTTGGGATCTGTCGTCATGGCATTTCCTCCTGCGTTTTTTCATTCTCATAAGCGTAGAGATGTTTCACCCGACTGGCCCGGGATAACCTCCTAAATTTTTGCTGATGGCAAGAATAGCAATACGAATATTGCAAAATATGTATAGAATTAGGGCGCAACAATTATGCCAAAGAAGGCTATGCTGAAAGCAGGCACCAGATTGCAATTTGCTTCGGGTGGTATCGTCATGGAGGCAGTGGTCCCCGGATAGCCCACCGCAATAGCCAAAATTAACAGGGAGACACCTATGAATTTTCGCCTGTCGGCGCTTGCGCTTGGCGCCACATTGCTGGTGGGATGTGCCAGTTCCAGCTCTGGCGATCTGCCGCAGGGGCGTTCAGACCCGCTTGAAGGGTTTAACCGTACGATGTTCGACTTCAACTTTAACGTGGTGGATCCGTACGTGCTGCGTCCGGTTGCCGTTGCCTGGCGTGATTATGTCCCGCAGCCGGCGCGCAATGGGCTGAGTAACTTCACCAGCAACCTTGAAGAACCGGCGGTGATGGCGAACTACTTCTTGCAGGGCGATCCCTATAAAGGTATGGTGCACTTTACCCGCTTCTTCCTTAATACCCTTCTCGGGATGGGCGGCCTGATTGATGTCGCCGGGATGGCGAACCCGAAACTGCAGCGTGTTGAACCGCATCGCTTTGGTAGCACCCTGGGTCATTATGGCGTGGGTTACGGCCCTTACGTACAACTGCCGTTCTATGGCAGCTTTACGCTGCGTGATGAAGGCGGTGATATGGCTGATGGTCTTTATCCGGTCCTTTCCTGGCTGACCTGGCCGATGTCTATCGGTAAGTGGGCGGTTGAAGGGGTTGAGACCCGTGCTCAGTTGCTGGATTCCGACGGCCTGCTGCGCCAGTCTTCCGACCCGTATATCATGGTTCGCGAAGCCTACTTCCAGCGTCATGACTTTATTGCCAACGGCGGTAAACTTACGCCGGTCGAGAACCCTAACGCTCAGGCGATTCAGGGCGATCTGAAAGATATCGACTCGCAGTAAACACGAGTAAATATGACAATAAAAAAGGGTGAACTCGCGTTCACCCTTTTTTTATGCTGCCAGACCGATCAGAAGCGGTAGTTGAAGTTCGCGCCGTACAGCCAGGCGGTACCTTCAGAGCGGAAGGTATAAGGACCTTCTTTAATTTCTACGTGCTGACCGTGCATGTATGAAACACCCACGTCAACCGAAGCATCTTTGTTGAAGGCATAGGTGGTACCTGCGCTCAGCCACAGACGATCCTGATCCGGGATGGAGATAGAACGGGTGCTTGCAGGGACCGGGCTATCATCAAAGGCGATACCGGTACGGAAGGTCCAGTTATCGTCATAGTAATAGGTGGTACCCAGCGCAATACGGTAGGCGTCTTTAAAGCTTTCATCTTTATAGAACAGCGTCTCACCGTTGCTACCCGTTGCTTTCAGCTCCTGGAACTGACTCCAGCTGGTGTAGGTCAGGCTATAGTGGACCGCCCACTGCGGTGCAACGCGGTTATAGCCGGACAGCTCCCACATTTCAGGCAGGTTCAGCGTCAGAGAACCATCGGTAGTTTGACCGTTGGTGCCCGCCGGAAGCCCGAAGTTACCGAGGATCTGGTTGTACGCGGAAGGTAAGCTGCTTTTGTAATTACCGTCAAAGTCGATTTTCACTTCAGAACGATAGGTGAAGCCATAGCGGTTATTCTTATCCAGTTCATAAAGAATACCGGCGTTCCAGCCAAAGCCCCACGCGTTACCGTTGAGGTGAGCAATTTGCGTATCGGCAGGAATTTTCGATACCGGGCCGGCCAGCTGCGGCGGCAGCGCGCCAGAGCCCGCAACGATTTGCCCCAAATCGCCTGCATAACGCTCAATCTTCGCTTTCGCATACACCGCATCAAACCCTAAGCCAAAGCTCCAGTGGCTGTCCAGGCGATAGGCGCCGCTCAGGTTGAAGTTGGCGGTGGTCAGGTCCGTTTTTCCGCCCATGCTGCCGGCGGCATAATCATCGGCGTACTCGGTCGCCAGACCATAGTTAGAGGTGATAGAGGCCCCCCAACCAAATTGATCGTTAATCGGCGATACAAAGTGGAAGTTAGGCACCCATGCGGTTGGCGCAATATTATCGGCGTTCAGGCTTTTGCCTGTTGGAGACTGGCCGGAAATATTGACGTTAGGGTCGACAAAGACCGCGCCCGCAGACATCGTCGGGCGATCGAACATCATAATCAATGCTGGGTTACGGCTGGCATTGCCCGCGTCGTCAGCAATTGCACCTTCACCGGAATAGGCGCGGCCCAGACCTGATGAAGAGAATTCATTTAACTGAAAGCCTGCTGACCAGGCCTGTGTTGAAACAAGTGCTACAGCCACTGCGAGGGCAGATTGGGTAAAGCGGGTTTTCTGGCTCATGCCCATAACCTCATTGAGTTATTTTTATTTAAACTATGTTACATGCCGTAACAGAAGCGCG
>OAVK01000697.1_pt1 | contig 15375 bp, 17 predicted proteins | sample 1495301 | NCBI WGS metagenome assembly OAVK01 (sample SAMEA2580094, study PRJEB22360) | human gut metagenome | biome: human gut; feature: human-associated habitat; material: faeces | place: Denmark | collected 2008/2010
GAAGATGCCGAAGAGGGAACCGATCGTCAGCAGCTGGCTGGGCTTCTCCTGCCACTCCAGCCACCGTCCGTTGGGACCCGGCTTGATCTTGGCCGGGAAGGTGGTGGCGTCTTCGTGGAAGAGCTCCGGGTTGTGCAGGGAGCCGTGGAACAGACCCTTTCCGGGGAGACCGCCGAAGGCGAGGCGGGCGAGCAGACCGGAGATCAGCACCGTCAGGGCAACGGAGTCGGTGTGCTTGCCGAACCACGGGATGTTGGAGATGCCAATCTGGCACAGGTATCCAAAAACGCCGAAGAGGGCACCGATCAGGAGGATGTCAGGGCGGCCGATGCCGGCCAGCGGGGTATTGACGTCCTTGCCGTCATCGAGACGGCCACGGTAGCGGGCGTAAATGGCTCCCGCGACGCCGCCGGCGAAAGCGATGTGCGGTCCCATGAAGGGACCGAAGGCCAGGTAGTCCAGGCCGAAGGTGTTTCCGGTTGCGGCAAAGACTCCCCAGGAGGCCAGCACGCAGAAGCCGGTGAGGACGAAGGCGTAGTTGCCGCCAATGGCAGCTCCGACAGCGCCGCCGGCGATGGCGGCGAGGAGCCCGAAGATGAAGACTCCAACAGAGGTGGTGAACATCGGTGTTCCTTCATGAGGGCGGGATCTACCCGCGATCGGATGTCCGTGGGCAACGACGGTGCTGCACACGGTCTTTCTGGGCGTCCTGGAGGTCGTCCCCCCAGGGGGTGGGGTGGCTCAGATGTGAGGTGTGAAGTGGGTGGCGCGGTCATCGGCTCCCGCGCCACACCGGTGTCAGCAGCAGCTGCCCGGGGCAGCCTCCCCGGCGATGTCGCCTGATTCGTAGGCGTTGATGAGATCGACGTTGGTCTTGGAGTGAGAGCTCGGATCGAAGGTGTACCCGATGAACTCGCGGGCCAGACGACGAGCGAGCTCGAGCCCGATAACGCGCTGTCCCAGGCACAGGACCTGGGCGTCGTTGGACATGATGAGGCGCTCCACAGAGAAGGAGTCGTGAGCGGTGCAGGCTCGGATGCCCGGCACCTTGTTGGCGGTAATGGCCATGCCCATTCCGGTGCCGCAGAGGAAAATACCTCGATCGGCCTTGCCATCCTTGATGACGTGGGCTCCCTTGACGCCGATGTGCGGGTACAGGGTGTCATCACCCTCCTGGACGCCGACGTCGATCACCTCGTCGACTCGCGCATCAGCCTCGAGATCGGCCTTGATGGCGTCCTTGTACTGCACTGCCGCCGGATCTGCGGCGACGACGATTCTCAGTCCCATGATCCCTCCATGCTTCGTTGCCGTGCGTTGGGGAGTCTCACTCGCAAATGCGAGAAGCAACGACTCATAGTGTTGATACTAACACTGTTGATGTGAAAAGTAAGGGATTAGGGTGTGGATTTCGCCACAGTTGGATCCTTCCCCCTCTGCGCACTGGCGCAGGCTCCAGCCACGCGATGCCAAATTGCCCCTGCTGTCAGGTCTGGCCGGACGTGATAGCAGGAGGCATTCCGGGAACGCGTCCCGTCAGAGCGTCACACCTGACGATGCAGCCGCGGTTCCATACCGATTGGTGTATCGGTCATGGTTTGCATCGATCTCGGACTGCGGTAACGGCGAGATCTCCCCGATCAGCTTCGCGTAGGTCACGGTCCGGGCGACGTCCTCCACCATGACAGCAGCCTTGACGGCCCTCGCGATCGACGTGCCAACGGTGAAGACACCGTGCTTCTTCAGCAGGACCGCAGGGCACTGATCAACGAACCTCATGATCTGCTCACCGATCTGCTCGGTACCGATCTGGGCATAGTCGCCGCACGGTACCGGCCCGCCGAACTCGTCGGCAATGGCCGTCAAGCAGCACGGGATGTCCTGACCGGTCGCAGCCCACGCCGTTGCGAAGGTCGAGTGAGTGTGAATAATGCTGCGAATGTCATGACGCCGGCGGTACACGTACAGGTGGGACGCCGTGTCGGACGATGGTCCGTGCACCCCCTCGACGACCTTGCCGTCAAGATCGACGACGACCATGTCGTCCGGCGTCATCCCTTCATAAGCCATGCCAGACGGCTTGATGACGACCAACCCAGTCTGCGGATCGCGGGCTGACAAATTCCCCGATGTCCATGTCACAAGGCCATGGCGTGGGAGCTCGAGGTTCCCATCACAGACCTCGGCCTTGAGATGCTCCAACATAACTGCTCTCCTTCTCCGGACACGTTTTGCATACTGTGTCAGCGGATGACGACAGGTGATCCGACACGCTGTTTTAGCGAGTGCCTTGACTCAGCGACGTTCTCTGCCACAGCGGAGGGTATGACGTCGTCACCCCGTCGAACCCGGCGCGAAACAGATCCTCGACGAGCTGCGACGTCCGGACAAAACCACCCGCAAGCAATGTGCGATCAGGACCGGTGGCCCGTATGTGCTCGATGACGGACCTTGCCATTGGCCCCGGCAGGATCTCCACGGCATCAACGTGAATGTTTCCCAACGTGCGCGCCGCAGTTCGCAGCGCTATTGAGTCGAGCAGGAACACCCTGAATACTGTCTGTAGGTGATGGCGTCGAGCTGTCTCGATGACCTTGGCATTGGTGCTGATGATCGTCTCAACTCCGCAATGATCCTTCAGGAACGACAGCGCCGCCGCGTTTGGATGTAAGCCCGATGTCATGTCAGCGTGAACAATCGCGTGCTTCCCGGCCCCCAGCACCTGTTTCGCACGTTCTGGAAGCTCGTCAAGAGCCACACCAGTCAGCAAGACATTCGGTGAGGGAGCCGCCAGGGCAGCCTGCAACGTCTGGCTCGTGGCAGATGGTATGACCATGCCGCGTCCGAGGTCCGGCATCCGCTTTCTCCTTATGTTCCGGACGTTTCAGGGGCTGAGGCTAGGCAACGTCGTCCCTGGTATTCAGTCTTCGTCGGCAGCCTTCGGCTTGTAACCGGCAATCCCCTGTGTGGCATCAGCAATTTGCTCCTCATCAAGTACTTTGATGGGACGGCCAGTGGACATTGCACGGAGGTGCACCTCACAAATGTACTCGAGGTACGGGAGCAGGGAGAGAGCCCTGTCAACCGTCGGCCCCGTCGTGATCGCACCGTGATTGGCCATCAGAGCTGCGCATCGTCCCTCAAGCGCCTTCGTGACGTTACGTGCCAGCTCATCGGTTCCGAACTCGGCGTACGGTGCAACTCGAACGGCGCCGCCAAACATTCCGGAGTAGTAGTGGGACCACGGAATCTCGTCGACGACAAGGCCCAGAGCTGTTGATGCCGGGGCATGGTTGTGCGTGATCGCCCCTGTGCCGCTGGCTCGATAGACACTCAGGTGTAGCGGCAGCTCCGAGGAAGGCTTGTACTTCGCCTCGATGGCCTTGCCATCCATGTCATGGACCCCGATGTCTGTCGCAGTCAGTTCCTCGTAAGGCACTGCGGACGGCGAGATGACGACCATGTCGTCGACGCGGATCGACACATTTCCTGCAGTTCCCACGACCAGTCCCTGGGCTTGCATGGTGCGGCATGTTTCGACGACAGCCTGTCGTTCTTGTTCCAAGAGCATGTTGTTCTCCAAACTCAATCGATGACATCGGGATTGGCAAGGTATGTGGGAGTGTGTCCCTGCACCAGTGCAGCGACATCGTCAGCTGCAATACGCGCCGCAAGTTCTGCAGCCTGCCTGGATGCCCCGGCGACGTGTGGGGTGAGGACCACGCGCGGAGTGTGCAGCAGTCTGGAATCCGGCGGCAACGGCTCGCGGGGTAGACAGTCAAAGGCGGCAGCGTAGAGATGGCCACTCTCGATGGCATTACACACTGCGTCGTAGTCGACGAGTGAACCGCGAGCGCAATTGACGAGGACGGAACCCGCAGGCATTTCCGCGAGCTGCTCAGCCCCAATCATGTGACGGTTGTTCTCGTTGGCTCGGGCATGAAGCGTCAGGATGCGACTCACCTTCAGCACCTCGTCGAAGTCATCACAGACCGTGACGCCATCTGGCATCGAGTCGGGATCGGCCCAGGGGTCGAACACCCGCACCGTGGCTCCCATGGCCGCCATGATCGTCGCTACCCGGGAACCGACTGCACCACAGCCGACAACTCCTACGTCATTGTGGCTGATCTCCATACCCACCCGGTCGTATCGGTATGCGTCGCCCTCCCAGGTGCCTGAGGTCAAGGTGATGTGGTGAGCAGGGATTTGTCGTACCGTCGCCATGATCATGGCGACGGTGTGTTCGGCTGTTGCCGTCGCATTGCGTCCCGGTGCGTAAGTCACCTGGACCCCGTGTCGAGTGGCCGACTCGATGTCGACGTTGACCGGACCGCCCCGGGTAATGGTCACCTGTTTGAGATCGGGACAGGCGTCAAACACCTCCTCCGTGAATGGATAGGTGTGGCTGACACACACATCGATCCCTTGGAGCGCATGAATGAGTTCACCCACGTCACCGGCTGCCTCGTGCACTTCGTCGATGTCGCCCATGGGTGTGATGGGCCACTGTGATGACAGCTCAGTGATCTCGGCATCGGGGACAGCCTTGCGCAAGGCGCCACCAAGCACCTCGACCGTCTCGAACTGATCACCTGCCACAAGGACTTTCACTGGAGAATCAACGCTCATTGTCAGCCTCCTTGATCTGTCGAAGGGCTCTCATCCGGGGCCACATCGGTCTGATGGCACTACGGGATTCGGAATACACATTCGCGACGGCCTGGTAAATCTCACCGCGCTCCGGATGCGGGTCGAAGGTCTCGAAGGAACATGCCATGGCTGCAGAGGCGTCCCCGATCGTGTCGTAACGGCCGGCCGCGACCAGGGCAAGAACAGCTGCTCCGCGAGCTCCGGCCTCCGGCGCGCTCTGTCGCACCACACACTTGCCCGTAATGTCAGCGAGAATCTCGCAGACCAGGTCGGACCTGAACCCACCGCCGGACACAACGAGATCGCCACTCATCGCCAAGTGTGAGACGCAGTCGGCCAGGGACAACGCAACGCCCTCATAGACGCTGCGCAACACGTCCTCGGGGGTCGTGGTGAGCGACATCCCCATCCACGATGCGCTGGCGTTGGTGTCGACGAAGGGCGCGCGCTCGCCCCCAGGGGAGGCATAGGGCAGGTACACGACGCCATTCGCCCCAGGGGTGGACCGGCGAGCGCGGGCCTCGATGCTCTGCCAGCTCTCATCGGCCAACCCCAGGGTCCGTCGGATCCAGTCAAGGTTTGGCGTGCCCGTCATGGGCGCCATGAATTCCAGCACCTGGGTGCCACGACCGGTCGCCACCAGCATGGACTCCTTGGACCTACGGTCCTCGATGGACGGCAGCAGGGTCCCGACGAATCCAGTGGTTCCCAGAATCAGCCAGCCCTCCCCGTCGTGGGCCGCACCCAGACCGACGCCAGTGACAGCAATGTCAAGCATGCCCACTCCGACCGGAGTACCGACCGGAAGCCCCACCTCATGGGATGCCTCTTCCGTGAGATAACCCCCGATGTCCTCGGAACGGCGGATTTCCGGAAGAAGGTCAAGTAATTCCGACTGCCCCAAATCCTCCGCCAATCCGCGCGAGAATCCCTGAGCAGTCGTCGCATCCAGATATGACCGGGAAGCTTCGGTGTAATCCGTGAGACGATTTCCTGTGAGCTTGAATCGTATCCAGTCCTTGCAGTTGAGATGAGTCGCTGCGCGGCGGACACGTGACCCATCCGTCTCCAACAGCTCCTCCATGAGGACCGGGAAGAGCCCGCCGAAGACCTTCGTCCCTGTCACGTCAAACACCCGGGACGCTCGACCATCGTCATTCCACTGCTCGACACGTTCGCTGGCCCGACCATCCAGCCACATTGCTGCAGGCCGGACAGGAGCCCCATCCTCGTCTATCAGCCACGCTCCGTCACCCTGCCCGGTGAGACCGACCGCCACGACGTCGTCCTCTGGGCCCAAGGCATCCGCGACACTGTGGATACAGGCTGCGACAGCCTCCCAGATCTGATTCATGTCCTGCTCAGCCTCGCCATGATCGCCGTACCTGACTGGGACCGATTCATGACGGGTCGAGACGACGTCGCCTGAGAGACTGAATGTGACCGCCTTGACCGCGGTCGTTCCCCCATCGACACCAATGACGATTTCAGCCATGATCACTTCCTCGTGATTGTGTTTGCTGGTCCCCATCGCCGAAATAGATCCGATCGACATCTGTGACCATGTGGTTTCCGGCTCAGCGTCCACACAGACGCACTCCACCGATTACCCTTCGCAAACCCAAAACCAAGGCGATAGGGCCATCCGCCATCAGCGGGTGAATTCATCGTGTCACCGCACACGTTCCGGGTCAAGGGGATGGGAGAAAATTACTCCGCCAATGATCACGACTTCTTCGTAGGGCCTTCTGCCACCATGAGGTGAACCCCGAGGTCGCGCAGCTGGTCAAGAATCCCGTGTGGGGTGTGGGCATCGACGACGACGTGATCAAATTCCGTCAGATCGGCAAATTTGAACAGCGCGCGTCGTCCGAACTTGGTGTGGTCGAGCAGCAGGACCCGCATCTCGGCTGACTCGAGCATGGCCCGCTTGACCTCAACGACCTCCTGATACGGGTGATAACACCCGGCCTCGAAGATCCCCGAGGCGGACAGAAAGCACAGATCCGCGTGCATAGAACGGATCATCCGAACCGCCGCGGGGCCCATCAACGACTTCGCCCAGGACTGGTACTCGCCACCTGAGACGACGAGTTTGTCCGAACCATTGGCAATGACCTCGTCGGCCACCAAGAGTGAATTGGTGACAACCGTCAGTGGTGAGTGGTCTCCGAGGGACCGCAGCAGCCACACTCCCGACGTCCAGTCGTCGACCATGATCGAGCATCCTGGGCCAATGAGATCTCCGGCAAGGTCGGCTACCGCCTGCTTGTCCGTCGAACTCTGCTCCAGCCGGAATGTGGCGTCCGCCTCGTGCAAACCGTTGGCAACCGCAACCACCCGGCCGCGATGGCGCTGCAGCACTCCACTGGCCTCGAGGGTCGCAAGGTCGCGATAAACCGTCATGGCAGATACACCGGTGGCCTCGACGAGGTCCTCGACGGTGACCGACCCCGCTCGAACGACCGCCTCGGCGATCGCAAGCTGACGTGCCCGCGGCCCGTTCTGGCCCTTGAGAGTCGTGGTCCCACTGCCGGCCATCACCCATCGCCTCCCAACATGTCCAGCTCGCAAGAATCCTATCTGCGAGATGATCGCATGCTGTTCTCAAGCGCAGAAATTGGCGGTTAACCACGATCGCGTCAGGCTGCAACTCACGGACGATCCGAATGGGCTCATCAGCACCCCACTGCTACGGCCCCGTCCCCGGGGAAGAGAAGTCGAACCAGAGGACGTCGAGCGGTCCATAACCGGAACACAGTTCTCTCACCTGGCCATGCAAAAATTGCCGAAAGGACTCCAGATCTGGCACATAATCAGGGGCGACACCCCGCATCGGATGCTGACGGTCGTCATGGTGCGGGAAGTCCGGTCATGACCAGTCGCTGAGGGAAGGGTACAAGCCTACCCAGATCCCACGGTTCCGAACGGCTACGAGAAACTCAGCAACGAAGTCTCAACCTAATACCTTGGCCGTCGGGTAGCGAAGATACAGACTCGAACAACGCATATCCATCATGATGTGTGGCAGTGAGAATAGCGTATTGATAATCCCTGGCGATCATCCTCTCGACCGACCTCACCCATTCATGACCTCACCCATTCATCACGCACCGAAAAAGTATATTCTTCCCAGCGAATAGACATTCCGAAACGATCACGACTCCACCACACAGAACGACCGAGCCTGGCTTCATCAACAGCCTGCCTGCCACGAGTGCGACACAACCGCCGAGGACTGGTCCGGTCATCTCCAGTGATCGGCTGAATCAGCTGGCGGACGCCTTTTCGATGGCCTCCCACAAGCCATTAAGGTAGGTGATTCCGAGAGCGCGGTCGTACAGCGGGTATCCCGGTCGGCCCATCTCTCCCCAGATCATCCGACCGTGGTCCGGACGAATGTAGACGTCCGGGCAGTGATCGTGAATGGCCTTCATGATGGCGTACATGTCCAGCGATCCATCACTGGAGAGATGTGCCGCTTCCTTGAATTTCTTGTGTCCTAGGAACTTCACGTTGCGGACATGAGCCGCAGCAATTCGTCCCATGTCTCCGTACTTCGTGAAAATGGCAGGAACATCAGTGTCGGGATTTGACCCCAGTGACCCTGCGCACACACGCAGCGAGTTCGCCGGGGAATCAACGAGATCGACGACCTTCTGTAAATCTGAATCGCTGTGAACGACGCGTGGAATTCCGAAGACGTCCCAGGCGGGATCATCGGGGTGGACAGCCATCCGGATACCGACCTTTTCACAGGTCGGAGCAATTCCCTCCAAGAAGTAGCGATAGTTGTCGCGCAGCTGGTCCGGAGCCATGTCGGCGTACTGGGCCATCACCTCGTCGAGGTCGGCCAGTCGCTCAGGCTCCCAACCGGGCAGCGGAAAGGCCGACGAATCCAGGGTGGCCTTGACAATGTCCTGAGGAGTCAGACCCTCGAGCTCCTCGTGGTCGTAGTACAGGCAGGTCGACCCATCCTCATTGCGGTGGAAGAGCTCGGTGCGCAGCCAGTCGAACACCGGCATGAAGTTGTAGACGACCACTTTGATCCCATGAGCTGCGAGATTCTCCAGGGTCTTGCAGTAATTGGCGATGTAGGTGTCACGAGACGGCTTGCCGAGCTTGATGTCCTCATGGACGTTCACCGACTCGATGACCTCGCACTCCAGGCCGGCCTCATTGACCTTCTGGACGTAGGAGGAAATCTCCTCCTCTGACCACACCTCGCCGACCGGAATCCAGTCCATTGCTCCCATGATTCCGCTGGTTCCGGGAATCTGACGGATATTTTGCAGGGTGATGGGATCGGTTTCCGGACCGTACCACCGAAATGTCATCTTCATGATTGTGCGAACTCCTTGTCCAGAACCGCCCTGACGGCACCCGGCTCGGCGGTCAGACGAATGAAGAATTGTTCAACGAGCTCCGCCAGTGGCGTCGTCGTCAGGTCCACACCGAAGATGTCGGCGCGACGCAGGATGGAGGTGATGGCCTTGGGATCCTCGTCACCCAGATGAACCCCTGCCACAACGGGTTTAAGATCATCGAGCAGAGGATCGGGGGAAAGCTCGACCGGCTTTTCGTCATCGGCGGTTCCCATGAGGTATCGGCACCAGGCGGCAAGGATGAAGGGGATCGCCCGTAGCGACGCGACGTCCAGGGAATCATCGGCAAGATAGGACTTGATGGTCTCGCCGAAACGGATCGGAATCTTCTGTGAGGAATCAGTCGCAATTCGACTTGGTGTATCGCCCAGGAATGCGTTCGGGAAGCGTTCCTCTTCAACCTCCCGGAGGAATTCCTTGGGATCGACAATCCCGGGGTCACTGACGACCGGTATCCCCTCCTGCCATCGCAGACGGTGCACCAGGCCAGCGAGACCGGGATCCTTGATGGCCTCGTCGATAGTGGGCTTGCGCAGCAGCACGCCGGTGACGGCCAGAGCAGTGTGCAGCGGATTGAGGCAGGTCGTCACCTTCATCCGCTCGAATCGGTCGCACGTGTCACGGTCGGCGAAGTGGACTCCAGCCTTCTCCAGCTCCGGGCGCCCATTCGGGAAGCAATCCTCGATGACGAGGTATTCGGCCGGCTCGGTGTTGACGAATCCCGCCACCCCGGCGTCGGGGTCAATCGACATGTCCTCGAACCCCATCGAGGCGAGTTGGTCGGCAACCTTCTGCGAGGGGGCAGGAGTGATCTTGTCGATGACCGAGATCGGGAAGGCGACCTTCTCCGAGATCCATTCGACGACCTCGTGGTCGATAGTTCCCCTCTTCTCCCACTCCTCGGCGATCGTCAGCACTGAGGTGCGGAGCTTGTCTCCGTTGTGGGAGAAATTGTCACAGGAGACCAGTGCAACCGGAGTGGCATCGGCGTGCGAGCGCTGCACCAGAAGGGCGGCGACAAGGGCCATCGTCGTCGACATCGCATCGGTCATGGGGTCGCGGCCCAAATCCTCGACGACGGCGTCCTGGAAGGAACCGTCGTACCCGGTGAGCTGGTAGCCCTTCTCCGTGATCGTCAGGGTGATCAGCTGCAGGGAGTCAGCACATGCGATCCCGGTGATGCGACGGAAATCGTCAGTACGTCGGTAGGCCAGTCCTTCGCTGATGGAGGCGATGGCTCCGAAGTCAGTGTGGCCATCAGCATGGGAAGTGACTCCCAGGGTCAGCAGGTCATGGTCGCCAAGGCCACGATCGAGGCGCTGCGGACTCCGCTGCGCAACGACAGCGACGCCGCACTGTTCCGCTCCCGAATTCATGACGTCTTGAGCCAGCCGAGCGATGTGGACGCGGAACAGGTTTCCGGGACCAATATGCATCCAGCGCGGATGATCATGGGTCTGACTACGCATTCGTTCGACATCGAAAGTGGGAACGCTGATGCCGGCATCCGTCAGTACGGAACCACGCAGAGAATCGAGATCGAGTCTCATGGCATCTCCTCCGGATCAGAGCCCGAAGACGTGGGCGGGCTGCTCCACGACGAGTCGGTGAGCAATCTCGACCGCCTCGTCCAGGTCAAGCCTGCCTGAAACCACCAGTTCGGCGAGATGGGCGGCATCCAGACGCCGACTCATGTCGTGGCGTGCAGGAATCGAGCAGAAGGCGCGAGTGTCGTCGATCATGCCGCTCACCCTGCTGAACCCAGCCATCTCCGTGATGGCGTGCTTGAACCTCCTCACCGACTCGGGGGCGTCGATGAACCACCAGGGCACTCCTATGTAGAGGCTGCGGTACCAACCGGCCAGCGGAGCGATTTCCCGCGAATAAAGGGTCTCGTCGATCGTGAAGATGACCAGCTTGAGGTCGGTGTTCCCAAATTTGTCGAGCAACGAGTGCAGGGAGTCGACGGCTTCCAAGGCAATCGGGACATCAGAGCCGATGTCGGCCCCGAAGCGGCGGAAGGCGGACGTGTCGTGGTTGCGGTGCACCAGCCGGATGGACGGTCATCGTCAGGCCGTCCTCACTGGCCATCCTTGCCTGATCAGTGAAGAGATGCCGACGCAGCAAGGTCATCTCCTCAACAGTGGCCTGCCCCGCAACCGAGTCGGCAAAAATCGTCGCTGCACGATCGTGGCCAAGAATGACGGTGCCGAGATCACGGTGGCTGTGGTCACTGGAGACCGCTCCGTGATCCTTGAAGTAGGCACGACGAGTCTCCATGGCGGCGGTGAACCCGTCGAGGGTCGTCGCGTCGTAGCCGCTCACCTCGGACAGCTTCGCGAGGAGGTCCGTCCAGCCCTCGGCCGCCGGTTCCAGGTACTTGTCAGGGCGGAAGGTGGGAGCAACACGACGGGTGAAGGTCTCATCCGCAGCCAACCGCGCGTGGCCGTCAAGGTCATCGCATGGGTCGTCGGTGGTTGCGATGAAGACAATGTCGAAGGAGTCCATCAGGGCTCGGGGGCGGAAGTCGGGCTGAGCGATGTGCTCAGCGATGGCGTCATAGATGTGATCAGCGGTCTCGACGCTGGGGCGCTCGGTGACGCCAAAAATACCGACGAGCTGGTCAACCAGCCAGTAACGCATTGCAGTACCTGCAAAGTCGCGCCAGTGTTCGCAGAGGATTCGGAAGGCATTCCGGTTGTCCTCCTCACTCATCGACTCTCGACCGACACCAAGGTCCTCGAGATCGACACCATTGGCGTGCAGCAGGCGATTCACGTAATGGTCGGGGTGATGAGCAGGCTCGTCGGGTCGGAGAAGGCCAGGTCATCAGCGATCCATGACACCGGAACGTGTCCATGGGGAGAAATGATGGGCAGATCCTTCGTGGATCGGTAGATTTCGCGCGCAGCGGCCAGGGCGGAGGACTCGCGGGGCAGCAGGCGATCCTCGGAAAGGGTGAGAGTCGACGTTGACATGACATTCACTGTGCCCCGTGACGACATTTCCTGGAACGAGTTGCCGTCACTTGCCCCACTTCGTCAGCCAGATTCACGCTCCATGAAGGACACCGGGACGATGTCCTCGCTGGGGGCCCGACGCTCATGCCGACTCGGCCTCTCCACCATGTCGAGAAGACGATTGACGGCGACCACGCCCATCTGGAACTGGTTGACGCAAATCGTTGACAGGGCCGGCGAGACCAACGCCGAGAACGGGATGTCGTCGAACCCGATGACGGCCACGTCCTCAGGAACCTTCACCCCACAAGCCATCGCTCGCCTCATGAATCCGATGGCAATGAGGTCGTTGTAGGCGATGACGGCCGAGGTTGGGTGGGCCTTCCACATGTCGAAGACCTCGATGCCACCCCTGATGGTGGGTTCGACTCGCCGGTACTCTGGGCACCTCGTCCTGACGATAACCGAGCTCCCGGGCAACCTGAAAGATCCGTTCCGACGTCTTGACACTCACCCGTCCCGGACGAGAAAACGCCCGGGAAACAGTGGACGGAGCAACACCGGCAGCCCGTGCGACGTCGCTGATGGTAACCGGTGTGGTGGACCCCTCGCCTACCCCCATGCTCTGACTCTACCGCTGGCCTGCGTGCCTCATGCCCGAGATGCACAGGGTGCAAACCGTGGCAAAGGATCGCGGTTCTCAACGCCGCAGTGCGACTCTCTAAACAAGGCGATGTTGCCTGTCCACAAATGCTGTGCCGATGACCGTCGCAGCCCCGAAAACACAGAGGGTTGTCAATGTCGACCACTACGACGAAAAGCCAGAAGGCTAAGGCGGTGAACGCTCGCGATTTCGATATTCGCGACATGATCGGTTACGCGCTCGGCGACGTAGGAAACAATTTCACCTTCAACCTGGTGAATTCGTTCCTCATGATCTTCTACACCAATGTGTTCGGCCTCAAGGCCGCCTTGGTGGGCGCGCTGTTCATGTCCGCCCGACTGGTCGACGCCTTCGTCGACATCATGGTCGGCCGCCTCATCGACAATGCCAAGATGACCAAGCACGGACGGTTCACCCCGTGGGTCAGGCGGATGAAGTTCCCACTCGCCGCCTCCGCCATTCTGCTCTTTCTCCCAGCTGCCGGGCACCTCCCCATGACGACGCGCGTCATCTATGCCTTCGTCACCTACCTGGCTTGGGGCATCTTCTACTCCTTCGTCAACATCCCTTATGGGTCGATGGCTTCGGCCATCTCGGGCAAGCCGCGCAACAAGACCTCGCTGTCCACCGCCCGTAGCATCGGATCGGCTTCCACTTCGAGTCCGCCACCCACACCGTCACCGTCTGGGTCGACGATGCCGAGGTGGCCAACCATGCCGGGGGCTACCTTCCTTTCGAGGCCGACATCACCGACCACGTCCGCACCGGCGAATAATGTCAACTCACGGTGCGCGTCGACAATCGACTGTCCTTCCAGACCATTCCGCCGGGCATCGTCGTCGACTCGCCTGAGGGCCCTAAGCAAAAGTACTGGCACGACTTCTTCAACTACGCCGGCATTCACCGCGATGTCTGGCTGTGCAGCCGCCCGACCTCACATGTCGAGGACGTCACCATCACCACCGATCTCGACGGGGATGACGGAATCGTCAGCTGGACGGTCCTCTCGCGGAATTCTGACTCCCTGACGACCCAGGTGACGATTTTCGATGCCGAGGGCTATGAGGTTGCCAATGGGATCGGCGCCTACGCGACCACCAGCATCCCCTCGGTCCACCCCTGGCAGCCGGGTCAGGGCTACCTCTACGAGGCCGAAATCTCCCTGCTCAACGGGGAGCGCGTCGTCGATTCCTACCGTCAGGCTTTTGGTGTGCGCACGGTCCGCGTCGACGGAAATCGCCTCCTCATCAACGGAGAACCGGTCCACCTGACCGGATTCGGCATGCACGAGGATCACCAGACCATCGGAAAAGCCCACAACGACGCTCTCATGCTGCGGGACGCCGCATGCCTTGAATGGATTGGCGCGAACTTCCTGCGCACCTCCCACTACCCTTACTCCGAACACGTCCTTGACTACGCTGATCGTCACGGATTGCTCGTCATCGACGAGACTCCCGCAGTGGGCATGAACATGGGCTTGGGAGGCGGCATTTTGGCGCCCAGGGCTACACCACCTTCTCCGAGGAGACCATCAACGGCGAGACCCAGAAGGTTCACACCCAGGTCATCCGCGACCTCATCGCCCGTGACAAGAACCACCCCAGCGTCATCATCTGGTCCATCGCCAACGAGCCCGAGTCCGAGACCGAGGCGGCAGAAAACTACTTCCGTCCCCTCTTCGACGTGGCCCGTGACGCTGACCCCACCCGTCCGGTGAGCTTTGTCAACGTCATGCTCGCCCCGTACGGGGCGTGCCGGGTTTCGCAGTACTCCGACGTCCTTCTCCTCAACCGTTACTACGGCTGGTACGTCGACACCGGTGACCTCGCCGCCGCCGAGCGTCACTGGCGCGAGGAGATGGAGGACTGGGCTAGCGAGAACAAGCCGATCATCATCACCGAGTACGGCGCCGACACCATGCCTGGCCTGCACCAGACCCCCGCTCAACCGTGGAGCGAGGAGTACCAGGTCGAGGTCCTCGAGATGAACGAGCGGGTCTTCGACTCCTTCGACGCCGTTATCGGCGAACAGATCTGGAACTTCGCGGACTTCGCGACCACCAGCGGCATCATGCGCGTCGGTGGCAACCGGAAGGGCATCTTCACCCGGGATCGCCAGCCCAAGATGGCCGCCTTCCACCTTCGCAGGAGGTGGCGCGGTACGGAGCAATGATCGGCGGCCTGCCCATGGCGAAGGACAAGAATCAAACGCGCGTGGTGGACTCCCTGACGACAAGTTGCGGTGCAAGGACCACGTTGCGTGGGCTTTCGGCAGCATCTCTCCCACACCCACACAAGTGCAACTGACGTGGAGGGAGCCCACGTGTCGACCCACCGAACGTCAAGAACCATCCACACCTACGCAGGCCGAGTGCCCTGACGCCCATCTCCACCCCTCTTGGATGCCCGTCTGACCACGCTCATGGAAACTTCACAATTTCAGGGGACAATGGATTCATGGCCACCCAAGCTCACACCGACTCCGTGAACCTCAGATTGGCGCTCAACGGCCTGCCACTGCCGACAGCCGCGCGCGCCTCCGACATCGACGTCGTCGCCCCGGTACTTGCTCGTCAACGGGAACTCAGACGGGAGATCCCTGAGCTCCTCTGCCCGGCTGACCGACGCATCCAAGCATTCATCGACCGCTACCTCGGTGAGGACTCTCCCGTCCATCCCCACCTGCCCGAAACCACCCTGACTCTCGATGA
>OAVK01000707.1_pt1 | contig 15291 bp, 16 predicted proteins | sample 1495301 | NCBI WGS metagenome assembly OAVK01 (sample SAMEA2580094, study PRJEB22360) | human gut metagenome | biome: human gut; feature: human-associated habitat; material: faeces | place: Denmark | collected 2008/2010
ATTGTTGCTCCTGTACCAGCTCACCCTCTAAAGGCTCCTGATCCATTGCAGGTGCTGAGGCAGGGGCCGGAGCAATATCATGTGCAATCGTCAGTTTAAGCAGGGGCCGGCCGCCCTGAACATGCTCAAAATGGATGCCATGTACGGCTTCATGCATCCGTGACTGACCATCCGTCTCCAGAACGGTCAAAGCGCCATCAACGTATTCAATTTTGAAATTCTTCATCGGGTTCTCTCTGTTGCTGTTTTCTTGCTGTGGCAGCTCCAGCACAATGACTCGAGATTAAAGTCATCGTCCGTACCGCCATGAGCTTTAGGAATAATGTGGTCTACACTTGAGGCTTTCGTGGCAATACCGTCTCGCCTGCAGTTCTGACAAAGGTATTTATCCCTCTTCATGATACGGGCCCGTTTAATTTCCCACGGACGACCATAACCACGTTCCTGCCGAGTTTTTCCGGGCTGATAGTTACGCCAGCCATCACCGGCGTGTTGCTGCCGATGGATCTCACAGAACCCACTGACATCATTCGTTACTGCCGTGCATCCTCTGTGCCGGCAAGGTCGTTTAGCGCGTGGTGGCATAACTTTTTCCGAAGTTAGGAAGTTAGGGAGTTAGTGATAACGCAGTCGTTAACACCGTTTTGTGTTACAGGAATGATGCCAGGGTGAACTTGATGCCATATTCACCCCAATAAAAAGCCCCGCATAAGCGGGGCTGTAGATTCAGAAATATGGTTTTGGCTACTGGTAGGTATCTGCGAAATGCCCTTCGATCTGAGATCTGACATCAACAGTTTCGTCTAACTTTAAGGAATCATAGCCCTTAATATGAAAATGAGGCTCATATGCATAAATCGTAATAAACGCATACGATCCTTCATCTCCTGAGAAAATCTCATATTTGACGCGAGAAAGACCGGCACCAACTAACATGTATGTATCCAGAAGCTTCTGGGTATTCATCATCCATTCCTTTTCTTTTAAAAATCCTTATCAGCATACATGAATTCGATGGATGACGGCAGCAATGAATCCTTTTAGACTTCGAAAAAAAACTTCAATATCAGTAAATTAATACCCATACAGCCCTCCAAATATGCCAAAAAATAAAGCAGCAAGCAGCCAAGCAAGCGCAGTCTTCTTCATTAAGACTCCGTAAAATGCTATAGACATTGCCAGACACAGCGTTATAAAAACTGGCCACATAGTCAATAACAAAAGCAAATAACCAAAAAATCCACTATTTATAGTTATATTCACCGCTAACTTAACCCTGACGTTCTAAATATGAGTTGCATCTCATGACACCATGCAATCTGTTCTTTCTGGCGAACTATAGCATTCCCAAAGGTACTCAGTGAATGCTTGATGCCTTAGCCGCTGAGCTCCGTTAACTGATTTAGAACCGCTACGCTTGTTATATCCGGAGTGTTGTCTAAACTATCTAATGACTTTGCTCTGCCATGACAAAGTCCGTCGTTCTACCCGTGAGCTCAGGGATGAGCCACTTCCAGTAGTATCTGACCTTCCATTTTTTCTCAAAACCAGTAGAAAAACATCCCGCAATCTGACTAAACTCCGACATTGGCTGCCCCTGCAGCACCCCGTCAATTTGTCGGATTTACTCCACGGGGTTTTTTATAACCTGAAGCTGCTGGACAAAGGCCCCAGGAATCCAGCCCACCAGCGGCACATTTCCCCGGTATCCAGAAGCAGGATACCTGAGAGTTGTTATATCCTTCTAACATATGAGGAGAGTATTGTGATTAGTTCTATTCAAACGTGAGTTCATCGAGCCTTAATGGTTTTCTTATAAAAGTCTTTTTGCATTCGATAATGAGTATCTGCCCCTCGCACAATGCGCAAAGCACAGGAGAGGATTTATCGGAATCACTATTCCCACCGGTGTAATTACTAACCACCCAAAGAGTGTGGTCAATCGTGTTATCTCTGACAAGATTGATATGCCCGGCATTCCGTTCACCGTGTAAAATATACTTACTCTGCTTATCTTTTATACCATGAGAGAGAGTCGCTACTCCTTTATTAAAATCATAGATGAAAATCTTAAGTCCACCATCTGATACAAGTACTTCCAATGACAGTTTGTCACCTGAAGCTGGATCAGACATTCTTGCATAACATTTTCTAATCACAACCCACCTACTCATTTTGGGTAGAATATAAGGGATTTAATTCAACAAGAAAATAACCTATCGGGCTATCGCTCTATAATAAGCCTGCCAGCGGTACTTATCCAATCTCAGTTGCCGCAAACACTGAGTGCTTTCAATATCAGCCTGAAGATCTTCATCGCTGTCCTTCCCGGCGTCACTTGCTTTGCACGGCGGGCTCATCAAATCCGGGGATGGAGTTGGCAGCATCGATGGCGCGCTGACGCAGCTGCACAGCATCATCATCAAAGCTGCATACAATACGATTCGGAGACTGAACATATTTCACCACGTCACGGGTTATTGTTTTGTAGATGACCTTACCCGCTTCGTTAGCAGTAGCGGCCTTTTCCTCTACAGGCTTAATGGTATTCTCGGCCTTCTCTCTCTTCTTTGAAGCCTGAGCATTGATGTGATCAGCGTGAGAACTCCAACCTGAGCGCCACGAAATCACGTTGGAGGCCAGCAGGATTGTTATAGCGATGATAACGGCGGTTAAGCGACTCATCTTTGCTCCCATAAACACACTTCGCGCTCAATCTCCCTCCGGGTAACAAGTCCCTTCCACTGCTTACCTTTGGCATAAGTCCAGCGACGTAGCTGATCACATGCCCCTTTCTGGTCACCCTGGTTGATTCTGCGCAGTAGCGTTGAGGTCCGAAAGTTACCAGCGCCGACGTTATAGGCGAACGAGTATAGAGCCCCACGCATCGTTTCGGGGATAGGCTTCTGGATGTATGGGTCAATCTGGCGGGCAACGGTGTTCAGGTCTTTACTAAGCAGCGCGCGGCATTCAGCCTCGGTGTACCTCTTACTGAGCATGATGTCTTTGCCAGTGTGGCCGTAGCAAACCGTCCAGACACCAACCACATCCTGATAGGGATCGTATCGCACACCCTCAAGGCCATCGTTACCGGTCGGGCCAGTGATGAGCGCTGAAGCAATGGCTATGGCTCCCCCGCCGACGGCAGCCATAACGCTATTCCTCAGCCTTGTTGACATAGCCATTGAGTCGGTCCTCTCGTTCTTTTCTTCGGTAATACCAGTTCACGCCGCAGGTAATAACGGTGCATGTGATACCGACAATGATTGCCCAGTCACTCAGGGTCAGCCCTGCAATTTTGTCGGCCAAAATCCATACCTCTGTTTTAGCTGTGTCAGCGTATGCCTTTGCGGAGACACCGCAGCCCGTCAGTGCGGTACCGGTGCCGTAGGAAAGCCTGCTGTATATGGTGCTCATTCTTGTCATAACCTCACCTCCGTTGATTACGGATGGCGCTGTGTACATGAAGGGGTCAGGCCCATCGGGCTGATTTGACAACGAGCCGTATCGATGATGATTCACGTGAGCCTGAAATGAAAAAGGCCACGCAAATGCGCAGCCTTTGAATAGATCCGCTGGAAAAGAACAGCCCACGCGTTAACGTGGGCTTGAGGTGAAGTTGTGGTGCCGGGTGCTTCCCGGTAAGTCGTTGGTCAGTCACCGTGACTCGCGCTGAGGATTCGCTTCTAACTGTTTACGCCCCTCCGCTAGGGGGATTCACCACTCATAAAATTTAACATCTCGATAACGTTACTTCAACGCCATGCGTTGCTCTGACCAAAGCCTTCGATGTAAGCCATCCTTCCCCTCTCCTTCTCATTTACGGGAGTGACTATTAGTTGAGGGAAAAGCTGTGCCTTTTGATGTTTGATTTGAATTGGTTACGAGAAAAAAGAAGCCCGCTGAGAGAGGCGGGCTGAAGTTGGCATTTCAAGGAGCAACGGTAAGGGCGCGCCTGATTGTCCGAGCTACCGATTTACCAGGATGCATTTGTTTTTACCGTTACGTTCTTTAAACATAGAAGGGTAACTGTAAACAGTAAACCCGCCATGAATCTTAAATATGTTTAGTGGCAGTGTGGTGCCGGGTGCCTCCCGGTGAGCATGCCCCAGTCGGCATGGCCCGCGCTGCATTTACAGATTTCTGTAACTGACTGGTCGCCCCTCCGCACAGGGGGATTCACCACCTCAATAATTTATGATGCAAACATTCAAAGTGTCAATATCTGACCATACTGCCAGCGCCTCTGCCATAATATAAGCCAGCAACAGCCCCACTTAAATTGTATGCATTCTAATACTTGAAGCTATTGCAAAGCCCTGACTCAATGTAGCACTCTCTGATATCTGGTAAATACAAGGTAAGTAAAATGCTATCTACTGATAACCAAAGAATTTCAGAGATTTTTGAACGTTTGGCAGAAATAGCAGCTAAAACTGCTGAATTAACAAGCAACCCTAATCTATCCCCTGCTCAAAAGCAGGCAGCATGTGACAGTTACTTTAGCGAACATGATCAGTTAACAACCGAAGCCCTAGAGATCTTCAAAAAAATTACTAAAAATCCTCGGTGAATGCTGAAGCATGTGAGATTACGTATGCAATACGACGATATGACAGGGGTATTGATGCAGCGCATCTCGCGAATACCCCTGTCGTATCGCCGGAAAGCAAAAACCCCGCACGGGCGAGGTTTTCGTTATATTCAGATTGTCGCTTTTTGTCGCTGCCGAGTGGCGCAGCTCTGCCAAGCATGAAGGGATTATCTAACTTTCTGGCCCATTTTCAATACCAGGAGGGTAAAATAGCACTTTTTGTTAATCACCATGAATTGCCTTATGTACAGAAAGAAAAGCTTTTGCTCTGAAAATTTCAAGGCACCAGCGCACTCTTTTCCGGGCCTCACTGTCTGTTAACCATGGCGCCACCAGCTGTATTTCCCGTGTTATGTCTGAGATTTTTTTGCGGGTGGTGTAATAGTTAACGCCAACGAGATAAACCGGATCACCCGTTTCAAAGATCGCCAGTACACATCGCTCAACAAATTCAACATCATCCTCAGTGATCGCAGCGTCAATGGCGACAGTTGCAGGTTTCGGCCACAAAATGGCATGTGCCCTGCTTAGTGCCTGCCGCCCGCGATACCCTTCACTCCTTGCCTGCTCGATTGCTGCCGTAAAGCGTTCTAATGCTTTATCTGACCAGTGATCACCCTTCATGCCTAGCCAGCATGAATGTCCTGATGGTTTACGCGGGGCTGCACCTCCTCTCATCCCTTCCCCCCACACAGTAAGTAGAGATTTTATCCAGGCGGACTGAATGCCATTAAGGGGAGTAAATCGGCCCAGCCAGCTTTTGCGCGGGGCGGCTGCCACTGTTTCTAGTCCTGCACGGTGCAACCGACGTTGACGTGGTGTCATTCTGTTCTTCTCCTTACTACGCCAGAACACCGAGCGAGTATGCCCGGTCCAGCAATTTAATAATCAATGCCGGCTGGGTGCCGTATTCGCTCTCAAAAGCAACAGGGTCATGGTGCAAATCGCGGTGGTGCTTGCGGCATAATGGGATCGTAAAAATATCGTGGGCCTTGGTGCCTACGCCGCCCTGCCCCCAGCCAATAAGATGATGTGCATCATCTGCAGGCTGCCCACAGCACATACACGGCTGTTTTTTAACCCATGAGATAAAGTCAGCTGATAGCCATCGGCTCCGCTTAGGTCTCGCGAATAGTGTCGCCGGTGCAACAGGATCGACGTTCACAGGTATCAGAGGTTTGTCCGGCGTTGTTATTGCCGTTGGCCTGATTGTTTTTTCGAGACGGGGAGAAAGAATGCTGGTGGCCGGTACCGACGGAACAATCTCACTCTCCCTGTAAACCGATTTAATCCCATCGTCTTTAATACGCAGGGATCGGCGCGCCATTTCTTCTGTAATTTCATCGCCAATCCCGGCGCCTACCGCCCACCAGCATAGCTCCGCCAGTGACAGTGATCGCTGAGCGTCCAGCCCAAGCGCGATGCGGGCAGTGTCGATTACCCAGTCAGCGTTATTAACACCTACCAGTTGATCGAGGGTTTGTTCTGTTTGGTTTTTCAGCTCATTATCACAGTGCCAGCATGCGATTATTACACCCGTCGAATGGCGAAACGGGACGAGCTCATGGTGATGGTAATCGGAATGTGTCCACTGACAGTTTTTAACCTGCCTACGCAACCATGACTCGAGGGCACTAACCCCACCAGCTGCAGTGATAACTGCCTTCTTCATGAAAAAAGGTCTGATCCCCATATCATCCCGCAACGGCTGCCGGGCGTCAGGAAGACGTCCACTGGGTATCTTTTTCATGCTTGCCGGCGGTATTTCAACAAGAACTCGGCCGGCACCGAATAACGGCATTAATTCACTACCCGGCTTAAGCAGCACAATTCCAAGATGGCGTGCAATATCCACGTTAAGCAAAGCTCGCATCAGTCCCTCCACATCTTCTGTATGTAGGTCCTGTCAATCCGTGGCGGCTTCTTCGATTCCGGCAACAACACGCGGATCTCCCACGATGCAAAGTCTCTGGACAAGCTTTTCTCAACCACACAGTTATTTTTACGGTATCGCTCCACCAGCTCTGTAGCCTCAGCCTCTGAAAGTTGCTCGTGTAAAAACCAACTTTTCTTCATGGCTGATCACCGAACAGTCGCAAAAACTCAATCGCTCTTTCACGCGCGCCGGGTTCTTCAGCGATCATTTCCTGCAGCAGCTGCACGGCGAGCATAGGCTCCTTTCGCCCGACGATGGAAATTCCTCTGGAAACACGGCGAGAGAGTTTTATAAAATTTTTTCTCTCTAACGCACGCAGATGCAACAGGACAGCATTAGACGAGCTAACGCCGAGCATATCGGCCAGCTCAGATAGCGTAGGTGGGTAGCCATGCTGATTGATGTAGGCCACCAGCAGATCGAAAACTTCCTGCTGTCGAAAAGTTAGTTTTGAAGACGAAAGCAAACCGGCGCTCGATGAAGGAGCACCAGTCTGATGGGATTTTGATACTTCGGGGGTTTGCGTCATGGTTTCTCTCCGCGACGCAGCAGGTATAGGTTGTTCAGGCCTATGACGGGATTGTAACAGAACCTGGGGGAACCTGGTAACCAACTCCAGACTTAGCCTTTTCAATCATCTGTGAAAAAAGAGAGAGAGTCCCCACGATCTCATCCGGCTGCAAAGGCATAAACGAAACAGTGTCGCCGCGCCGGTACATCAGAGCGCGCTCACACACAGGAAAGGATGTCAGACGAGCAACGATCACCCCATCGTCGCATCTGATAATTGCGTAGCCGGTGTTCGGCATTTCTTGTTTTTTACTCACAGCCAAATCCTCAAAATAAACCAGGCAAGCCACTGGACCTCAACTTAACAAAACCAGTCATCAGCGCTTTCCCAGGTGTCCTGCAGGATTTCCTCTACACGTTTTTTATCTCCGTCCATTCCACCAAGCACGGTCAACCCATCAGAGCTGGCCCGACGAATCACAAGACTGCAGTTATTAAAGTTTTGATCCAATCGCCGCAGTAGCTCCTTCTCCAGAGCAGGCACAGCGCCATCCGGCAATTTTTTTTGGCGATCAATTGTGATTTCCACTTTCATAACTAGCTCCTCATGCGAACACTGTATAAATAAACAGTATACTTGTTAGGTGAAATGTTCAAGCGTTTAATGCCACTTTTCGCTAACCCATGCTCATGTTTAGATTGATCTTTTCTCCACAAAGGACGAAATCCGCTATCACAGGGATACAGTCATTTTTGTGGTGATCAACACCGTTGATAAGAAACGTTGCTACCTCTGGCGTACACTCGAATTTATTAAGATGGTCAGTACACAAGTAGCAACACCCGGTCACATGCTTCTGTAATGTTGGTTTAATTGACGAACGTCTTGAAATGGAATGTGCAGGAGACTTCTGCACTGATGATGCATTGCCCTGGGATGAAACCCACTCACCTGGTAGTCATGCTGGACCTGTCGAGTCGCTTACCTCGCTTTTAAAGTGGCTGAAACTAAATTCCTGAGCGTCCGCACTTGGCACAATGCGATCCCCCTAAACTCAGCTCGCTGAACATCAAACTCCTGGCATTCATATACCACTAAAACAGTAATGATAATCATTTACATAAACGTGATATATTGAGTATGCTCATAACAAGACATATTTCTCATAGCAGAAGGTAACACTCAGTACGTGAGGAATAATCTGTGGCTGCATTGAGATGCAGCATCAATACAGTTTATGGAGATAAGATGAGAACAATTTCAGTCCGTTCAGTGCTGTTGGCCTCCACTATTACAATATCAACCGTCGTAACGGCATACGCCGATAGTCAATGGGCAGCAGCCACCACGACCTTTCCAGGTAGTATTCGTGCCGGATCTCGGGAAGTTCCTGTTAAGCCCGGAGATCACACGGTGATCACGATTAAGAACCTGCCAACAGGTGCGACTGTCACCATGCTGAATGGTGCTGAAGTCCTTACGCCGAAGCCATTGGCTGCCGATGAGAAGGGAAATCTCACTATTCCACTAAACGTTCCGGCCGACGCTGCTACAGGCCTTCATCCACTCACTGTTATCACGCAAAATCCCGCGAGCGTTTCGCAGGTTATGTTGAAATTGTCCAAGGTTGTTCCCCCGAAAAACACTGAGGCTTTCAGGCTGCAAACAATTCCCGTCGGTGAGCGGGCTTACCAGTCGGCAGTGTCGGCCGATGGGAAGCTCTTCGTGACTTCTGCACGCGGCCCGAAGGATGGTAGCCGGCTGATGAGACTGAACGCAGGAACGCTGGCTGTCGAAGCGGAGGCGACGTTGCCTAAAGACAAAAAGGGAGAGCAGATTGGAGTATTCGGAGTCGGTGTTGATAATGCCCATAACCATGTATGGACGACGAACACGCTTGCCGAGACGGTGACCGTCTATGACGCAAAGACCCTTTCTGTGGTGAAAGTCTTTCCCGAAGGGTCTGTCGTACATCCACGCGATGTGATTATTGATGAAGCCCACAATCGTGCCTATGTCAGTGCAGCGCTGACCGGATTTATCGAGGTATATGACACAAAATCACTTGAACACATCGGTCAACTTGAGTTCGTAGTGGAACATGGCAAAAACATGTTTAACAATACCGATCTTGCCCTTGACAGTGCAGGAGGGAAACTTTTCGGCGTCAGCCGTGATACGCCATGGGTAGGTTGGATTGATCTCAAACGGGTAAGAGCACGACGGTGAAAGTGCCTGAGGCGCAGGGGGCAACAGACATCACTCGCGATCCGGCGACTGGCCGTCTTTACGTTGCTTCCCAGGAAACGAACAATGTCGTGGTTCTTGATGCGGACGGTAAGGTTCTCGCAGATACTTATATTGGTGCCGGAGGCGTATCTGTCGTCTGGGATCCAGTGACGTCTCAGGTTTTCGCCGCCACGCGTGCAGGTGGAACCGTTGCTGTTCTGAACAAGGACGGTAAACTGGTCGCTAATATTCCGATGGATGAAACACCAAACCACCTGACTGCCGCGCCTGATGGCGCCGTTTATGTGGTGTCGATGTATGGCGCTGTCGGGGACAAAACTCAAACAGGTTCAGTGACGAAAATCACCCAAAAAAAATAGCGACTTCTTTATTCGCGGGCAGACCGGCCTGACATTATTATTTACCCCCTTCCGCCCGTGGAGCGGGAGGGGGTATCCGGCATACCTGCCCAGTATTCACGTATTCATCCTCGATGCTGATTGATGTCCATTGCGATCCCTAAATGCAACCCGAATCTTTCCGCACGCAAGTCTCTAAGAGGCTGCTTTGAGCGAGGAGCGGAAGCTCGCAATTTTTATTGCAGCGTAGGATGCATTACTAACGTTGCTATGTGTTAACGAACGGAGAGCGGGTCAGAATATTATCTGTGACATGCCCCCATTGACTAACACAGGCTAAGGTTTGCAACCTCTGCTTACAGCACATAGTTGACGGACAGCCTTGAGCGAAAAGCATAAGTGATTAATTCGTTCAAAAATATATATGAAAGAGGTGGTTATCAATTTCTCGTATTAAGAACCATTGAAATTAAAGTCTGTTAGTTTCGATGCCGTTAATATAGGTTTAATGCTTTTTTACTTATACTACATGTAGTATATATTACATCCTTAGACTCCACAAATTAAACCTTATATTCTTGAATTAGATGAAAGAGAGAAACATCCATTCGGGCTAAGAATAGATGTTCTCGAAAATTACATTATTACGAATTTAACTCTCGGAGAGCTTCTAAGACTTCACCAGCATTTTGCATTTTATCTCCTGAAAATTCCCTCAAGTAAATCATGGCTGCGATTACAATAGCTTTTTCATCCCTATTAATGATCTTACTTATCTCAGTAGATGTCATAGGGAATGATGATGCCATTAATTTAAGTATGTCATTCTCCACTCGTATTGTTAGATTCCTATTAATAGACTCATCATCTATTGATGATAAAACTATTTTTCGCCAAGCATCTAAATTACTGATTCTGATCTGTTGAGCACTTAACCCCTCATATCCAAATTTTTGAAGAGCTTTTTCAGCATATCCATCAAAAAGGTAAGCACTCCAATTCCTATCGAGACTTTGTTCAAATGAGGAGATCAACCCTGCTCTATCTTCATGTAGGTCAAAACAGTCACAAGCTAATAAACAGTCTTCTAATAGTTTTTTTAAATCAGAGCCCATTGCATCAAAACATTTTTTCCAATGTTCTGGCTTTGAAGGCGATCCAGTCTGACATTTTTCAATCAACCATGTTGTTGCCACACGAACAGTTTTTACATCACTGGATTTCTCGAACTCCAAATTATGGTTTGCCCATGTTCTCAGGGCATGCAAACTTGGTAATACCTTACCGGTGTAGCCATCTAATGGAGGTAGTTTCTTTAAAAAATTTAAAGGGGCTCTTCCAGCCTCGTAAACAAAAACATATCCCCACGATACTAATCGGATGAATGAGAGTTCGTCACTGTCACCGGTCGGCGGATTTAAAGTTATTTCAGGAAAAACTTCTTTACCCAGAATAGAGGTCAGCCTGCGCTTAAAATCTAAATGAAGATGATGTAGTTCGCTGAAATTCATGATCTTACTCCATATCGAGACAATGGCTCAGCAATCGGTCCTAAGTAATTAAAAGCTATATTAAATCTTGATATCTCACGTCCAATGGATATATCGTCACCATTGAAATCACGACCTAACAAATCAATATTTCTTGATAGGTCAAAGACAGAAACTGTCCAATGCCCATCACCTCTATCACGAATTACTCGACCTTTAAATCCTCGAACAACATCATTGTTTTCTAGAATAAAGCGTCTTGTTACACGGCTGGAATCTTCAAATTCAGTGTCAGAAGATAACTCTCTAAACAATTCTCTTGAATGCTCAGCGCTACCTCTTACCCATTCAAATACTGCTTCTAATAGCCTAAAGTTATTACGTTTATTTTCTCCGGCAAGTTGGTTAAGATTACGGACGAGTAATAGAATTTCATCTTGAAACTTGTTGTCTTGTGGGATAATGAGCTTTTCCTTTTTAAATATAAAGGAATGTGTTTTTTGGATCCAAATTAACTGAATCAATAACTGCAATGGTCTTATATCAGTCAAGACAATATTTAGCTTGCTCATTAAGAAGGATACAGCTTCTGAAACACACTTCATTAGATTGTCTGGTATGGTTTCAAACCTCCCATTAAATATTCCAGCACACATACTCCTAGCTTTAATATAGTACGCTATAGATGGGTTGGTTTTTTCTAAACTTAAATAGCTTTCTTCTTCTATCTTTTCGAAGCCAAGCTCCATAGCAGCTTTTAACTTTCTACTTTCAAATTTACTTGCAGAAAAATCATTAAAACTTACTGTATCTGCTTGATCAAAAATAGATAAAACATCTGATAGAAGCTCCATCTTATGTGCCAGGCTAAATTCTTTATATTTTAGCACGTCAATTGGAGTCCATAAGGCAATATCAAATGGATAATGGTTATTAGCTACAGAAATAGCGGTTGTAATCGCTGTTTTAGCTGCAAGATAGTGGGACCAGACAACATCTTCACCAGCATCTTGTCTAGCCAAACCGACGGCAAGATATCCATAAATCGATGCATGTTCAACAGCTAAACTTTGCTGAGTCTTTTTACTTGCTCGTAATGTACGTTCTGATATTTGATTTCTAGCATTTTCGACAATAGCTCGAGCTTCGTTTAATATTAGATCACGTTGCTCTATAGTTAATACTCTTATATCTGCGTTCTCTTTTTTATCAGATGCATGTACTGCAGAGCGTCGGAAAACTGACTCTTGGAGCATTAAGCTTGCATCTATGATATTATGCTTAGTTCTGAGTTCAGTTAAGGCATTGGCTACGTCAAGATAACCGTCTTGATAAGCATTTTTCCTTGGACCTTCTTTCTGCATTTTTATTAGCAAGTCTAAAATGAAAGTTATTTCTGATCTTCGATCAGTGCTCGAATATCTTACTGACTTTATTAATTGTAAAAGATAACCAATCTCCTTGCTACGCTCTGATAATCTTCTCCGACAAATAAGTTCAGCTTCAAGGCGAAGTCTAGGATGAATAAAATATTCATGCCCCTCAGCGTCAGAAGTATCCCATCTAAAAAGGTCTAACTCTTCAAAAAGATATGCTATTTGGATATAGTCTAGAGAATTTTTATCGCTGCTCAATGTTCTTAATAGGAGATTTAAGGGTACAGGGCAATCTAACCTCCCGGCAACCATAACGAGATCTATCAACTTACCTGCTGCATCTATACCTGCTTCTGTATGCTCTTCACTTTCATCTTCAAACAATTTGACTGTTGGGCTTCCGATACCAAGCTTTATTAATTGTTGAGCTAAAACGAATTGTGGCTGATAACTCTGTGGCATAGTTCTAGCTTTTATTCTTATAGCTTGTTCCGTATACCTTGCTTCATCAGTAATTCCATCTATTATTCTCGCACGTCCCATGGTTAAATGACGATAGAAAAGCGAAAATACATTTTTATCTTGAGGAGTTAACTTAGCCACACGACCATACCTTGGTGCAAATTGCTCTAGTAATATGTAAAGTTTACTAATTTCCTCTTCAGTTGTTGTAGAGCTTGCTTCTATAAAGTTAATATTTTTCTTTCTAATACCTTCAATTTTATAGGCTGACCCAATGATAAGGCATTTTCTACCACGACTTTTCAGACTAATTGCTAAGTCTCGGTATTTATCTGGGGATTGGTTAGCATCGCACACGAGCACAACACATATAGCACCACTCTTTTCAGCTTCTGCAATAAAGTCCTCAATATCACTTGCTGATGGAAGTCTATTTTTTGAATATAATATTGGGAGTTTGAATTCGTTTCTTAAAAAGTATGCCACTCTTGCCAAAGAAACTGATTTTCCCGTTCCGGATTGACCATGCACCACGATATAACCATTTGATTTTCCTAAGTTATTTAAATTATCCCTACATTTTTTTTCTAAAGTTTTTTCGAATTCTCTTTTTACTGCATATCCCTTCCTAATACCTTCAAATTGATTTCTAATACCACCAAAACCTCCATGAAAGCGTCTGAAATCTTCTTCGAGTTCGACACCAGTTATTATTGGATACTGCTCTAACCAGGAGTCATCAATAATATTAGCTGTTGACTCAACCCTTAACCGAAGATATGATGGGACTGAAAAAAACTTCCCGTCATTTAATGTTATTGTCTCCGTTCCTCTTTGTTCGATTACTCCTAATTGTTCATCAGAAAAGGAGTCTGAGTGAACAAGCATCGATAATACTATTTCACTTAACGAGCGCTCATCATATAAAATCTGACCATTACTTATCATGGCATCAAAGAAAATAGAGTTAATTGGTGCTTCACCCAGCCAAATAACGGCTATTTCTGGATTCACTGATAATGGAGCCAACATATCATCAATAGACAACCAATCTCTATTTTCTCTAAAGCCATCAACAACCAATAAACCTAAAGATGTAACTGTATCAGGAACTCTGTTTAGCAACGCGCCCGTGTGAGTGTTTTTCCTTTGCATTAACTGAAAAATATTAGATGGAACACTATAACTATTATCGATCTCATTGCACTTGCCAAACAAATAATATATGGGAGGCCTTGAACGACTCCTTGCTACCTTAGCATAGTGGTCTTTAGATAATATTGATTCTGGAACTCTTCCTCTACTCTCTATTTTTTTTGCTATTTGTGGGTCAATAGACGTAGTGAATACCGCACTCCATGATAGTTGAAATATATTATCTATGAAGTCAGTTTGCGTAGTTCGTTCAAATCGCTCAGCTAGCCACTCGTAAGTTTCTTTAGTTACTTTATTGCTTTTTAGTAGGCTTAACCAACTTTCATTTCCTTCATTTTCAATATTGAGATGGCTAATAACTTTAGCTAGTACCGGATCTCCTTTATTAGTATAAGCATAGTCTTGACCCAAAAAAAGCACCAGTGGCTTATTTTTACTAATAACATCCTTAATGATATTTTCTGTCTTTATATTTCCATCTTTTTTATCATTCATACACATTCCCTCTGAATAACATAAATACAACTGTTCAAAAACGATACTAACTTTTCTTTTGATTTACAAGATATTTTTCTCTATCTATCTGTTTTAAATCATATGTTTAAAAAATTAAATGGCCCTGGGTGACTTCTTGGACCAAATTTCGTTTATGTCATGCTTACCATATGAGCAGTATTTAAATTGCTATCATCACTCAATGAGTATTATACGAACTTGATTTTAAAGCAATAAATTGAAATTTATGGATATTTTATTTTATCAGGTCTTTAGCCATCTACTTGTATTTTCAATTATTAGCATGGTAATAACGTCTGCTTTTGGCACTCAGCGGACATCTCAGCTTTGCCTCACCCCGGGATATTTAAACTTAGCTTTGACATCCCGTACCAGCTGCTGTTGATTCCATTTTAGGCATAATCAGCACCTCGTCGCTTTGCGCAGGCAGCGGTTACGCATTTTGGCAAGCAACCAGAGTTCGTTTGCTGTTGTAGTCATCCCAAGCATCGATGTGTAAACAGTCGCAGCCCGGCGCCACAGCTTTTTGTCTTCCAGCGTCTTCGCCAGGGCCAGTGCGTCCTGGACTTTCTTCACATCCTCTTCAGATAATTGTGTTGTAGCCTGCGGCGGGGGAACATCGGGGACCTCAACGCCCGCAACAACTCCGTAGAGCGCAGATTC
>OAVK01000717.1_pt1 | contig 15072 bp, 15 predicted proteins | sample 1495301 | NCBI WGS metagenome assembly OAVK01 (sample SAMEA2580094, study PRJEB22360) | human gut metagenome | biome: human gut; feature: human-associated habitat; material: faeces | place: Denmark | collected 2008/2010
CTGCGCATACAGGCTGACCACTTCACGGTCGTTTTGCGTTTCATGAATCGCCGCATACCAGCGCTGCAGCGCGGGATGCGCCTGATCCAGCCCGGCCTGCTGCGCCAGTTTCTCGCAAAACGCGCGCCCTTTTCCGACCGCGTGACTGTGCATCAAATCCCGCGCCTCATCGCGCTCGTGGGCCCGCTGGCGCAGACGCCACAGCCGCCGCCATTCGGTGGCGACCGACCCGACACCGGCGCCGACAATCAGCGCTCCCGCCGCACAGCCGCCCAGCGCAATCCAGTCCTGGGTTTGCCAGGCGGTCATTGTCCACTGTACGCCCTGCGCCACGACGCTGACGCCAAAAATAGCCAGACCGGCGCTGACCATGCGTCGCCATAAACTCCGTTTCGGCCGCAGAACCGATTCGACTACCGCTTCTGCCGCCCCCTCGTCTTCCTCCAGCGCGTCGACTCGCGCCGGGGCAAATTTCGCCGCCTCTGCGCCGTCAAAGGCGCGGGCCGATTTCAGCGCTTCCATTTTCTCCGCTTCCAGCGGACCGTCGAAATCGATACGCGGTTTTAAGGGTTCGCTCATCGCAATTTATCTCCGATCAAAAATTCAAGCGCGGCATCCAGGCGAATATGCGGCAGCGGCTTATCGACGTCCATCACCTGCGGACGGAAATTCTCAAACTGAAACCCCTGCTGTTGCCAGAACGCCTGACCCGGCAGCCGCGCCGGAACCTCTCCGGGGTAGACGGTCAGCGGCTGACCGTCGCTCAGGCGATTTCCGCGCAGCGCGGGAATCTTCTCGCCGTTAACCTCAATCAACCCGCTCTGCGTCGCCTGGATCGATGCCAGCCCCAGACAATCCATACTGATGCCTTCGAACGCGGCGTTCTGCCAGGCGTCCTGAATCAGCTGCTGCAGCAGAGAAACCATATTGCCGTGCTGATCGACGGTGACGTGATCGGCTTTGGTGGCGGCAAACAGCAGCTTGTCGATCACCGGGGAAAACAGACGGCGGAACAGGGTTCGCTGGCCGTAATGGAAGCTCTGCATCAGCTGAGTCAGCGCCAGGCGCATATCGTTGAAAGCCTGCGGGCCGCTGTTCAGCGGCTGCAGGCAGTCCACCAGCACGATCTGGCGGTCAAAGCGCAGGAAGTGGTCTTTGTAAAAGCCCTTCACCACTTTTTCGCAGTAATATTTAAAGCGTTCGCGCAGCATTCCGGCGTTGCTGTGTTTATCCGCCTGGGCCAGCTTCGCTTCGCCGATGGCGTCGACATCCGGCCAGGGGAAAAACTGCAGGGCCGGCGCCCCGGCCATATCTCCCGGCAGCACAAAGCGCCCCGGCTGAATAAAGTGCAGCCCTTCTCGTTTGCAGGCATGCAGATACTCCGTCCACGCGGCGGCAATCTCCGCCAGACGGTTTTCATCCGCCGGCGCCAGCGGATCCAGCCCGTCGCAGAGCTGACGCCAGCGAGCGGACCACGCCTCACGCTGCCCTTGCAGCAGGCCGGTCATCTGCCGCGACCAGCTGAGGTAATCCTGCGCCAGCATCGGTAAATCAAGCAGCCACTCGCCCGGATAATCGACGATCTCCAGGTACAGCGTGGAGGTCTCTTTAAAATGGCGGAGCAGCGATTCGCTGGAGCGGTAGCGCAGCGCCAGGCGAATTTCGCTTACCCCGCGAGTCGGCGTCGGCCAGACCGGCGGCGAACCGTACAGCTGCGCCAGCCCTTCGTCATAGGTAAAACGCGGAATGCCGAAATCACGCTGCGGAACCCGTTTGACGCCAAGCAGGCGCTCTTCTCTCACCGCGCTAAGCAACGGCAGGCGTGCCCCGGAGTGAATATTCAGCAGTTGATTGACCAGCGCGGTGATAAAGGCGGTTTTACCGCTGCGGCTCAGGCCGGTGACCGCCAGACGCAAATGACGGTCAACGCCACGGTTCACCAGCGCATTGAATTCAGTTTTGAATCGCTTCATTGCCATCCTGTTATGCTCTGAAGGAAAGTGCTTTGATTATAAGCTATTAGGTGAGGATAAGTAGAAAGATTCCCGCCAGCGCTGCGGGAGATTGACGGCTGATGGCATTCACCTCAGTCGCTGCGCGCCAGGCGCGCGCAGGAGTGCCTGCGCGACCTCACCCGTCCACCCCGTGGACGTCGCAACGATACGCCTGGCGCATCGCCTCGATAAATCATTTCATCCCGCGGGCAAAACGGTTGGCCAGACGGCTGAGCAACGGCTCCAGCGCCACCGCCAGCAACATTTTTAACGGCCGACGCGCCACCGATTTCACCGCCCAGCCGGCAACGCCCGCCGGGCCATAACGTAACGCGGTCAGCAGAACCAGCTTACCCGCGATTTTCAGGCCGGGTTTCACTTTTTGCCCTGCCTGCTGCCATTTTATGTTCATGCGTGACCTCAGATTTCAGTTAGAGCTGGCGAAAACGGCTGCGTAACGTAAAGGTATCCGACGTGACATAGCGTTCCATTTCGCGCAGGCGGCGTTCGCTGGCCGCCAGTTCTTGATCCGCCGCGGCCAGCAGCTCACCGCTGGTCGGCATTTTCTCGCCGTACAATTCACTTTCCGGCATCGGGTCAAGAGCGAACGTCAGGATGATGTACGCCACCACCACAAAGAAAAACAGGCCAAAGATCATCGCCAGTACGGTAATCAGTCGTACCAGCTTGACCGGCACATCCAGATACTGCGCGATACCGGCGCAGACGCCTTTTACCATGCCGTGCTGCGGCACGCGCCACAGTTTTTTATTCAGATCCAGTCCGCCCATTATTTGTCTCTCCAGTTCGGATGTTCGGCATCAAGAATGTCTTCCAGCGTCTGAATACGTTCGCGCATGCGCTTTGCATCGTCGGTCAGCTGCAGCAAACGCTGCTGTTCATTCTGCGATAAGCTGCCGCTCGCGCTGCGGTTGTTGTAGTGCAGCCAAAGCCAGACCGGTAAAACGAACAGCACAAACAGCGTCAGAGGTATGGCAATAAAAAGCGTACTCATGTGTACTCCTTACGGTGAGTGAACGGCGGCGCATAGCAGCGCCGCAACGCATTATCCTTCAGAACGTCGGGGCATCGGCTCACGACCGGCTTTAGCTGCGCCCGCCCTATCCGGCCCGCCAGTTCTGAAGGCGCTGGCCTCTGCCATTAGTTGTTTTGGTTCATTTTGCTTTTCAACGCCGCCAGCTGGGCGCTGATTTCATCATCCGCTTTCAGGTCGGCAAACTGCTGATCCAGCGTTTTCTGTTTACCAAAACCATGGCTTTCCGCTTCGGCTTCCATATGATCGATGCGGCGTTCAAAGGATTCAAAACGCGCCATCGCTTCATCAATTTTACCGCTATCCAGCTGACGACGTACATCGCGGGAAGAGCTGGCCGCCTGATGACGCAGTGTCAGCGCCTGCTGGCGAGCGCGGGTTTCGCTCAGTTTATTCTCCAGCTCGCCAATCTCTTTTTTCATCCGCGTCAGCGTTTCGTCAACCATCTGCGCTTCATTTTCCAGACTGCCGATAAGGTCGGTCAGCTTTTGTTTTTCGATAAGCGCGGCACGCGCCAGATCTTCTTTATCTTTACGCAGCGCCAGTTCAGCTTTTTCCTGCCACTCGGCCTGCTGGGCAAGCGCTTGTTCAATTCGACGGCTCAGCTGTTTCTTTTCCGCCAGCGCACGCGCCGAAGTTGAACGGACTTCGACCAGCGTATCCTCCATCTCCTGGATCATCAGACGCACCAGCTTCTGCGGATCTTCCGCTTTCTCCAGCAGGGAGTTGATGTTGGCGTTCACGATGTCGGCAAAACGAGAAAAAATACCCATAACGTTGATCCTCATAGTTCTGATTTCAGGCCGTGGCCTGCGATGATACTTACGCTGATTAATACAAATCCTGTGCCAACTTTTTATCTTATTGATTTTAAAAGGAGTGGTTGTTATCTGCACAACGGGTTGCTACAGTAGCCTGGTGAATCACACGAATAAATGGCGAATTTCATCATGGCGGAATACAAGGACAACCTGCTCGGCGAAGCGAACAGCTTTCTCGAGGTGCTGGAACAAGTGTCGCGGCTGGCGCCACTGGACAAACCGGTGCTGGTTATTGGTGAACGCGGTACTGGTAAAGAGCTTATCGCCAACCGCCTGCACTTTCTCTCTTCGCGCTGGCAGGGACCGTTCATCTCCCTCAACTGCGCGGCGCTGAATGAAAATCTGCTGGATAGCGAACTGTTTGGCCATGAAGCCGGCGCCTTTACCGGTGCCAGCAAGCGTCATCCGGGGCGCTTTGAGCGCGCCGACGGTGGAACCCTGTTTCTGGATGAACTGGCGACAGCGCCGATGCTGGTCCAGGAAAAGCTGCTGCGGGTGATTGAATATGGCGAACTGGAGCGCGTGGGCGGCAGTCAGCCGCTGCAGGTCAACGTGCGTCTGGTTTGCGCAACCAACGCCGATCTGCCGCAGAGGGTTGAGGACGGCCATTTCCGCGCCGACCTCCTCGACCGCCTCGCCTTCGATGTGGTGCAACTGCCGCCGCTACGCGACAGACAGAGCGACATTATGCTGCTGGCAAATCAGTTCGCTATCCAGATGTGTCGCGAACTGGGGCTGCCGCTGTTTCCCGGCTTCAGCGACCGCGCCCGCGAAACGCTGCTCGGCTACCGCTGGCCGGGGAATATTCGCGAGCTGAAAAACGTGGTGGAGCGCTCGGTGTATCGCCACGGGACCAGCGACAGCGAACTGGATAACATCATCATTAATCCTTTCCATCAACATCAGCCGCTTCAGTCGCCCGCCGCAGACGTTGCCGCGCATCCCACCGGACCAACGCTGCCTGTGGATCTGCGGGCCTTTCAGCAGGAACAAGAAAAAAACCTGCTGCAGACGAGCCTGCAGCAGGCGAAGTACAATCAGAAACAGGCGGCGGCGCTGCTCGGGTTAACCTACCACCAGCTGCGGGCGCTGCTCAAAAAACATCAGCTGTGAGAGCTATGCGGCAGCATCAGGGTGCTAACCACCGTTGCTCCCAGGCACATCGCCGCGTTAAACCACAGCGCATACTGCGCGGCGCTGGCCATACCGAGCGGTAAAAACAGCGCAAAAAGTGACGCCGTCACCGCAATGCCCATCGCCCCGCCCAGCGAGCTGCCCATTTTGTAAATCCCCGAGGCGACGCCCACTTTGTTTTCCGGCGCGTTCACTACCGCCGTATCGGTAGACGGTGTCGCATAGCACCCCAGCCCGAGGCCAAACAGCACGTTGCTGAGAAAGACGGTGACGATATAGAGCGACTTATCGAGAAAGGTGCAGGAGATAAGTACAATCGCCACCGCGGTTAACAGCGGCCCGGTCATCATAGGCAGCCTGGCGCCGTAGCGCTGCAGCAGCTTTTCCCCCACGCGGATCATCGCCAGAACGGTCACCAGATAGCCCAGGGTCATGCCGCCGGTCTCCAGCGGGGTCATATTGTGCCCTTTTTGCAGCCAGATACTGGTGATCATCATCGTGCCAATCGCGCCGTTAAGCAGAAAGTTTGACAGCACGGCGGCGCTGTAGGCCCGGTTGCGAAACAGCGCAAAATCAATCAGCGCGGCATCCCCTTTACGTAGGCCGCTGCGGATGAAAAACCCTGCCGCCAGCAGCGAACCGGCAAACATCGTTAGCGACAGGCCGCTGCTCCAGCCCCCAGCCGTGCCCTTTGCTGATAAACAGATTCAACAGTACCAGCGAGGCGATCAGGCTCAACAGACCGCTGATATCCAGTTTTTGCTGCTGCGCGCCGGCGCTACGGCTTTCCGGCGTGCCGCGCAGCAGCATCAGCGCCACCAGCGCGACGGCAATGGAAAAGACGAAGATCCAGCGCCAGCCGAGACCGGTAGCGATGGCGCCGCCGACGAATGAACACAGCCCGCTACCGCCCCATGAACCGATAACCCAGAAGCTTACTGCGCGCTGGCGGGCCTTGCCTTCATACCAGGTTTTGATCAATGCCAGGGTCGCGGGCATGATGCAGGCCGCCGACAGCCCCTGTAAAACCCGCCCGGCGAGAAACAGCCATGGTCCCTGGGCCACGATCAGCAGCGCACTACCGGCAATACTCAATCCTAAGCCGATATGGGTCATGCGCATCCGGCCAAATTTATCCGCCAGCCCGCCGCTGGCGACAACAAAGCAACCGCTGAAAAGTGCGCTGAGGCTGACGGCGAGCGTCAGCGTCTCAAGGGAAATATCCAGACTGCTTTTCATTGCCGGCACGACGTTGATGACCGACTGGGCAAACAGCCAGAAGGTCAGCACGCTCAGCACGATGCCCGCCAGCAGACGATCGGTGCCGACAAACGGGGTGTCGGTCAGAGATACGGAGCTCATAATAGGGTCCTCCCGGTCGCGGGTCGTTAGCGCAGATAATGTTCCGTCAGGCCGCACCACAGCGCCGCGCCCTTGAGCAGGATCTCGTCGTTAAAATCATATCCGGGATTATGCACCATGCAGCGATCGGCTTCGTCTCCGGCGCCGATAGTGAAATAACACCCGTTCGGATTATGTTCGAGCATAAAGGCAAAATCTTCGCTGCCCATAAACGGTTTCACCTCCCCGACCTGCGCTGCGCCAAACAGCGATGTCGCCACCTCGCGCACCATCTGATTCGCGGCGGGATCGTTTTTCAGCACCGGGCTGCCGTTGACGTGGGTTAAGGTGGCCGTGGCGTTAAAGCTTTCCGCCTGGGCAACGGCAATATCGTGGATGCGCTGCAGGACCGTTTCACGTACCTGCTCGTTAAGAGTACGGACCGTCAGCTTCATCAGTACCTTATCGTTGATAATGTTTGGCGCATGTCCCGCCTGAATACTGCCGACGGTCACCACCGCCGGTTCAAATGGCGTGATATTACGCGAAACGATGGATTGCAGCGCCAGCGTGATGTGACAGGCAACCAGCGTGGCGTCAACGGTATGCTCCGGTACCGCCCCGTGCCCGCCTACCCCCTTGACCTCAATATGCAGGGTATCGGAGGAGGCCATCATCGCGCCGTCGCGCAGACCAATTTTACCGACCGCCTGCCCCGGCATATTGTGCAGACCAAAGATCCGGTCGCAGGGGAATTTGTCGAACAGGCCGTCTTCCACCATGACCCGCCCACCGTACAGCAGCTCTTCGGCGGGCTGAAAAATCAGCTGTAGCGTGCCATTAAACTGCCGGGTGCGCGCCAGATACTCGGCGGCGTAGAGAAGCGTGGTGGTGTGCCCGTCATGGCCGCAGCCGTGAAAACGGCCATCGACCTGACTGGCCCAGGCTTTACCGCTCGCCTCCTGCATCGGCAGCGCGTCCATGTCGGCGCGCAGACCAAGGCGACGCTGGCCGCTGCCGACGGTTAACGTCCCGACCACGCCGGTTCCCGCCAGACCACGATGCACCTCATAGCCCCATTCGGCCAGCAGGCGTGCGACTTCATCGCTGGTTTGATGTTCTTCGAAGCCGAGCTCCGGCTGCTGATGGAAACGGCGACGCAGGGCGATAAACTGCGCTTCATTAACCTGTAATGCCTCAATAAGTGGATGTGTCATTTTTGTTATTCCTTCATTGGGTTTGCGCGACACTTCCGAGTTTATGCGGTTAAAAAGCCCACGATGCGCTGTTTTTTGTTTTATATTGACGGATTATTCATGAGTACTTTTCATACAAATCGGTTATGACAAAAAATAACCTGTTATTTTTTGTCTTTGCGGGGGCGTTACGGTGGAACACCATTCAGGCGATTTTAGCGTCGTGGTTCGCGATGTTCGTCAGTACAGTCAACAGGATAGCGATGCCTTAACGTTGCTGTGGGTGCTGGAAGGCCGCGTCGGGCTGCATGACGGCGAACTCCGCCAGCAGTTGGATACTGACGACCTGGCGATAGTGAACCGTCATCAGCGCTGGAGCCTGACCGCATCCGCCGCCAATGCGGTGATGCTGCTGACCCTGCCTTACGGCTGGCTGACGCGTCTTGACGGTGATTTTTTCGCCGTCGACTACCAGGTCGCGGACGCAACCCGCGATGCCGATGATAACCTGCGCCATCTAATGCGCCAGCTGTTGGTCATTGAACTGGTAAATCACCAGTCCCGCTACCGCCTGGAAGCCAATCGCTGGCTCAGTGAAATTGCCCTGCTGCTGGCCACTCGCTATACCCGGCCCGTCATCGCCAGGACACAGCGCGGGGCGGAGAAGTGGAGCCGCCGCATTGCCCGGGTGGTGGCGCGGATCGAGGCCAACTATCAGCAGCGGCTTTCGCTACACGATGTCGCCGCAGCGGAATTTGTCTCCGAAGCCTGGCTATCAAGGCTGTTTCGCAAGGAGGTCGGCGTAAGCTTTGTGCAGTACATTACCGCACTGCGTCTCAACAAGGCGGCCGAACAGCTCCTCACCACCCGCAAGTCGGTGCAGCAGATTGCCCAGGAGCAAGGGTTCGCCAGCACCCGCATCATGAGCGACCTGTTTAAACGACTGCATGAACTGACGCCGCGTCAGTTTCGCCAGCAGCATCCGCAGAGCCACCCGGAATCCACCCGCTCACGCATCGGTCAGGCCGATATCTGGCAGCCGGTCGCCGTGGAGCGCCTCTATGCCCGGCTGAGTGAGCCGGAAAAAAACGGCTGGGATAATCCTCCGCCGCGGCTGAATCCGCAGCAGACCCGCCAGATTGATCTGCGTCAGCTGCCGGGCCGGGCCGCGCCATTACGCCATACCCGAATCGTGGTCACCGTACGCGAGCTGGATGATTTATTACGTGAAGATGTCCGCCGCGAACTGGAGCGGCTGCACGATACCCTGCCAGTCTATGCGATTGATATTAATGACCCGTTTCTCAGCAGCAGACTGTTCGCCACCGGTTGGGATGACCCGCAGATGGCAGGCTATGCCTGCTGGTACCAGCTGCAGCAAATTTTCAGCTGGCTGGCCAATATGGGCTGGGGGTTGATTTTGCATACCGGGCTGACCACCCGCTGCGATCTGCTACAGCGTTTTTTACGCCTCGCGGCCAATCATTTCCCCCCGGCGACGCTCGCCAGCTGGCGATTTGTCTGGCACTGGTCACCCCAGGCCAGCGAAGAGGCGCGTCAGCACGCCTGGCAGCAGCAGCGCGATACGCTGCGGGCGATACTGCCGCAGCCGCAGCTGGGGATCTGGCATCGCTTCCCGGAAAGCGCCATTGGCGAAGACGCACTGCTCCGTTCGCCGCTGTTGACCGAAGCCAGCTTTCTCGCCTGTCAGGCTGATGCAAACGAACTGCTGGATCTGGCCCAGCTCGATAGCAGCAGACTGGCCGCCAGCGAAAACTACCCGGTACATAAACTGCGCCAGATCCACAGCGCCCTGCGCCAGCGCCAGCTGTCGCTTCCCGTCTGGCTGCTCTCCTGGAATACATTGACCGGCAACACCCGCGACACCAACGGCCGTTTCTTTCGCGGCGCGCTGTTGATGGATAATCTGCTGGGGCTGGCGGATCAGGTATGGCTGGCCGGGTTCTGGCTCAACTCAGGCCTGCAGGGCGAAGCGCGGGCGAACGGTAAGCTGGATACCTCGAGCCTGGCGCTGCACTATCTGCACGGCCTCCCGCGCCCGGTTTACTGGGTGCTGTGGCTCTGGCGACGGCTGCGTGGTGAGGTGCTGGTGAATGACAAAAACCTGCTGCTGTTACGCCACGGGGAACACTATCAGCTGCTGTTACGTAATACGGTGGTGTTCAACCCCTGGCTCTCCAGCGAAGAGGCTTTTATCCAACGCTTCAGCCAGCCCTATAGCGTGCAGCTATCGGGGCTGGAGGGCCGCTGGCGGGTTAAACAACATCTTTTCGATCGCCATCACGGGGCGTTATTCCCGCTTTTTGACGCCTTTCGTAGCCAGAGCGGGCCGGACGAAGAGGATTATCACTGGATAATGCACAAAGCCCGCCCGGCGCTGAGCGTCTCAGAGGAGCGGCCGGAAAACGGCTGGCATGTCGTCGACTCGCTGGAGAGCAACGCCCTGGTTCTCTACGAATTTACCCCGATAAGTGACTAACCTCGCCACCATCAGATGACGGCTTGCCCTGTTTGACCCAGGCATCGATTTTCACCCGGCTCGCCTCGCTAGCCGGGTTAAACACCATCATGTTGAGGTCCGGGCGACCGTCAACGGTAAAGGTGGAAAACTCCAGCTCAATCATACCAAGCTGCGGATGATGCATGCGCTTAAAGCCTTCGCCCTGCCCGGCCACATCATTGCTACGCCAGAAGGCGTCAAATTCCGGGCTCTGACGACTGAGCTCGGCAATGAGTCGTTCGTTTTCCGTCGATGCTCCTGCCCGGGCAACATCAGCACGAAAGGCGCTGACGATAAGGCGGGCTACGGATGACCAGTCTTCCAGCGCGCTGCGCGCAGTGTGATTGGTAAACAGACGCCGGAGAATATTGCGTTCGGCGGGCGGTAGCCGACCGTAGTCGGTCAGGACGCGGGCGGCGGCATCATTCCACGCAATCACGTCCCAGGCGACGGTTTTAACGATTGCCGGAACGGGGAGCGCATCCAGCACCCGCTGTAAACGCGGGGTAATGTCGTCGGAGACAATCAGCCGGGTTTCCGGCGGATGACCAAATGCCAGAATAAACAGGTGTTCACGCTCCGGCGTAGTCAGTCTCAGGCCACCGGCAATACGGCCCAGCACTTCGCGGGATGGCGCTCCGCCGCGCCCCTGCTCCAGCCAGGTGTACCAGGTGGGGCTGATATTGGCCAACTGAGCAACCTCTTCGCGCCGGAGCCCAGGCGTGCGCCGACGGCCTGGCGTAAAGCCAAATGTTGCCGGATCGAGCCGTAAACGCCGCGCCCGCAGAAATTCACCCAATGCATACGTTGAAGAGTCGCTCATGCTCAGCCTGTTAGTCTTTATACCCTGATAATGTCTCTACTTTTATCGTATCGCGTTAAGACTACCATAGCCTGGATACTCATTCTGGAGGCAGGTTATGCGAATTTTTCTCACCGGCGCGACCGGATTTATCGGCTCGCGTATTCTCAACGAACTGTTGGCCGCCGGACACCAGGTCACCGGCCTGGCGCGTTCAGAGGCCAGCGCCCTCGCGCTGCAGACGGCAGGCGCAGACGTGCAGTACGGAACACTGGAAGAGCCGCGCTCGCTGCTGGAAGCGGTCACCCGCTGCGATGCGGTGATCCACACCGCTTTCGATCATGATTTCAGCCGCTTTGTGGAAAACTGCGAAAAAGACCAGCGCATTATTCTCGCCATCGGCGCGGCGTTGCAGGGGAGCCGGCGGCCGCTCATCATCACTTCCGGTACCGCCATGGGTGACATCGGTAACGGACTACCCGCCAGTGAAATGCACTTCAATCCCGCGCACCCGAACCCGCGCGCCGCCTCAGAGCGTGCGGGAAACCAGCTGCTGGATGCCGGGGTGGATGTCCGGGTGGTGCGACTGCCGCAGGTGCATGACACCACCCGCCAGGGCTTATTGACCTATTACATCGCGCATGCGGCAGAAAAAGGGGTCGTGGCCGTAGTCGGCGACGGGAATAACTGCTGGTCGGCCGCACACATCAGCGATGTTACCGCGCTGTACCTGCGGGTGCTGGAGCAAGGTCTGGCCGGCAGGCGCTATCATGCCGTTGCTGAAGAGGCCATCCCCTCTCTGCGCATCGCCGAGGTGGTGGCGGAGAAATTGCACCTGCCGCTGCAGTCCCTGAGCGCCGATCGCGCGGCGGCCCACTTTGGCTGGTTTGCCGCCTTTGCCGGAATGGATTTACGCGCCACGTCCGTCTGGACCCGCCAGCAGCTGAACTGGCAGCCCACCGGTCCGGGCCTGCTGGACGATCTGCGTCACCTGAATCACGATAAGTGACAACGTCACTAAAACGATGACCGTATGCTCAGCGCGCCTGGCCCGGCCGCCCTTTTATCTCGCGCCCGGATATATTTGTCAGACAAAATTGATGGGCCACGCATTTTCTCCGCCGGGAGCGGAATAAGGTAGTTGCGGTACTCCATCGAGGATAAAACCGTGAAAAAATTACTGATATGTTGCCTGTCTGGCGAGACAGCGAACATCTTGGGGTCAGTTTGGATATCGAAAATTATTGTACGTTAAGGTTGTTTTTTAACCACTCAGATGTAAGAAAACCGCTCTCTGAGCGGACTCTCGTATCTTGATGGGCGATGCTGAGAGCACCGCTCAAACGATCTTAAAAAGATCCTTCTGAATCTTTGATCTTAATAGTATATGTTTTATCAAATTCCCCACCAGTCGCTACATTAGTGCCAAACAATCCGCCTGATACTCGTACGGTGACGATCCCCGGCTTTACTGGTACTCCCTGAACCCTGACGCAATTGTGAGCTGGAGAATCATTACAATACCTTAAAGTTAATCCTGTATCGGATGGAGTTATTTCACCTACGAATCTTTCTTTTCCACTAGAATCTAAAGATGATACAGCACCACCATTTATATTTATTTCACTGGCATACGACGTTCCTACTATAGCATCGTTAAGTGAATTACCATCAGGAGTAACATCAGCATGTAAAGTACAAGCTGATACTGCAAATGAAATAAAAATAACAAAAAATATCCTCATGATTATTTTAATGGTTTGAAAACCACTCCCCCGAAAAATCTATTAATAAAAAATTGCAAATCTTTTTTCTGTTTAATCCAGTTAGTTGATTGCCCCCAGGAAAATAATTTTAAATTAACATACCCATTATTATCCTGTGTTACAGAACCATCCCATACAATCCAGTGCGTAGGTAATGTCGTGTTGTTTGTACTACCTTCAAGCAGTCCATCATTTATTAATGTCACAACTTTATAGCCTTGCTCTACATACTTATTTAAATCTCTGATTCCCTGGACACCTGCCTGAGTGATTCCTACATTACTGAACACCTTTTCATAACCGGCCTTTTCAAACCATTCAGTCAGTGTTTGCCACATTGTGATACCAGCCACTGGCGAATCAAGAGCATCAAAGCTCAGCATGGTATTCTCTGAATCCCTGAGCCCAGCCAGTGTCATCCAGTCAAGCCCTAAGATCCTTGGCTGACCTCCACCTGTATAAAACATACCTGAAGGGTGTTTACACCCTTCGCCAGGGGAGATGGTCAGTGCACCTATTTTAGTCTTTCCATACCGCCATAGTTCCCTGGCAGCTTGTGCATATACATCAGGACGGTCCATTTGAACACAGTAAAAAAATGCAGCAGGTCCACATACACTTGCCCTATCCTGATAAGGGTAAGAATAATGATAAAATCTGTCGTTTATCTCAGAATCAATTTTGTTTTTTTCAAACGGATCCTGCGGTGTTCCGATAGGATATTCTTTCGCTATAAATGGACGTTCCGGGATGGTGATTTTTATCTTCTTTGTTTCGCCCCCCTGACTTTCAGGCTTCATTGTCCCTTTTGACTCAAAATAACAGGGGTTCTCCCGCTTCACCGGAGACCAGGCTTTGCCTGATGCAAATTCTTCCAGCGTGTACATCTTAGTGAACGGAACAGGCGTTACACAGTGCGTATGCAACATGGTTTTTCGATAAAGCTTCATTTCCATAATATAAATGGTCGAGAGTGACTCATTTATATTTCCGGTCATGTGACTTTGTGTTTCATAATTGCCCAGAAACGGCTGTAGCTTCACATCCACCAGGGGGGATTTATTCCTGCTGGAGTCCATGCGATAAATGCACAGGTCATACAGCAAAGAATCAGCCGGGACATTAGAGTTAATACGGGTACTGAGATGGTAAACAGCCATAATTAATCCATTAATATATGCAGGTTAATATTTTCAACTGAGTCAGCATAATGCCACTCTGTCATCCCCTGGTTATCCGTTTTCCCCGTTTCCGTATGCCCGTCCGGGAATATCAGAACATACCGGCAATCCACCATCAGTCGGCCATCATCATTGGCACACTGAAAACGAAGGGTGTTACGAGAAGAAGGTTGTTGCCCGGACTGGCTCTGTGCACCGATAATTTTTGCCGTTGACGGATTTCCCGCCGCAATCACGAAGTTCGTTCCGGTCGCGCACCCACAGCGTACCGGTGAACCATCGACGGCTACAGCCCGCCCCTGGGGGTTTGTCTGCCGGAGATCGCCTGAAGCAATCACGCCAGGCTGCCCGCATTTCGGGCAGGGTGACGTTTTATCACCCACGTAAAGTTTTCGCCTTCCGTTCACTGACCAGCCCTGACTTCCGGCATAGCAGACTGCTCCTGTTGACGTTTTATCGCCATCAAGCCCGGAGTTTTTACCGTGTACACCGCTCCATCTGTTGTCAGACATACCTGTTTTCCTCAGTCCGTAAGAATATGCAGGCTGATATCGTTTGCCGATTCAGCATAATGCCATCCGGTAACCCCGTGTTCATCGGTAACACCAGCTTCAGAACGTCCGTCCGGGAACATCAGAGTGTAGCGACAACCAGCCATTAGCTGGCCATCGTCACCGGCGCACTGAAAGCGAATACAGTTCCGGGCGCCGGAATCCTGTGCCTGCTGCGCCGGGACAGGCGACTGACTGGTATTGCGGGAGGTCAGAGAGCCAGTGCCTGTGCTGGTAGACTGCGTGGCTGAACCGTAAACATAGTGATCTGGGCAACGGCACAGCACTCTGTCACCTGTGGCCGCATACGCTTTGCCTTCTTCTGCCCAGTCCTGTGCGGAGGCAAGGATTTCAAAATACCCGTTGCATTTGCTGCATGATGCCTTGTCGCCGGTCCGGGCTATTGCTTTACTTCCTTCAAACCAGGACGCTGTCGCTGAAATAATTTCTCCGTAACTCGTTTTATCACCCAAACAGGCCAGTGCTCTTGCCATCATTAATCCCTCAATATATAAGCGGTTATCCTCACCGGCATCATACAACAATCACAACTTAACCCAAATCCCCCGTTTCTGATCGCCGGTACAGTGCCTGAATGCGGCATATCTGAGAGGGGCTGTACCCTGTCGCGTCTGCCGTTTCACGGATGCTCAGTTTCTTGACCTGCCGGTAGTACAGGACTTTCTGATGTCGCTCCTGATCGGCCTGTTT
>OAVK01000728.1_pt1 | contig 14803 bp, 11 predicted proteins | sample 1495301 | NCBI WGS metagenome assembly OAVK01 (sample SAMEA2580094, study PRJEB22360) | human gut metagenome | biome: human gut; feature: human-associated habitat; material: faeces | place: Denmark | collected 2008/2010
GGAGGCGTCCAAAGTCAGCAGCGGAAACGTTAAGCTGGAGTTTATGACGCTGAATCTGGTGGAGTTGATCTACCAGGTGGAGGGTGAGTATGAAGAGAAATTCGAGGCACGTAACATCAAGGTGATACTGAACATGCCGGATGAGCCTGTGACGGTACGGGTAGACGGCAGACGGATGTGGCGAGTCTTTGCCAATATCTTCAACAATGCGGCAAAATATGCCATGGAGGGCAGCCGGGTCTATGCGGATTTGATGCTCCAGCCGGGGACGGCTAAGTTTATTTTGAAAAATGTTTCAGACCAGCAGTTGAATATTTCGGCAGATGAGCTCACCGAACGCTTTATCCGAGGTGACGTGTCCCGAAGTACAGAGGGAAGCGGACTTGGATTATCTATTGCCAAGAATCTTACAGAACTCCAGGGAGGTACTTTTGAGCTGTATCTGGACGGAGATCTGTTTAAGGTACTGATTACCTTCCCGAGAGTGAGACGGTTGACCAAAGAAAAAGAGATAAAAAAGGAAAGGACAGAAAGAGTGCCACAGGCAGGCGGCACAGAAGTGACCGGAGAACCTCAGAAGAACACGAAGACAGAAGGTATGCCGGAGGCGCCGTCGCAGATCATGAATCAGACATCGGAATCAGGTATAAAATAAGGAAATCTTTAGATTTGGGAGAGGGTATTTCGATATCCTCTCCTTGCGTTTTGACGGAATTCGCATTACAATAATACAAGAAAAAAGTAGAAAGGAAATGAAAATGGACGAATTGGCAGTGTACCTGAAGGAGGTATTTTGTATAGAACTTCTGTCAGCGATTCTAAGTAACCCAAGGGACAGGGAAAAGGCATGGAAAGTCCGGATACGTCCGGTGCTGAAAAAGGAGGAGCTTGTGTTCCAGTTCGAGGTCTTTATAGGGAATCAGGTTTTTCACGAGAATCTGAGTGTGGAAGAGGCAGTTCAAAGGGCCTGCGAATGGCTGGAACAGTTCCGGCAGATGCAGATTGACACGAAGAGTGAGCGGGCCACAGTGCTGGTCAGCAAAAAGGGAAAAGTAACGGTGAAGAGAAAAAAAGTCAGCCGTCCGGATACCGGGGAACAGAATCTTTCCCACAACCGGGAGAAGCAGTATCTTCTCCGGGAGGGGATGGATATTCCGTTTTTAAAGGATCTGGGCGTGATGACACAGGATGGCAAGATTGTTCATTCCCGGTTTGACAAGTTTCGGCAGATCAACCGTTACCTGGAGTTTATCGATGATGTTCTGCCAAGACTTCCAAAGGATAGGGAGATCACAATTCTTGATTTTGGGTGTGGTAAATCTTACCTGACGTTTGCCATGTATTATTTTCTCCATGAAATGCGGGCATATGAAGTACGGATGGGTGGGACTCGATCTGAAAGAGGACGTTATCCAGCACTGCAACGTACTTGCGGAAAAATATGGGTACAATCATTTGCACTTTTTAACCGGGGATATTGCACAGTACGAGGAAATGACGAAAGTGGACATGGTGGTGACGCTTCATGCCTGTGATACGGCGACAGATTATGCGCTTGCGAAGGCGGTATCCTGGGGAGCAGATGTGATTTTATCCGTACCGTGTTGTCAGCATGAGCTGAATGGCCAGATGGAAAACGAGGTGTTAAGTCCTGTTTTAAATTACGGGCTGTTAAAAGAGCGGATGGCGGCGCTTGTCACAGATGGGCTTCGGGCTGAGTATCTGAAAAGAGAGGGGTATGATACGCAGATTTTGGAGTTCATTGATATGGAACACACACCAAAAAATATTTTAATTCGAGCGGTGAAAACGGGGAAAAAAGTGGAAAATCAGCGCATAATAGATGCATGTGAGGATTTTCTTCATGTGAAACCAACGATAGGAAAGCTTTTATAAAAGGGGAGTTATTCAATGAGAAAAAAAGCGATACATGCGGGTATCCTGGCCAGTGTATTCGTAGTGGCGATGATTCTGTTCGGCTATGCGGTGAACAGAAATCATATAGATTTGACAGCAGATATCGGTAATGCGTCTCTTCCGAGAGTGTCGTTCGTATACAATTCCTATAAGATCAATACATTGGTTGGATATACGAGTGAGTTGGAGATGGCCACGCTGCGGGATCAGATTACGCCTATGATAGATGGAAAGGTACAGATGCAGATCCAGGAAAACGACAAGGAAGTTCGATCTGTGGCCTACGAGGTCTATTCTATCGATGGAAAGAAAAAACTGTATTCACAGGATCTGGAACTGTCGGAGGATAAGGCGCAGATCGAGATTCCGCAGAAGTTGCTGGAGGAGGGCGAACGGTTTCTGAAGGTGACGCTCCGTTTTGATGATGGACGTGCCAGCTACTATACGAGGATAGCGGATGCCTCGAAATGGAATCTGGATCGCTGTATGGCCTATGTAAAAAATTTTTTCGATAAGGAGAGGAATAAGGAAGCGGCGGCGGAATTGCAGCCAGCTCTGGAGCCGAACAGCCAGAGTGATAATCAGACTTACCAGACAGTTACAATTCATTCGGATTTTGAGCACGTGACATGGGGGAATCTTCAACCAGAGGTAATCGGTGATGTACAGTGGCAGATTAAGGAAGCTAATTCCATGTATATGTCTGTCATGCTGACGTACCAGGTGGACTGTGTCGGGGAAGAAAAGGATACGAAGGATCGTTACAATGTCAATGAATTTTTCCGTGTGCGGTATTCGGAGAACAAGCAGATGTATCTTCTGGATTACAACCGCACGATGAACCAGTTATTTGACGGTGGAGCAGGAGATGTGGATGAAAACGGTGTGCTTCTGGGAGTGACGGACTCTGATGTGGATTATCTTGTTAATAAGGAGGGGACAGTTGTCTCATTTGTGCAGGAACGGCAGCTTTGGAATTATAATAAGGAAAGTGACGAGCTTTCTCTTGTGTTTAGTTATGCGGATGGAGAAAACCCGCAAAATGGTTATGACCAGCATAAAGTCCAGCTTGTGTCGATTGATAAGGACGGTAGCACGACATTTACAGTGTCGGGATATGTCAACCGGGGAAGCCATGAGGGAGAGGTTGGAGTGAGTGTTTATTTTTATGACATCAACAAAAATTCAGTGGAGGAAAAGGTCTTTATACCAAGTACCAAATCCTATCCGGTGTTGGCAAATGATCCGGGCAAACTTCTCTACTACAGCCATTCCAGCGGAAAACTTTATGTGATGCAGGAAGGAACCCTCTACGAGGTAGATCTTGTCCATAATACCCGGACGACTCTGGTGACAAATCTAGAGGAAGGACAGTATGTAAGCTCGGAGGATGGACATCTTCTGGCATACCAGAAGGAGGGCAGCATCAATCAGGCTACCCGGATCGAAGTACTCAATCTCTCAACGGGAAAGGGGTACCAGGTGGATGCAGGCGCCGAAGAGAGTATCCGGCCGCTCGGATTTATCCGCAATGATTTTGTGTTTGGAACCGCAAGGAGCGGGGACTCCGGTACGACAGCGTCCGGGGAGACTGTTCTTCCGATGTATCGTCTGGAGATCCGCAACCAAAACAATGAGACTGTCAAAGAATATCAGACCGAGAACGTGTTTATTCTGGACGTGGTTTTTGAACATGATATGGCAACATTGAAGAGGGCTGTGAAAAACGGAGATTTCTACGCCTACACTAGCTCGGACTATATCACAAACAATGAAGAGCGAGAAGAGAGCAGTATTACGCTGGAAACGTACACCAGTGAGCTGAAAGGCCGTGAGATGCGGATTACCTGTGAGGACGGGGTGGACGACAGCTCACCGAAGCTTCTGAAGCCGCAGCTTACGATTGCACAGGATCAGATGACGCTCTCATTTGATTCTGTATCTAGGAAAGGCACCTATTATGTCTACGGATATGGAAAATTGCAGGGCATTTACCAGAATGCGGGCTATGCCGTTAAGCGGGCGGCCGAATTTAACGGAGTGGCAGTGACGGCCCGTCTTGCAAATGTTTATGAAAGTGGCAACCGTCCATACGCTTATGAAATTTCGGATCTTAAGGATACGACCGTGCGGGAGGGTGAGAGTACACTGGAAGCCTGCATGAGAATGATTCTTGCTACAGCGGGAAATGAAATCGATTTTCGGGAAGAGCTTGCGGAAGGGGAATCTATCCTTGATTTCGTGAACGGTGAAGTGGCCGGGGAAGCTCTGGAGCTTACGGACTGCAAGACGGAGGATGTTCTCTACCTGATAGGACAGGGCACTCCTGTGGCGGCCCTCACGGGCAATGGAAATACCCTGCTTCTGACGGGGTATGGCCGGACAAGTGTGCGATATCTTAATCCTGCAAGTGGAGAGGAGGATACTGTGACGTTCGAGGAGATGGATCGGATGGTAAGTGCAAGCGGGAATACGTTTGTGGGATATACACAATAGTGAGGTCATGCTATAATGATACAAAGTCAAAAGACTGGAGGAAAGTGAAGATGGAATTAGTGACAGTGAAAGAATTATACAGGAAAACAGACGACTACCTGGATAAGGAGGTAATGATCGGAGGATGGGTCAGAAGTATTCGGGATTCTAAGGCGTTTGGATTTATCGTAGTCAACGACGGCTCTTTTTTTGAACCGGTTCAGGTCGTGTACCATGATACAATGGAGAACTTTAAAGAGATTTCCAAATTAAATGTCGGTGCGGCGATTCTTGTAAAGGGAATACTCGTTGCCACACCACAGGCAAAGCAGCCGTTTGAGATCCAGGCAGAGGAGATTACGATTGAAGGAGCTTCCGCTCCGGACTATCCGCTTCAGAAGAAGCGTCATACACTGGAATATCTGCGGACGATGACACACCTTCGTCCGCGGACCAATACCTTCCAGGCGGTGTTCCGGGTACGTTCCCTGGCAGCGTACGCTATTCACAAGTTCTTTCAGGAGAGGGGGTTTGTGTATGTACACACACCGCTGATTACAGGAAGCGACTGCGAAGGTGCGGGAGAGATGTTCCAGGTTACAACAATGGATCTGTTAAATCCTCCGAAGACGGAGGATGGAGACCTCGATTACAGCAGGGATTTCTTCCATAAACATACGAGCCTGACTGTAAGTGGACAGCTCAATGCTGAAACGTTCGCCCAGGCTTTCCGGGATGTTTACACTTTCGGACCGACATTCCGCGCGGAGAATTCCAACACGACACGTCATGCGGCCGAGTTCTGGATGATTGAGCCGGAGATCGCTTTTGCGGATCTGGAAGATGATATGGATCTGGCAGAGGCTATGCTGAAATATGTGATCCGCTATGTAATGGAAGAGGCTCCGGAGGAGATGAAATTCTTCAATTCCTTCGTTGATAAAGGGCTGATCGATCGTCTGAAAAATGTAGTAGAGTCTGAGTTTGCCAGAGTGACCTACACGGACGCCATTGAGATCTTAAAGAAGAACAATGATAACTTTGAATACAAGGTAGAGTGGGGATGCGATCTCCAGACCGAGCATGAGCGGTTCCTGACGGAGGAGATTTATAAGAAACCGGTATTCGTGACAGATTATCCGAAGGAGATCAAAGCCTTTTATATGAAGCTGAATGAGGATGGAAAGACGGTTGCTGCCATGGACTGCCTTGTTCCGGGAATCGGGGAGATCATTGGAGGAAGCCAGAGGGAAGACAACTATGAGAAACTCCGTGCACGGATGGCAGAGCTTGACATGGATCTGGATGAGTATGGATTCTATCTGGATCTGAGAAAGTTCGGTTCCACGCGCCATGCAGGATACGGACTGGGATTTGAACGGTGCATTATGTATCTCACCGGAATGTCCAATATCCGTGATGTATTGCCGTTCCCAAGAACGGTCAACAACTGTGAACTGTAGATAAGATCAGAAAAGGGGAGAAACAATGAATCATATTCTGGTTGTGGATGATGAGAGGGAGATCGCGGACGTTATTGAGCTGTATTTGAAAAATGACCAGTATGAGGTATTAAAGTTCTATACGGGTGAGGAGGCCCTCGCCTGTATAGAATCAACAAAGATTGATCTGGCGCTTCTGGATGTGATGCTGCCGGATATTGATGGATTTACGATTCTCAAGAAAATCCGGGAAAAATATCATTTTCCCGTTATTATGCTGACGGCAAAGACCGAGTATATTGACAAGATTACGGGACTTACGTTGGGGGCGGATGATTATATTGCAAAACCGTTCAATCCGCTGGAACTGGTAGCCAGAGTCAAGGCACAGATCCGGCGTTATACGAAGTACAACGACGGTGGACGAACAGAGAATGACGTCATTGATTTTGGGGGCTTGTTTCTTGACCGTAATTCGCACGAATGTGTGTTCAATGAGAAGGAGCTGACATTGACGCCGATCGAGTTTGACATCTTATGGCTGCTTTGCGAGAACCGGGGCAAGGTCATCAGTTCGGAAGAGCTCTTCGAGAACGTTTGGCACGAGAAGTACTATAAGAACAGCAACAATACCGTGATGGTACATATCAGACACCTTCGGGAGAAGATGAGCGGTCCTATGGGAAAATCAGATTTTATCAAGACGGTCTGGGGAGTGGGATATAAGGTTGAAGAATAGACTGAAAAGATTAGAGAAAAGCAAATACAGGAAACTGAAAATCAGCCTGCTCTTACAGACAGTGCTGATTACCGCGCTGACAGTTCTGGTCGGTGGATTTCTGCTGGAATATATTATCGATGGCATTTATAACGATGATGTGTCCGAGATTTTCATCGGATTTTTGAAATTCTTTCATGTAAAAGAGTCGGATGCCATCAGACTTTACTGGCGGATTCTTGGAAACAATAAGACGTTCTTTATGATGATCGGATTTTTGGCACTGTTTGCGCTTTTTTTCTATATTGCTCTTTCCAAGATGATTACCTATTTGGAGGACGTGGAAAAGGAGATTGGAAAGCTGGTCTCACGTTCCACAGAGCCGATTCATCTCATCACGGAGCTGGAGCCGATCGAGACAAAACTGAATAATATCAAATATACACTGGAACGGCAGGAGCGGGAAGTGCAGGAAAGTGAGCAGCGTAAAAATGATCTGGTTGTCTTTCTGGCACATGATTTAAAGACCCCGCTCACTTCTATTGTGGCTTATTTAAGTATGCTGCAGTCTCATCCGGAGCTCTCAGAGGCGGAGCGGAGCAAGTATACCGGGATTTCCCTGGAGAAAGCGATCCGTCTGGGGAAGTTGATCGAGGAGTTTTTTGAGATTACCAAGTTTAACGCCCAGGATATCGTTCTGGAAAAAACGGAGTTGAATTTGAGCCGCATGTTGGAGCAGATTGCCGACGAGATGTATGGCGTCCTCCAAGAAAAGAGGCTCGAGTGCCAGGTGGAGGCCGCGGAAGATGTAATCGTACCTGCCGATCCGGACAAGCTGGCCAGGGTCTTTGACAATCTGATGCGAAATGCTGTCGCCTACTGTGACAGGGAAACGACGATACATATTCAGGTCTCCCAGGATAAGGACAATGCAAAGATCGTTTTTATCAATGAGGGGCCTAAGATTGCCAATGACAAATTACAGCATATTTTTGAGAAGTTTTTCCGGGCGGACAATTCCCGTTCCAGCGAGACGGGGGGAGCCGGACTTGGACTCGCTATTGCAAGGGAGATCGTAGAGCTTCACGGGGGTCAAATCCAGGCTCAGAGTGATGACCATGAGACCCGGTTTATCGTAAGCCTGCCAAAGAAAGAGAAGGGGGAACTTTAGGATGAGATTTATACATACGGCGGATCTGCATTTGGGCGTGAAGCCGGATGCGGGAAGCGCATATACAAAGGGCCGTCCGGAAGAGATTTGGGAAAGTCTGAGGGGGCTCCTTGCAAGATGTGAGAAGGAGCAGATTGATTTGCTGTTGATCGCGGGAGATTTGTTTCACCGTCAGCCTCTCCTGCGCGAGCTCAAAGAGCTGAATTCTATGTTTGAGGCGCTTACCCATACGAAGGTTGTCTTTACTGCCGGGAATCACGATTATCTGAAACCGAATTCCATGTACCGGAACTTCAGGTGGGCGGGAAACGTGACGCCGCTTTTAGGAGCCCGTTTGATGAAAGTAGAATTTCCGGAGTTTGGGACAGCGGTGTCCGGGTTCAGCTATCAGGAGAGGGAGCTCCCAGGTGGGATCCGGGTAGAGTGGAAATGTGTCCGGAGCATGGAGAATGAGATCCTTCTTCTTCACGGTGGGGATGAAAGGCACCTGCCTTTTGGCAGAGCCGAGGTGGATCTGCTTGGATACGATTATACGGCGCTTGGTCATATCCACAAACCAGACTTGGAGATGAAAGGAAAATGCCGTTACAGCGGTTCTCTGGAGCCAACGGATCCGAACGATATCGGAAAACATGGTTATGTCATCGGTACGATAGAACATGGTGTGGTGGAGACCGAGTTTGTTCCGGCGGCAAAGAGAGAATATCTGAACTTGGACATCCGGGTGGATCAGGAGATGACCGGGCGCCGCCTTCTGGAGAAGTTAAGAGCGGTGGTGCTGGAACACGGTGAGGAGAACCTGTACCGCTTTACTCTGATAGGATTCCGGGATCCGGATATCCGTTTTGATACGGTCCACATGGACGTGGGAGGCGGCGTCCTTGAGATCCGGGATTTGACAAAACCTTCATATGATTTTGAGAAGCTTTTATCTGCCAACAGGCGGAATCTCCTGGGTAGATTTATTGAGAGCTTTCAGGGGGAAGAACAGAGCGAAGTAGGGCAGATGGCGCTCTATGAGGGAGTTCAGGCTATCTTGGAGACGAGGAAAGAGTAATCGTGAAACAAAAGAGAGAAGAAGGGGACGTAAAAAGAGATGAAGTTAGAGAGACTGGAATTATGGAGCTTTGGGAAATTCCAAAACAGAAGTATTGAGCTTTCCGACGGAATCAATCTGTTCTGTGCAGAGAATGAGGCAGGAAAATCCACCATTTATGCATTTATCAAAGGTATGCTGTTCAATGTGGAACGGGGCCGGGGGAGAGGTGCTGCCAAAGATGCGTTTCATCAATATGAGCCGTGGAGAAATCCCACCCAGTACTGCGGGATGATCCGGTTTGAAAGCGGAGGACGGCATTTCCAACTGGAGCGGGATTTTACCAAAAAAGGAAGGAAAACGCGGCTCTTCTGTCTGGATGACGGGGAGGAGCTTTCCGAGGAAAAGGGGGATCTTCAGGCGCTATTGATGGATCTGGACAGTGCAGGATTTGAAAACACCGTGGCGGTCGGGCAGCTAAAGGCACAGCCGGGAGAGGAACTCTCAACAGCGCTCAAAAATTATGCGGCCAATTATTACACCTCCGGGGCAGGAAATATGGATTTGGAAGCAGCGCTTCTGGGTTTACAGAAGCGGAAAAAAGAAGTAGAAGGGCTTCTCAGGCAAGCAGCTCAAAAACGGCTTGCCAAGCGCGAAGAAGCGGAGCGCGCGGCGGAATATACGGCAAAGGAGATTGACCGGATCCAGAGGGAGGCGGCATCCGGAGAGGAAGAGATTCGCCAAGGGAAGCGTCTCCTGGACACTTACGAGCAGGCGAGAGAGGAGCAGGTGAAGAAGAAATTTCCGGTCAAGGCAGGAATCCTTTGGATGGCTATACTGCTTGTATCACTTGTTGTCCTGCCGTCTCCGTTCCGATATTATTTGGCTGTGATTTTGACTGTGGCAGGAATTCTGGCGGTGTTTTTACTGATGAGACCGGAACCGGAGCAGGGACAGACTGAGGAAGAACAGACGGTGAGAAGAAGGATGGAGAAGCTCAAGTGGAACCGGGAGAAACTTCGTTCCGAGCGGAGAGATAAACAGGTGGAGTATGACAACATCCAGGAGCAGATTGCGGAGGCCTGTACCATATCAGTGGAAGAGAAAGAACTGGAAAAGAGACGAGAGGCACTGATTTTGGCAGAGGAGCGGATGCAAGAAGTCTCCGTGGATGTGAGAAAAGAGACGGGATTACGGCTGGCAGAACGTGCGGCTGAAATTTTTGGTGAGATTACCGGGGGACGTTATCCGAAGATTTTTATAGAAGAAGAACTGGAAATCAGTATATTTGACGGTGTGAGAAAGATACCCCTTCATATGATGAGCCGTGGAACGATCGAGCAGATTTATTTTGCGATCCGGATGGCAGCGTCCGAAATCCTTTATGAAGAGAGTTGGCCAATCCTGCTTGACGATACCTTTGCATACTATGATGACAAGAGGATGGAGGCAGTGCTTCGGTGGATTGCCGCACAGAAAAAACAAGTGCTCCTTTTCTCCTGTCAGAACAGGGAGAAAGAAGCACTTGACAAGATGCATTTTACATACCGCAATGGATGGGACTAAATCTCCTGTCCGTTGCGGTATTTGTTTAATACATGCTGTATACGCTCGCTCGGGCTTAAGATACTGCTGATCGAGCCATCATGGTTCAGCGTATCGATCAGCAGAGCAATGTATTTGCTCATATCGCAGTTGATATAGTATGGACGGCTCAGAAGTTCCGGTGTCTGGTAGATCAGGTTGGTTGTGAGGATGTTGGTGATGATGCCTTCCTCGTACGCTTTGTCGAACTTCTCCAGACCGTTTGTAAATAGACCAAAGGTTGCGGCCGCAAAGATGCGGTTTGCTTTTCTCTCTTTTAACTGCTTTGCAACATCGATCATACTGTCTCCGGAGGAGATCATATCATCCAGGATAATAACATCTTTTCCTTCTACGGAATCTCCAAGGAACTCGTGGGCAACGATCGGGTTCCGTCCGTCCACAATGCGGGTGTAGTCACGGCGCTTATAGAACATGCCCATATTCAGACCGAGCACATTGGCAAGGTAGATTGCACGTCCGGTCGCACCCTCATCCGGGCTGATCGCCATCATGTGGTCGCTGTCGATTTTCAGATCCTTGACATTTCTAAGAAGACCCTTTACAAATTGATAGGTAGGGCGGACTGTCTCAAATCCACTCAGAGGGATCGCATTCTGTACTCGCGGATCGTGAGCGTCGAAAGTAATAATATTATCTACGCCCATCTTTACAAGCTCTTGTAATGCTAAAGCACAATCGAGGGATTCCCGGCTGCTGCGCTTGTGCTGACGGCTTTCGTAGAGGAACGGCATGATGACATTGACACGGCGTGCCTTTCCGCCAATGGCAGCAATAATACGTTTCAGATTCTGAAAATGATCATCAGGGGACATATGGTTGGTACGTCCGTTCAGGGAGTAAGTCAGGCTGTAATTGCAGACATCAACCATCAAATAAATATCTTTTCCTCGGATGGACTCCGTGAGGACTCCCTTGGCCTCTCCTGAGCCGAAACGCGGGGTAGAAGCATGAATCAGGTAATTATCCTTCTCATAACCTGTAAAGACAACGTCATCTTTAAAGACGTGTCCGTCTTCCTTTCGCCATTTGACAATGTAATCATTCACTCTCTTTCCCATCTCCTCACATCCGGTCAGAGAGATGATCCCCAGAGCGCCTACAGGGATGTTTTCCAGGTTTCGTTCTGTACGATGCAGCATTGGTTTGCCTCCTATTTCATTAGTTTCTTTTTGATTCTGATGTCGTCCCCCACAAGCCGGAGCAGACGGTAATTGCTGCTGATGCGGGAGAAAGTTCTTTCACTATATATTGATTTTATCTCATTTAATGATAAATTGGTAGAGATAATCGTGGATTTCTTCTGCAAAATACGATCATTCAGGCAGATAAAGAGCTGTGAAACCGTAAAGGAGTTGGTAAGCTCCGTTCCCAGATCGTCAATAATGAGAAGCTCACAGTCATCCAGCAGGGCACCGGCCTGACGGTCCTGCTGGTTTGTTCCGAACTCCCGGTTTCCGAGCAGATCAAAAAGCTGCGAGGACGTCACATAGATGACGGAATGGATCCGATCCATCAGCTCTCTGGCGATACAGTGGGTCAAAAATGTCTTGCCGACCCCGGTACTGCCGTAGATCAGAAGATTCTGAAACTCACAGCCAAAGTGATCTGAAAAAGAGTGGCATACAGTAAACGCCTCCTTTGCCATATCAAGAGAGCTCTTGTGACTTACAGCGTCAATATAGTCCGAAGAATAGTAATCCATCCGAAAGGTGGAGAAATTCTCACTTTTCAGGATATCGGTCAGATTAGATTGGGTGTAGAGCAGATCGATCTCTGCTTTTTGGAAACAACGACACTTGCGCCCGTCTACATATCCGGTATCCTGGCAGTCCGGACACTCATAGTCAGGCTCCAGATAGTCAGTAGGGTAGCCGGAAGCAAGAAGCAGCGCCTCCTTTTCAACGGTGAGCGCATGGAGCTGCCGGCGAAACTGTTCGGGAGCGTCCGTATTGCCGTCGATCAGTGCCCGGGCATTTGCGACGCCCAGATGGGAAATCTCATTATCGATTTCATGAATCCGCGGAATCTGTTCATATATTTCGTTGTAGCGGCGGGTAAGCAGGTCGTGCGTTCGCAGACGCTTTTGCTCATATATCCTCATAATGGTGTCGTACTGGGAATTCGTCAGTGCCATGCTGCTTCTCCTTTACTTAACTTTGTAAAAGCTGTCTCTCCAGGTCGTCCATGTTGTAGTTACGCTCTTCAAAATTGCTGAATTTCGTCTTCTTTACGGAAGGCTGGGAAGAAACCGATTTCTCTGAGCGCTTCTTCATATAGGCGGCATCGATGGCAGCGATATCTGCCAGGTGATGTACGCCTTTCTGATGCCAGTTTGTCAGGATCTTGTCCGCATATTCAAAGCTCGCCTGATGGGTGGCAGATACGGTGCGGCTGCATGCCTCGACGATAATGTCGATTGTAAAACCGAATTCCCCGGTCCATTTCTTTACAAGTTCCTTCTCTACAGGGGCGGCTATGCGTCCGGTAAGACCAAAGGCTTTCATAACGGCAGAACAGTCCCGGCTATAAAAAGTGGATGAGCGCTTCGCCTCGGAAACAGTTTTAATCCCCGCGTCCGCCCAGGCGAGGGCAACGGATTTGATATAATGCATACTCCGGTGTCCGTTTTCCACGCAGTACTCGATGAGATACTCCGTCAAATCCACCGAGAACTGTAAGCTATCGTAGAAATATGTAAGTGTCTCCACATCGGAAGGGGACAGGGTGCGTCCGATATATTGTTCGGCAATAAATAAGAGTTGCTTAAATTCCCGACGGCTCTTGTATTCGCTGATATCACCGATAGAAGGCTTGGAAGCGCAGGATGTCGGAGATATGTCATCCGAAGACGGCTCCTCGGTAAGGGCTGTATTCTCAGTGGCTGCTTCCGCAGAGGAGTACGCCACGGACTTGTCCGTAGGAACAGAAGGAATGGCAGGAGATAATCTTTCCTCCTTCCGGGACAGTGAATCGATCTGGAGCCCTGTCATCTCCCCATCCGGACCGTACTCAATCGTCAGTAGCCCTCTCTTTGCCCAGTATTTCAGAGCACGGATGATATCTCCTTCTGTATTCTCGAGAATCTCAGCGAACTCAGATACGGAGAAAGGAGACGTCTCTCCCATACGGCGCAGTAAAAGGAGATACACCTTGACGTATTCTCCGTTCGCCTCCGCCATGTAGGAATCGATGAACGCATTATCAATGCTCGTATAGTGATGGCCTGTACAATCTGTGATCTTTAACATACCCATTCCTTGAAACCTCTGTCTTTCTATTATTAATGTCTGTTTTTCCTAGAAGTAAGCGTATTATAGCACTTTCCGGCTACAAGAAAAAGGGTTATTTTTCCCACACTTTGTGGATAAAACGGTGTGGATTCTGTGGAAAACTAGCAGTTAAGGAGAGATTCTCCAATGTTTACAACATCTCCCGCCCCCATAGTTATCAACAGATCATCTTTCTTACATTTTTTTAAAATAAATGTTTCGATCTCTTCAAAGCTCGGAAAGTAGTGTGCGTCGCAGCCTTTTGCGGACAATTCGTCAACAAGAAGCCGGGAGGACATTCCCAGGGTGTCAGTCTCTCTGGCGGCATAGATATCTGCCAGAACAACATGATCCGCAAGAGACAGAGCATCTACAAACTCGTGGAAGAATGCCTTCGTTCGACTGTAAGTGTGAGGCTGGAAGATACACCAGGTCTCCTTATGCGGGTAAGACTTTGCGGCTTCCAGCGTGGCACGGATCTCCGTTGGATGGTGGGCATAATCGTCCACGATATGGAATCCGTTGACATCTCCTTTGTACTGGAACCGGCGGTCTGTGCCCTCAAAGGAAAGCAGCCCCTCCTGGATCTTTTCCATCGGGACGTCCAGAAGCGATGCGGCAGCAATGGCAGCCAGCGCATTGGACACATTGTGAAGCCCATTGACTGAGAGCCGGATGTGCCCTGCCTTGCGGCCTTTCACCAGAAGTTCGAAAGAAACGTTGCCCTTGTCATCGTGCCGGATATCGGCTGCGCTGAAATCAGCGTCTGCATTGTGGAGGTCATAGATGAGCACGTGGCAGTTAAGATCTGTCAGAATCTCATTGAGATGGCTAATCTCTCCATTGATAATCAGAGTACCGTCCGGAGGCAGAAGTTTGGCAAAGGTGTGGAAAGATTTCCGAATGTCGTCAATGTCTTTAAAAAAGTCCATGTGATCTTCCTCGACGTTCAGAATCAGGCTGATCTTCGGGAAAAAATGGTGATAGCTGTTTGTGTACTCGCACGCTTCGGTAACAAAAATCTCGGAGCCGCCAACCCGGATATTACCGTGGATAGCCTTTAAAATTCCGCCAACGGAGATGGTCGGATCCTTCTCCCCCGCCAGCAGAATATGGGAGAGCATGGAGGTCGTTGTTGTTTTCCCGTGGGTTCCGGCCACGGCGATT